>Ga0315901_10000684_pt1 | contig 49777 bp, 61 predicted proteins | sample LakEriMetagenome_10_FD_203761 | JGI IMG/M metagenome (GOLD analysis project Ga0315901, IMG submission 203761) | Freshwater fungal communities from buoy surface, Lake Erie, Ohio, United States - Buoy 2 MA116 | ecosystem: Environmental > Aquatic > Freshwater > Lake | place: USA: Lake Erie, Ohio...
CCTGACTGACCTGTACTGCCATGATTTCGGTAATGCACCGGACTATCCGGTGCTGTGGGTTTCCAACGGCGCTGACCGCGCCCCCTTCGGAGAAGTGGTTATGATGGCATGAGCGATGAGATCGAAGACCGGATCGAAGACCTGACCGGGGAGATGGGACACGCCTGCTCTGGCTACGACCTGAGTACGGTGCTGACCGCACTGATGTATCTGACTGCGGATGCCTGCATCCAATCCGGGCTTGGCGAGGACGTGTTCCTCGCTGAGTTCACCAAGAACCTGCTCGAAACAATCCAGAACCTGAAGGACCACGACAATGGCAACCGTACGCATCACTAAGGAACTGACCGAGGATATTCTCCGCAACGCCAAGAACAAGTTCTATGACGCCATCCTTAAGGCCGAGGAAGCCAAGCCCGAGGACAAGTGGGGAGACTACATCTACGACAAGCTGTTTGGTAAGTACTACCACACCATGAAGGAACTTCCGCAGTCCTTCTTCAAATACTACCCGCACATCGTCATCGTTTCTGTCGGCGGCATCCACATCAACAAGCAGTTCACCCTCAGCGAGGCCAAACCTTTCCCGGCGGTACTGCCTGATGACATTAGCAGAGACGTTGCCCAGCGTGAGTGGAATTGGCAGTACCGCCTCGGTAATGACCTGATGTGGGGAGAACTCTACGCCGAGGTCATGCGCTGGCACGACAAATTGCTCCGACTCAAGGATCAGCAGCGGTTGTTCTGCGAGGGTGTCAGCACTGTGCTGAGTAACTTCTCGACGCTGGCCCCGGCGCTCAAGGAGTGGCCCCCTCTCTGGGAACTGGTGCCCGAACGGGTCAAGGAGAAGCACAAGGAGATCACCGTGAAGGAGAAGAAGGAGAAGCCCGCCGTGGATCAGAACACACTCGGCAGGCTGACGGGTGCCATAACTGCGGTCAAACTCGGAGGACTGTGATGGACCTGCCACGCAAGTGGCCGGGACGTGTCAAGGTGAGGCAAGCCCTCACCCTGATGCGCCTGCTAGATAAGTTGGGTTTGTGGCCTGAACTCTACGCCGGAGAAAGCAAGGCATATCAGAAACATAAGTACCAATGGTTCCGTAAGGTGTTTTACTGGGAAGTCCACGGACTGCATCCAGACCATCCCAAAGTGAAGAGGATAGGACGATGACCAAGAGAGAGATGATTATCCGTACCCTAATGGACTACCCCAACCTCAGCCCGTGGCAGGTATCCAAGCGTGTCGGCTGCCATGTGACATACGCCCACAAGGTGGAGCGCGACTGGCTCGGCGCTAAACCAGCGGTGATCGAAGCTCCTGCCGAAACGCAGGCAGAGATGTTTGAGGGAGTTGAGCAAGTTAGTGCGTCAACTAGTGACACCATCGACGCTGTACTCGATGAGCGCGGCTCGCGGTATGGGAAGTTCGCAACACATGCTGAGATAACTCAGACCCTGAAACGTCAAGCCGCGTGGTATTTGTCTCAGCAGAACAAGAAGCTCAACTTCGACCAGCAGGAAGCACTCGATATGATCTTCCACAAGATCGGTCGCATCATCAACGGTGACCCGGACTATGCCGATAGCTGGGTGGACATCGCTGGCTACGCCAAACTCGTAGCCGACAGACTGGAGGGTAAGGTACGATGAAAGAGGTCTATGAGATTCGCACGGTCCGGGGCACACCAGTGTTCCGGGCTGACACCATCGAGGGTGCCAAGCGAGAGATCGAACGCGCACGCAAACGTGTCGGTATAAGTTTTCACCTCTACAAAATCATCACGACCGAAGAGGAAGTACTTTACTGAAGTGTATAATGTAGATAGGAGTGACGGGGATGACTGCACTCATCATGATCGGCGCGACTGTCGCCTACTTCGCCGTGACGATCCCTCTGGCGATCCTGATCGGCAAGTGGTTGAGCATGAGGAACAAGAAAGGAGACGAGCGGTGAGCGAGGAACTGAAGGCGCATGGCAATTGCGGCGCATGTCACTGGTGGTGGTCTTGGGAGGCCATCGGAAAGAACGGCTACGGTCGCGGTGAATGCCGCCGCTATCCGCCTGCTGTGGTTCTGTTGCCTCTGTCAATCGGCGGCAGCACTGATCGGGCCACGCCGGTTACGGGCGCTGCATACTGGTGCGGCGAATACACCCCTTCCGATAGCAATGGGGGTGGGGCGTGAGCTACGACGCGGCGCCCAGCATAGCCCAGCGCAAGATCGCCCGGCTCGATGAACGCATCGCTGAATTGCAGCGGAAGCGCGAAAACGCCGTGCGCGAACGCGGGGCAGAGCTTAGCTTTAAGCCATGTGCAGACTGCTTCGACGGCTTTTGCACCATGAATTGCTCAAGCGCGCCAATCATCATGAAGGTGTTGCCATGATCATCGACGTTGAATGCCCGCGTTGCAACGGTTTGGGCGAAGTGATGGGCGGCACTCGCAACATGCGCGCCCGCATGGTCCACCGCGACGATCTGGACCCCGGCGATTTTGGCGAGCCGTGCCCCAAGTGCTTGGGCGCTGGGGTGGTCGATTACGATCTGAATGAAGAGTGCGAGGAATGATTGAGAAGCCATTCGCGTATTGCTGTGCAGAAGCAGGCGGAGATCCGGCGACTTGCGATTGCGTAGATAAAGATCATGGCGTTGCGCGCTTTCCTGAGGCGACATGCATCATAACTAATTGCCGCAATCGTGCGCCTGCGCATGAGGCATTTTGCGCAAAGCATCGCCGCCCATGATCCCCGCCCGCCTCCGCGACTTCTGCCTGCGAGAGCTAGGCTTTGACTGGTTCGAGTGGATGCCTGGTGAGATCAAGTTTTAGGAAGGAATGAGAGATGAGCGAGAAGATGACAGCCGAAACCTTGCAGGCGCGCATGAATGAAATCACCGACGCGTTCGTTGAACAGGTCAAGGCGATGCAGCAGAAGCTTTCGGACGATCTGGTGGCAGTCGTCGAACAAGCCGAGAACGATGGCGTACCGGAAACCTTGATTGGTCCGATTGCAGCACTGGCCGCAGCCGAACAATCTGTCCGCCACTTGCTGGCTCGTGCAGGGCTGGTGCGGCAGGGTGGGGATCCGGTGGCCCTAGCGCACATAAGCCTAGAGGATGACGGGCCATACATTGATCTTGAAGTTTTGAACGGCGAAAACCTTCAGCCTTCCGATACACCAGTGCCGCTCTACGCCCTCGTCAACGCCTATCGCACCGGCAACCTCGTGCAAATCGACCGCGAGGGGATGCGGGAGAGGGTGGCGAATGCAATCTGCAACACAGACACAGTGCCGCCTGATGATCCAGACGAGTATTGGGTTTTCCTCGCAGACGCCGCCATCGCCGCGATCCTAGGAGGTGAGTGATATGTTGTTTATCGGAATTGCGCTCATGCTCGCCGGGCTTTGCGCCTTTATCGTGCTGGTCGCTTTTGCCATTACGGAGGGTAAATCATGACCGAACCGTTTGATTACGATGGTCTGACCGCGCACATCCGAGCAATCCGGACGCACGATGACGCGTATAATGCCCTCCGCGAGCGCATCGAGGCCGCGTTTGTGCCGATTGAGCATCACACCGCGGTTATCACCGATCATGATGAACTATTGCAGCATGAGATAGCCCGCGCCGAAGCAGCCGAAGCCGAGAACGCGAAGCTGCGGGAGGCTTTGCGGGAGTGCCGAGATCAACTTTGGCACCTCGCCAAAGACCCCGCCAGCAATCCGTGGATCAAGCAGGCCGACGATGCACTCGGAGGTGAACATGACAAGTGAACTGGTGGAGCGGCTGCGGGCAGAGCGCGACCGCATGTGGAAAGAATGCCGCCTGCCGACAAAGCGCACTTACACAACTGCAACGCCTGACATGCTCGGCCAAGCCGCCGCCGAGATCGAACGCCTCACCGCCCAGCTTGCCGAAGCGCGGCAGGCGGAACGGGCGGCTGAAGATCGGGCTTGGGAGCAGGCCCGCGAGCTTGTGCGCGGCACTAATGCCGACATGTGTAAGACGGCGAGACAGGCTTACCGGATCATTTGTGGTGACATGACCAACGCAGTCAATAATCGCCAGCTTCGCACACTGCAAGGCCGCGTGGAAGCACGCAGCGCTGCCCGCAAGACCGGAGAACCAGCATGACCGACCTACCACCGATTGAGTATCTGGATGAAGCGGCGAGGTTGCACGGCTATCAGTCGTGGGATGAGGCAAGCCGTTGCGCTGGCGTCTTCATTCGCAAAGCCATCATCGCCCACGCCCGCGCACTCCACCAGCTTGCACAGGCCCGCGCAGAGATCGCAGCACTAAAGCCGCGTGAGACGCTGGAGGATGTGGCGAGGCGGGAGGCGATGTGCCGCATGACAGCGCGAGGGCAGGCTGCATTCGTGCTTGGCTTCCTCCGAGGCGTTCAGATGCAGAAGGAAGGAGTGTTGCCCGATGCTTAATATTTCCGAGCGTTTGGACAGTATGCAGCATACGATTAACCGCCTCCAGACGGAAGTTGACAACTTGCGGGCGCGATACCTGACCACCATCAGCGTTTCGCACATTCCGGCTTCAAGCATTGAATTGCTTGAGGATGTCGCCAAGGCTTTTGGCCTTCAAGTTACGGACTTGACAGGGCGGCAGCGAAATAAGTGGCTATCTTACGCCAGAGTGACTGCGGTTTGCCTCCTCCTTCAGCGCGGGAACAGCACTCCCGTTGTCGGACGCATCCTTGGTCGGCGCGATCACAGCACAATCATCAGCCTCAGGGACAGACTTGAACGGTATCGGACTGAGTGCCCCCTGATTTCTGAAGTTATGCAGAACCTATCTGAGGAAGGAGTGCTGCCCGATGAGTGAGCGTCCATTCCCCGAACTGCTGACCGAAGATGAAGCAGCCGCCCTCCAAGCGCAAGCCGAGCGCCTTTGGGCCGATCTGCAAGCCAACAACCTTGGCGGCTATTCCGGCATCAACCGTCCGTTCTACATCGCGTTTGCCATGCGCAAGGTCATCGAAGAGTTTGGCCACCGTGACACGGGGTTGTCGTGGTCAAAGAACGAAATCGACAGCGCATGGAACAGTAGAGCAAAGGACCATCCCGATGAGTGAGCAGACCGACACGAAGGCCCTGATTGAACGGGCGTGGGCACATATGGTACAGGGTGAGACGGTCGAATACCCCGTGGCTGACGCCCGAGCCGAGCGCAACTTGCGGCGGAACATAAGCCAGTATGGCACCCGAAATCATAAATCATTTCGCTGCCGCATCGACCGCACAACAGAACCCACAATCATGCGGGTAACGCGGCTCAGATAGTAGGATGTGTCGATATGTCTCAGTGCGTGGTCTGCAGCAAAGAACTCTCACGTCGGAATACTATTGGTTACTGTCGTCCGTGCTGGGCTAAGTCCCCAGAGAAGCGCGCTAAGACCGCAAAGGCCATGGTTCGCCGGTGGCAAGACCCTGAACTACGCAGTAGGATGCGAGAAGCCGGGATTGCTAACCTCAACGGTCCCGGCGTACGAGATCGTGCCATTGCCTCGATCAAAGCACGTAGGTCATGGGAGGTCGCATCTGCCCATCTAACCCCGGAAGTCCGGGCTAAAGCTGTCAGGCGCAGTCTGGAGACTAAACTAGCCCATATCCCGAGAGAGCTACGTGCTGAATATAAGCGTCTGACACGGAAGAAAAAGTTTTCTGCCGCCGAGGCTGCAGAGTTCATTCGCAACCAACACGAACGAGATATGGCGCAGTTTCGGGCAAAGATACTCAGGGGAGTCGGTGATGGACATCTTCACGATTGATTTCGAGACGTACTACGACAGAGACTACAGCCTGTCCAAGATAACTACAGAGAGGTATGTACGCGATGAACGCTTCGAGGTGATCCTCGTCGGCATCAAGAAAAACAATGGGCCGGTGAAGTGGATACCCAAGCCTATGATCCACTTCTTCCTCAAGGCCATTGACTTCTCCAAGGCAGCCATCCTCTGCCACAACACTGCGTTCGATGGGGCTATCCTCTCGTGGCACTACGGTGTGAAGCCCAAGCTGTGGCTAGACACCCTGTCAATGGCGCGCCCTCTCCACAACGTGTCTGTGGGCGGCAGCCTCAAGGCACTGGCGCAGTACTACAGGCTGGGTGCCAAGGGTGACGAGGTGGTCAACGTGCTTGGCAAGCGGTATGCAGACTTCTCCAAGGATGAACTGAACCGCTACGCAGACTACTGCGTCAATGACGTAGAACTAACCTACCAACTCTGGCTCAAGCTGAAGCGTGAGTTTCCGCAGGAGGAACTGCTGGTCATCGACCAGACCCTGCGCATGTACACCGAACCCAAGATCGAACTGGACCGGGGTCTGCTGCTTCAGCACCTGACTGAGGTGCGCTCGTCTAAGGAGAAGCTGCTCGATCTGGTGGTTGAAGCCCTGAACGATGGCGCGACTGAAGGCGTTGGGCGTGAGGCGCTCAAGCCTGTGCTGATGAGTAACCCTCAGATGGCATCTTTGCTTGAGAAGCTTGGTGTAGAACCCCCGATTAAAGTAAGCGCCAAGACGGGCAAGATTGCCTTCGCTTTCAGTAAGACGGATAAGGCATTCACTGATCTGCTGGAGCATCCTGACGAGCGTGTCCGCGCTGCGGTCGAGGCTCGCCTCGGTGTGAAGTCCACTCTCGAAGAGACCCGGACCCTTGCGTTCCTCGGGATCGGTGAGCGCGGGGCGCTGCCCATCATGCTCAACTACTACGGCGCACACACTGGCAGGTTCTCAGGCGGCGACAAGGTCAACCTTCAGAACCTACCCAGCCGTGGCAACACCACGATCCGGCGCGCACTCAAGGCACCGCAGGGGTATGAGCTTATCGCCTGTGACTCCAGCCAGATCGAAGCGCGCACCGTGGCATGGCTCGCAGGGCAGGACGATCTGGTGCAGTCATTCCGCGAAGGGCGAGATGTATACTCCGAGTTTGCTACCGAGGTGTACGGCAGGACCATTACCAAGGCAGATTACACTGAGAGGTTTGTGGGTAAGACCTGCATCCTTGGATTGGGCTATGGCATGGGGGCAGAGAAGTTCCGCCGCACTCTGGCGCTTGCCAAGATCGAGATCGATGAGTTCGAGGCCGAGCGCATCGTGCGCCTCTACCGCCAGAAGTACTACAAGATCGTCCAACTCTGGCAGGTATGTGGTAATGTCCTGACCAACATGACGCAGGGCCGGAGCGGCATGATCAACGACAAGCTTGCATACGACAACACCGGCATCACTCTGCCGAACAAGCTGAAGATCACCTACCCTGCGCTGCGCCAGAACGGCAGCGGGTTTGAGTACATCAACGACGCACGCACCTTCCGCAAGTATCTGAAGGATAGGCTGCTGGGCCTGCCATGTGATGACCTGCCATGGACCCGTATCTACGGCGGCAAGGTGGTGGAAAACCTCGTGCAGGCTCTGGCTGGTATCATCGTGCGCAAGCAGATGGTAGCTATCGGTCTGTCTGGGTACTTCGTCGCCTTCCAAGTGCATGACGAGAACGTCTGCGTGGTGCCAAGCGAGGGTGCCGACGCAGCCGAAGCCCACATCATCAGCCTTATGTCCAAGCCCCCGGCATGGGCACCTGATCTACCTGTCGCCTGCGAAGCAGGGCGGGCTACTAACTACGGAGATTGTTAGTGACTAATACCAAGGGCATCCGGCTCGCACACTCATACTCATCGCTAAAGCAGTTCGAGAACTGCCCGCAGCGATACTACCGACAGCGCATCCTGAAAGATATCAAGGACGAGGGAGGCGAGGCCAGCAAGTATGGCGAGCGCATCCACGAGATGCTGGAGCGCAGGCTCAGGGACAATGCCGACCTCCCGCAGGAGGCTGCCCAGTACGAACCCCTGTGTAAAGGCGTTGAGAAGCTTGCTGCAGGCGGCGAGTTGTTCGTGGAACAAGAGATGGTCCTCAATGCCAATCACGAACCGACAGGGTGGTGGGACTCCGACGCATGGCTCAGGTCTAAGCTCGACGTGCTGGTACTTAAGGGTGCTGATGCCATCGTCATGGACTGGAAAACCGGCAAGCGAAAACCGGACTTCTTTCAGATGGAAATCTTCGCGGGGCAGGTGATGAAACACTTCCCTCAGGTCCAGCGGGTGAAGACCGTATTGGTCTGGCTCAAGGATATGAAGCTCGATGAGGAGACCTACACCCGCATTGACATAATGGGTATCTGGGGTGGCATCACCTCGGCCACGAGCCGCATTGAGCAAGCACTACACTTTGATAATTGGCCTGCTCGACCGAGCGGTCTGTGCGGCTACTGCCCTGCACAATCCACATGTAAGTGGGCACGACGGTGACGAAAAAACCAAGGTGTTGGGGGACGGGGGAAGTTCTACTGCCGCAGCATAGGGCTGAAGCGGGGTGCGATGACTGCCCACACTATGCCACCTGCCGCACTATAGCGCGTTTGGTGGGAGCGCGACGTTGATTATGTACTTGACACCCATGTATCGTATGGTAGGAGGAAGTCGTGGCGGCACTGACCCCCGAGGGGAAGGTAAAGAAGCGTCTCACCGAGATGCTGAAGCGGCACAAGGTCTGGTATTTCTTCCCCGGTAACAACGGGTTCGGGAAGTCCGGGCTACCCGATATCATCGCCATCATCCGAGGGCGGTTTGTCGGGATCGAAGTGAAAGCAGACAAGTCCAAGAAGCCGACCGAACTCCAGTGGAAGACAGGTCGGGAGATCAAGGAAGCCGGAGGCTCTTGGTTCCTCGTCTATGATGACGAGACCATCCTCACAGTGGAGACGTATATCCGTGTTGGTAGTTGAGAAAGCCAAGGCTCTAGCTCTGAAGCTGAACAACCCTAACCGGGTGTTGGACGTTATCCCTACGGCCAAGACTATCAATGTCCGGGGTCACACACTGGTGATTGCACCGCACCGACTCGACGAGGTCCGCGTCCTCAACAACATGGGGATCAGGGCACCGTCCCCAATCATGCACTACTATGATTGGCCCGGTCGGTTCACACCGTTCGACCACCAGAAGCAGACGGCTGCGTTCCTCACGCTCAACAAGCGCGGACTTGTCCTCAACGATATCGGCACCGGTAAGACACAGTCCGCGCTGTGGGCAGCGGACTACCTGATCAAGACCAAGCAGGTTAAGAAGGTGCTGATCCTGTCGCCGCTGTCTACACTGGAACGTGTCTGGGGTGACGGTATCTTCCTTGGGTTCCCCAACCGTAGGTTCGTGGTCATGCACGGCACAGCAGAGCGCCGCCGCAGATTGCTCAATGAGGATGTGGACTTCTACATCATCAACCATGACGGGTTCTCAATCATCGCTGACGACATTGTGGGTATGTTCGATCTGGTTATCGTCGATGAGGCTGCGGTCCTGCGTAACCCAAGCACGCAGCGGTTCAAGCAGTTCCGGAAGTGGATCGCCAAGAACCCAGACACACGTCTATGGTTGATGACCGGGACGCCAACACCCAATGACCCGACTGATGCGTGGGCACTGGCCAAGCTGGTTGATAGCCCGAACTGCACACAGACATACACAGCGTTCCGTGATCAGGTGATGGCCAAGATTGGGCAGTGGAAGTTCGTACCCCGCCCTGACTCGATGGAGACAGTGAGCAACATCCTGCAACCATCGGTGCGGTACACTCGGGATGAGTGCTTCGACCTACCTGAGACGATCATCCAGACACGTCAGGTGAGCCTGACTCCTGAGCAGGACAAGTACTACAAGACCATGCTCAAGGACCTGATCGTGGATGTGACTAAAGCACGTCTGTCAGGGGGTACGATCAGCGCTGTCAACGAAGCGGTCAAGGTACAGAAGTTGGTGCAGATTGCCTGCGGTGTAGCCTACGGCGACGACGGCCAGAACATCGAGCTTGATGCCAGCCCGCGAGTGAAGCTGGTGAAGGAACTGATTGAGGAGGTAGGTGAGAAGGTCATTGTGTTCGTCCCCCTGACGGGTACGCTGCACATGCTGGAGCGCGAACTGTCCAAGCACTGGACTGTCGGTGTGGTGAACGGCGAGGTGTCCTCATCCAAGCGAGACGTGATCTTCAAGGACTTCCAAGACAGTAAGGACCCGCATGTTCTGATCGCCCACCCCGGCACCATGGCACACGGACTTACGCTGACGACGGCATCGACCATCATCTGGTACGGACCGGTCAACAGCAACGAGACTTATGTACAAGCGAATGGCCGCATCGAGCGGATCGGGAAAAACAAAACCTCGAACCTGATCCACATCGAAGCCACTGCGCTTGAGCATAAGATGTACGACCGACTCAGGAACAAGCAAAGCCTGCAAGGGCTGCTGCTGGACCTGATCCAAGAACAAACGAGGAAGTGACGATGACTGTGACAGTGGACAGCGCCATCGGCGCATACATGGTCCTACGCCGGAAGAAGGAAGCCATCGAGGCAAAGGTCAAGGAGGAAATCTCCGAGATCAAGGCGAAGATGGAGAAGCTCGAAGCGTGGATCAAACAGCAGGCTGACGTGCAAGGCGTCACCTCATTCAAGACCAAGCACGGCACTGCGTTTCTGACTACCACCGACTATGCGAACGTGGCAGACTGGGATGCTGTACTCACCTACATCCGCGAGAACGAGGCATACGATATGCTGGAGAAGCGTATCAGCAAGATGGCCGTGCGCGGGTACATCGAGGAGAACAAGTCAGTACCACCGGGTGTGAACTATGGCACCAAGCTGGAGGTCAACATCCGTAAACCCACCACTAAAGTAGAGGAGTAACGACATGCGTAAGTGGTTGAAACGGTGGCTTTTCAAGGAGGAGGACCGCTACGAAGAGACGCTCCGTCCCGCGCACAACGTGCTTAACGAAGCCATAGCTTCGTCGATCCAAGCGTACAAGATTGACAACGGTTACATAGTCCGGGTGTTTTCCGCAGAGGGACCGATCCACACCCTGCGAATGCCCACCTTGGCATACTGTAAGGATCACCAAGCAATTGCCGACTACATCGTCTCACAGAGCGCCACCAACAAACTGGTGGGTAATGCGCAGATGGAACTACCGCTAGTCGGTGGGTCGGTGAGAGCTACGAAGCAAGCATACCCCTCGTTCTAATCGCTCATCTCAGGAGAACTTATGAGCACTTCACTTATCCCTGCCAACATCCAAGTCCCCGCCCACATCGCTGCTCGCATGGGCCAGCAGTCGTCGCTGGCTTCCTCGCTCGCTGCCGGTCTGGCCGCTGGCGAGAGCTATCCGCGCATCAGCATTAAGGGTTCGCGCTTCCGCATCGTGGAAGGTAAGACCGAGACTGTGCTTGATCAGGTCAAGCTCAATGTCGTGATCGTCGGTGCTAACCCGCGCCTGTCGAAGACCTACTATGCCAAGCAGTGGGACCCGAACGATGAACCCACCGGTCCGGATTGCTTCTCGCTCGACGGTATCGGCCCTGACGCATCTGTGCAGAACGCTGAGAACGATCTGTGTGCCTCGTGCCCGAAGAACGCTTGGGGTTCCAAGATCAGCGGTAATGGTCAGCAGATCAAGGCTTGCTCAGACCAGAAGCGTCTCGCCATCGTGGCTGCCGAAGACCCCGAGGGTCCGATCTATCTGCTTCAGGTCACCCCTGCCGCACTCAAGGGTCTGAACCAGTATCAGAAGGAACTGTCGGTCCGTGGTATTCCGCCCGAGGTAGTCAAGACCGTACTCTCGTTCGATACCGATGCTTCGTTTCCGAAGTTGAAGTTTGGGTTTGGCGGGTTCCTCGAAGCCCATGAGCAGGATGTTGTTGATCGCCTGTTCGGCAGCGATGAAGTCAGAGAGATCACGGGTGAGAAGGTGATCGCTTCTCAGCCCGCTGAGGCCGCAGCCCCTGCGGCAGTTGCACCGAAGCCCGCTCCGGTTCGCGTTGTGGAGGAAGCCCCTGCCCCTGCGCCCGAAGCAACTGAGACTCCGAAGCGTGGCTTCGGTGCAGCCAAGGCTGAACCCAAGGCGGAAGTGCCGAAGGCAGCCAAGTTGAAGCCTGCCCCTGTGGTGGTCGAAGCCGACAGCGATGCCATGACACTGGCCGACGAGATCGCTGCGCTTGTTGGGGGGCTGGACGCCGATGACGCCTAACTCGCTCGACTTCACGAAAGTGGAGGCGCTGCGAAAGCATATGCTCCTGACAACTCGGGATATGGCCGAGTTGTTGGGAGTAACCCGGATGACGTACTATAGCTGGGTGGCGGGCAAACCCATGCGGAAAGCCAACCAGCTATATGTCCGGACAATGCTGAAGCGCCTGCTTGCTGTGATGACGGACCACGGATGGCCTATGCCGGAGGTGATTGCCGCTGACCAGAAAGCGAGGAAGGAACGCCTCATAGAACTACTCAAAGAAAGCTGATACGGTGGGGGTTCACACCCCCACCAACGCAGGGGCACCCATGGATACAGCTACATTTCTCAAGCGGGTTCTCCCCGATATCGGGTACTATGCCAGCGCCAACCTCACTGATCAGGGGATGATGCACGGCTGGTTCTCGACGGTGGATGACCTCGCTCAATCAGTACAACGGGTAAGTCAACGAGGAGGCAATGCGTATTACGCAGTGGCTGCCTTCCAAGAGAAGGGGAAGAGAAGTCAGGACAACGCGCGCATCCTGAAGACCCTGATGCTCGATGTCGATTGCGGCACGGACAAGCCCTACATAGACTGGCGCGCAGGTCTAAAGGAACTCGGCAAGTTTATCAGCGCAATGGCGCTGCCTAAACCCATGATCGTGTTCTCAGGGAACGGCCTGCATGTGTACTGGGTTCTTACCGAGGAGCTTGATCCAGATCAGTGGAAGCCACTGGGTCTGGCACTGAAGGCAGCCTGCGCTGCTCATGGTCTTGAGATCGACCCGACTGTGCCCGCCGATAGCGCACGAGTGCTACGTCCCGTGGGGACGATCAACCCGAAGGGTGGCAACACTGTCCGTCTGCTGATCGACGCCCAACCGGTGACCCCGGATATGATGCGCTCGAAGCTGGCCGGATACGTTCCCGCAGTAAGTTTGCCGCTAAACAAACACACTCGTACCAGCGCGTTGTCACAAGCTCTCGCCGTTGAGCAGGAGTTTCCGGAAGCTAACGCTGATGTGGTCGCGTCGAAGTGCCAGCAGATCAAGTGGGGTATCGAGAACCAGAAGGATGTCAGTGAGCCGTTCTGGTATGCCATGCTGGGCATCGCAGCGTACTGCTCCGACCCTGAAGCCACAGCGATAGCTTGGTCGAACCAACACCCAGACTACGAACATACCCGCACCATCCGCAAGATGGAACACTGGAAGCAGTCGGTCTCTGGTCCTGCCACCTGCAAGAAGTTCAAGGAGGAGCGGACCAAGGGCTGCGTGGGCTGCAAGTTTGCCGACAAGATCACAACGCCGACGCAGATCGGTGCGCAGTACCAAGCCGTGGAGATCATCGAGAGCGCACCCGACAAGATCGGTGCGGCGGTCCCCCTGCCACGCAGCTATAAGCGCACCGCCTCAGGCATCAAGCAAACTGTGGACGGCACTGACCTCGATATCTGCCCGTTCGATATCTACCCAGTCGGGTATGGCAGAGACGAGTCCCTCGGGTATGAGACGGTCCGATTTCACTGGAACCGCAAGCATGTCGGCTGGCAGGAGCTAACGCTACGACAAGCATACCTGACCGATACTCGTATGAAGGAGTTTGTTACCGCTGTTGCCGATCAGGGGATAGTCCTCAAGACGGCACGCCAATCAGAGATGTTTCAGTTTATGCTGCGCTCATATATGGATAAGCTACGCGAACTGCGCGCGATGACCAACCTCCATAACAGCATGGGGTGGAAAGAAAATTATAGCCAGTTCGTGCACGGCAACACGCTGATCCGCCGCACAGGCGACGGCTCGGTGAGTCGGGAAACCGTGACGTTGAGCAGCACGAGCAGCCGCCTTGGAGGGGAACTATTCTGCTCCGCAGGGGATGAGACTGCGCTGACCAATTTTACAAACGTACTCGAACGCGGGCGGATGTACGGTCATATGTTTGCTATCGGTGTGGGGCTTGCTGCACCGCTACTCGCATTCACTGGCCTCAACGGTGTGACGGTATCGCTTTATGGTCCATCAGGCACCGGTAAGACACTGGCACAGTTGATGGTCCAAGCACTCTGGGGTGATCCGCAGAAGCTCCACTTTGCAGCGAAGTTCACACAGAACAGCCTGTACAATCGGCTCGGCCTGTACTCCAACATGCCGATGACAATCGACGAAGTCACCATCGCCAATGAAAGGGAGGTTGGTGAGTTCCTTTACATGGTGACGCAGGGCCGCGACAAGGCTCGACTCAATCGTTTTGCCGAGGAGCGAGAGACCAAGACGTGGGCACTTCCGCTGATGGTTTCGACTAACACACCACTGTCTACCAAACTGGAGTTGATGGGTAGTGCCTCAGATGCGCAGAAGATGCGCCTGCTTGAGGTGATGTTCGATGTGCATCCGGTCTTCGCCGCTGGCACCAATGCAGGGCGTAAGATGTTCCAGCTTGTTACTGAGAACTACGGCCATATCGGGCCAAAGTTTGTGGAGTACCTGCTGGCTATGGGACCGGCTGCGATCAAGGCAATGATCGACGAAGCTATGGCTTCGTTCAGCAAACGGTACAGTGTGGACTTCAGCGGTGAAGAGCGCTTCTGGGAAACTACGATTGTGCTTGCTGATCTGGCATCGCGGATTGCCCGCGAGCAGGGATGGTTCAAGTTTGATCACCGCCTCAGCACCCAGTGGGTACTTGAGCAAACTGGGACTACCCGGATGAACCTCGCAGCCAACAAGATGGATGCGTTTGACATCTTGTCAGAATATCTCAACAGCAATGCAGCCACGGCGGCAACAATAATGCATACCGTGGGACAGAGGCCAGTGCCGCTTATCGACAGGATACCTCGGGCTGAAATCCGCATACGGTTTGATGTCTACAGGAAGACACCCAACGGCGTGTTTGACCATGGCACGGTGATGGTTGATCGCACGCACTTCCGCCGCTGGCTGGCTTCAAGTAACGTGGACTACCGCAGTCTCATGCGAACGTTCGAGCAGGAGAACATTGTCGTTCCGATCAAGAACGATAAGGCGTACCTCGGCAAGGATACCCCGGTAAAGCTGGGTCAGTCCTACGTGACTGCGCTCAACCTCAACCACCCACGCCTTAAGGGTATCCTCGACGAGGCAGACCAAGCTTACGACAATCTGGTCTTGGGCCAGATGCAGGCTGTGCCCGGTCAGTAGGTAAGTAGATCGAACGCCTTCTCGATATCCTCGCGTCCCGCTTTAGGTGTAGTGCGTAGTGTGCGCTCACCAGCGGGGCGCTGGGCTTCCTTCAATGCCTTCTGAGAGTTCTTCACGAAGTTGTCGATCTTAAGCCCTGTACCCGCAGCACCTGCGTTCCAGTCGTTCACAGCACTAACGATATCTCGGGCACGAGCTTCATCGCCGCTCATCTTTGCCTTGATCCACGCTTGGCGGAATCCTGCCACGACATCGCGCTGGTAGTCAGACACGCGAGTAGCCACGCGGATCGTGCTGTATTGCTGTGCTGCTGCGGACGGATAGAACCCCAATAGGCGGGCAGCGATAACCCCGGCGTTAGCGTCGTCGGCCACAACATACCCGCGCCGATCAACGATGGCATCTGACTTGGCGTACGCGACAGTATCCCCAGCGGCACGAAGCATAGTGACAGGAGCTTCACGGGCTACATCCACAAGCTGGATGCGATCCGAGAACGGTACCCGCATAAGGTCAGCAAAGAACTTGGCTGACCCCAATAGGGCGGAAGGCGCAGGACCAGCGATGTCGGTAAGCTCGCGACCAACGTCGGCACCAGACAGCAGGACACCAGTGCCGGGAAGCACGTTACCCACAGAGACACGTCCAGCGATGTCGGCGGGTACGGCAGAGTTGACCACGCCCTGCAAGAAGTACGGTGACATACCGGGGAAGACGCCGTCGATGAACTTGGCGATCTCCATACGGATGCTGCCAACCCTGAACCCGAGTGCCTGCGCCAAGGTATCGACAAGGTCTTCGAGGTCTTCAGCAAACGGTAGACCCTGCAGACCGGACAGCAGCCACAGCGATGCAAGCATGGCGATTTTGCCGCCGCGCGACAGGTTCGAGAACAACTGGATCGAAGTGGTCGGAAACACCTTGTACATATAGAGGAACGACTGGATACCCGAGCGCCATGCGGGCGGGCGGTTGAGTACCGAGTACTCACCCATGGTCAGGTTCAATGCCTCAACAGCGAACCGGCGCGCTGCCTCTTGTGCCTTGCTCTCGCTCCTACCGCCAGCGATCTGCTTTTCATATTCCAGACGGTAGGCAGCAAGGCCGAGGGTACGCCGGGAAGCCTGCTCAGTGAGGTTGAACGGTAGCATCCAACCATCAACAAACTTACGACGAAAGCCGGAAGAAATCTGCCCACGCGCAGTGTTGATCAACGCATTGGTCTGCGCCGGGATCATGGCACCTTCACGGATTTCGCGGGCGATGAACTCAGCCTCATGCTTCTTCAGGTTGTACCGCTCCTGAAGCCCCGGAGTGGACGCCACCTCATCATAGAACTCAGCCGTGTTGGCCTTCATGTTCGTCATGCCGAGCGCACCGACTTGTTTCGCTGCGATGTGGAACTCGCGCACTGCGTTGCCCATACCGAAGCCGCCGCCGAACCCGTTCTTGGGGTTGTAAGACGCGAGGAACGGCAGGCCGTTGGTGTACGCACTGATCAGGTTGAGCGCACCAGTAGCGATAGAGCCGCCAAGCTGCATGATGCTGGTGGCTGCACGGACACGAGACGCAATCGCGCCGCTCTCGAAGTTTGACTCCGTTACGCTACGGTTGTCGTCGAGGAAAGACACGGTGCGCGAGGCTTCGTTGTAGAACTGGTTGGTCCGCTTGGGCTTACCCTTCGGATTGGTCTGTTCGTACATATACTTGTAGCGCTCGTACTCACGCTGCGCGAGGTTGCGCTCATCCGCAGACAGGTTGGTGTCGTCAGCCATAGCCTTGAGATCGGCCAGCAGCTTGGGGTCACCGTTCCACAGGCGCTGGGTAGACTCCATGCTGAGGTTCATCAGTTCGCCAAGCTGCGGACGCATGATGGTCTTCGAGATCGTGGATGCCCGTGAGTCAATGTGGCGAGCCACAGCCTTGATGGCGTCCGGGTCTGCGCCCGGAGTGAACGCGCGCATCAGGCGGTTGCGTGCTGAACTGTTCTGCCGGGTCAGGGCGGTGACCACACGCTCGACCTCCTTCGGGGTGAGGACGATATCAAGCTGGCGCAAGCCATACACAAACTCGTTGAGGTTTAGTTCCGGAGGACCAGCAATAGCATCGAGCGCCGTTTCCGGCACAGCGCGGAAGGCCACAGTCTGCCGCACAAACTCACCGCTGTCCGGGCTGTAGGCATCGACCTCATAAGTCTTATCCTTGAAGATATCGTTGATGCCAGCGGCAAGCTCCTGCGCTTCGCTCTGCTTCTCGACCTGCGAGTAGATGAGTTGCTCGCGGTACGCATCAGCCAGACGAACGACCTTACCCGTGCGCGGGTTGACCGCTTCGACACGGATTTGGAACTGCCCTTCGCGCAGCAGCGGGGTGTACCCCGTAGCAAGTGTGCGGCGCGTGAAGAGATCAGCATCGGAGTTCGACACTTCCAGCATCAGGATTTGCTTGACCCGGTTCTGGATCGTGTACTTGTTTTCGGCACTGAGCTTGAGCCGCTTGCGGAACTCACGCAGCTTGGCGACCATATCATCGGCAGCCTTACCTTCAAAGAAGTCAGCGACCGCACGGAAGTCCCTGTCCTGACCGAGGGTCAGCGCCTTGTTGATGGCCACGACGAAGTCGTTACCCTTCTCCATGGCCGTAGGGTTAAGCTTGGGATACCCTCGCTCGTCGATGACAATGTCGGCGGTATAGAGATCGCTGTAGGTCTTGATGATACGGCGCAGCAGTTCGCGCTCTGCACTGGTCAGACGCTTGTCCTCCACAAGCTCGTCGAACTGCTTGAACGCGATCTTCTGGTCCTCATAGAGGCTCTGGTACCGGGCGCGCAGAAGCTGAAGTTCTACCTCGTTGACCGTCTCACGCAGGCTGAGGTACCCGCGCCACTCGATGCTCTTCTTGGTGAGTCCGGGGATGCCGTCAAACTTCTCCTCGCGCGTGGTCCCGTCCGGAAGCTGGACTTCGTAGGTAAACCCGTCGCGCACCTGCTCGAACGTGACCATGCCCTGCTTGATAAGCTTGTCGATCTCGGGCTGGTTCGGTGTCAATACACCATCTTTAAACTCATACAGCGCTGCGCCCTTGAGGCTTCGGATGTCCTTGATTTTGCCAACGGCAAAGCGCTGCGCAGCGTACATCAGCTTGCTGATCGAGGCGCTTTGCTCATCCGTGACACCGAAGTACTTCCCGAATACAGCGATGTTGAACACCTCGGCGTTGCGCTCGTTGCTGGATACTCGGATGCTAGACGTTAGGTTGCGCCCCGCCTCAAGGATTTCTTCTAGTCGATTAAGGCCGGGGTTCTCACGCGCGCGGAAGTTGGCAAGGCTCAGGAACTCAGCCTTGAACCGGTCAAACCGGTCGGTGTTATTACCGGCGATACCCTTGATGGCGTTCCACGCGCTTTCCCAGTTGGTCGGCGTACCACCGATGCTATCGCGTACCAGTTCAGCCGCGCGATTGTCAGCGTAGATATCTCCCACTGTGCTGAACCGCCCGGTAGTGTCCGGACCGATGCCATACTCAGCAGCTTGGAGATCACCAAAGACCTTAGCCGCATCGAACATACCCGACTTGCCGCTGCGGACGTAGGCGCGTGAGTGCTTCAGGATATAGCGCACCATCTCGTCACCGAACTTGATGCCGAGTTTGTTGAGCGCACTCTTGATGGCATTCCAGACCCGAGCAACCACACTGGTGTCGAGGACCGCAGCGAAGTCAGACAAGTATTCCTCGACAGCCTCGGCCTTGGACTGACCGTTGGCCACAGCAATATCCACATCAGAGCGGATGGCTGGGCTGGCCTTGTAGACTGCCTCCATGGCGGCGTTGAACTGGTTGGCCGGGATGATCCCGCGCAGGCCGAAGTGACCAAGGGTCTCGTGCGCAAGCACAAAGTTCAGGTGCTGTTCGTTGGCGATCCGGTCCGTGAAAATCACCACGTTGCCGTCACCGAACGAGTAGCCCGCAGCCAGTGCGGTATCGAAGTCACCCTCAGGGCGGGCAGCCACAGCCTTGCGGTAGAGCGCCGGGTTCTTGGCCTTCATGTCCCCTTGGTTCTTGAACACCGAGACCTTGGGCTTGGTCGCCAGCTTGGACACAAACCGAGTGACCGCCATGCGCAGTTTGCCTACAGCAGGATCAGCGCGGTCAGGCTGGTTGAAGTCAGCCAAGGCGAAGCGACCCTCATCGTCCTTCTTGGCAGTCGGTGTGTTCATACCATCGGAGTCGGTTTCAAACTTGGCTTCGCCGTCCTCCGTGAAGTAGTCCTTAAGCGGCGCACCGTTGACCAGTACATCGCGGTCTGCCTCGTTGACTTCTGCGTAGAGGTCTTCCAACGCGAAGGGCAGACTGGGGTATTCCTCCTTCGACATACTTGTCTGAGAGAAGGTGAACGGGCGGTCCAGATTGAATACCTTGAGCTTGCTGCTCAAGATCGCAACCAGCTTCGACAGCGCGGTGTCGTTGGCAATGGGTCTGCTCTGGTAGGTAGCCTGCTTCGTGACAGCAGGTTGCGGTTCGACCGTGAGTAGTTCCGCCACGGCGGCGTTATCGATCTTGTCTAGGCCGGTAACCTTACCAGCAGCAGGTGCGACAGCATCAATCAGATCGTTATCGATGGCGTACTGGAACCACGGGTCCTGCGCAGACAGCTTTTCCTCGTTTCGCATGTGCTTGCGGAACGCCTTGGCGAGAATAGGCTTATGCCACTTGGAAACGGTCTGGTCGAGGAACTGCCGTGCCTTGGTCTGGATCGCCTTGCGACCCTCGACGGTGCCACTGGACAGGCGCTCGAAGAACGCAAGCTCCAAGATATCGTAGTAGGCATCCTGAACATCGACGCTCGGCGTCTTTGTCGTGGCCTCCTCAACGAACGTGATGGCATCGTCCAACCGGTTGGCATCGGGCATCTCACCACGCGCCACAGCGGGGGAAACCGGCGCAGCCTTCGGCTTGGCAAACTTCTCTTCGCCCTTACCCTTCTTCAGAGTTTGAACAGCTTCTCCCGGTTCCGCCTGAACAGGTTCGGCTGCTTCTTTGGTGAGCTTCTTGCGCTTTCCGGCAGGCTTTCCGGCAGGCTTTGCAACTTGCTTGGCGGCAGGTCGCTTGAGAGCTTCTCCGCGAGGCGCGGGTTGTTTCGTTGGAGAAACCGTAGCTGCTTCTGGCTTTTTAGCGGCACGGAGTTTGCCCCCCTTAGGTGGAGTGGGAGTAGGAACATCAGTGATAGCACCGGTAACCACAGTACGTACAGGATTACCAAAACGAGCCTCACCCTCGGCTTTTACAAGGTCCGTCCTGATCGCCTTGAGGTCGGCGCGAGAAAGCTCACCAGCCTGCGCCATGTTGAGCGCATCGATCCACTGACTCTGGATTTCTGGCAGGAACCGCTCAAACGCCTTGGGTCGCCCCGGACCGGCAAGTCTGCGCCATGACTCTGCTGCTTCTTCGGCGGTGACTCCATAGGTCGGCTCAGGGAGATAAGTCTCCGCTGCTTGGATAAACGGCTGCGACTCAGCGAGGCGTTGCTGAAGCGCGTTGAGACCCGGAACCGGCGGGACTGCACTTTGTGCCTGTTGGAACTCGGCCTGCCGTTGAGCAGCTAGTTGTGCTTCCTCTTGTCGGCGCTGAAGCGCCCGGAGAACCGGGTTGTCCGCAAGTGTACCCGGCGCTGCGGGAGCAGGTTGTGCGTACCGAAACGGAGCCAGACCTGACTCGAAAGGAAGCACATCTTGGATATCAGACGGCGGTCCGAAAGGCTGGTCCCGAATACGAGGGTCAGTGATGTTCGTTGGCCCAGTGCGCGTTGCACCGCCACGCAGCAATAGTTCGCCCTGCGTACCGGGCGCAGCAGGCACACCCTGCTCAAACGGGAGACCGATCTGTCCAGCGGGGGCACCATAGTTCCGCTCGCCGGGAGCCAGCGGGAGTTCAAGCTGTGGACCTTCGGGGCGCACAGCGAATCCACCGAGTGGGAGTTCAAGCTGACCGGACGGAGGTAGTGGCGCTCCAAACGGGAGTTCCATTTGCTCGCCGCCGGGGACAGTGCCGAGATCAGCACCGGGGAACATCTCTGTCTGCGTCGGAACATTTGGAACCGTAGCAAACGGAACCTGAGGACCAAACCGCTCACCACCCCCGTCAAGCGGGAGTTCAAATTGCTCCGGCTGTGGCTCAGGGTTTCCGCTACCGAGCAGATCAGCGGGCTTCCTACTTCTGAGGTTGGCCCCTGCACCGATGGGTCCACCGATGGCAGCACCGGCAGCAAAGCTGTCAATCAGTCGCTGGATATTCTCGGGCTTACTCAGGTCTTGGTCAGAGAGACCAAGGAGCAGAGCTTCCTGCCCTAGTTCCGTGCCGCCTTCAGCCGCACCACCAATCGCGCCGCCCACAGCGCCACGGCGAAGAAGTTCAGCGCCGCGACGGCGAAGGCTAGTACCAGCAGCCATGGCACGAGGGGCAGCAACACCACCAAGCACACGGCCAGCGAGCAGAAACTCCGGAAGCGTCTCAAGAGCAGCATACGGAATAGACCCCATCAGAGCGGTCATCTTGGCATTCACATCATCCGGGTTGGCCCCGCGATCACGGAGTTCGCCGTAGATATCAGAAGCACCGATGGCTACGTTGTTGGCGTATGATGCAGCAGTAGCACCAGCAATACCAGCAGCACTACGCAGGACCTTGCGTTCGGCAGCATCAAGGACTTCACCAGCGATCTGCTTGCGCGCAGCCGCAAGAACTGCCTGCTTGAACGTAGACTTACCAGCGAGACCAGCGATAACGCCACCAAGCGTGCCGAGACCGGGACCACCAGCGGCGGTGCCCGCAGCAGCACCGGCAGCAGCAACAGCGACAGACTCCAGCAGGTTCGGACCCTGCTCCGCAAGGTTGGCGACGAACCACTCGACGGCACCACGGCTGGAGTCGATCTCGCTGAAGCGCCGCTCATAAGGGGTAGTGCGCCGCAGGTCCTCGACCTGCTGCCTGACGATGTTCCCGCCAAGTTCCTCAGCGCCAGCAAGCTGGAGACCGCGACCAGCCAGAAGCTGCATCGAGTCGATGCCACGACCAAAACTCTTAGCCGCCAAAGTGCCGAGGCTAGGGTTCTTGATCCCCGCAAGATATTTGGCGTAAGACTGCGGATCGACAGGAACCCAATCGCCACCCTGAGGTAGTGCTGCACCGGGCTGACCGAGCAGAGCTTCGCTCTCGATGGCGCTCTGCGCATCGTCTTGCGAGAACGTCCGACCCTGCACAAAGAACTGCTTGGTCGAGGGGCTGAAGGCGATGGACGGCCCAGTCTGAGGTGCGACCTGCGGGGCCGCAATCGGCACACGCTGACGCACGGTCTCACCAATGGCTGCGATGTCGGCCAGAGACTGCTGAAGCGCATCGAGACCAGTAGCCGCAGGAGGGGGCGGCGCACCAACCAAGGGGTTAAGCGAGGAGGCAGCGCTTCCCGTTGCAGGCATCAACGGGTTAGTAAGCAGACCGGCCTGAGCCATTGTATTTAACCTCCGACACCGACACCCACTGAGCGTGCCGCAAGACCAGCAATGGGACTAGCAGACGGCGCAGTCATTTGATCAGGAGAACCTTCAATCGGATCACCGCCGGGGTCAAGCATGACTGTCTGTCCCTGAACCTGAAGAATAGACCGACCACTACCATCGGGCAACATCGTAATTTTCCCGTTCGGGTCCATTTGCTTGATCAGTTCGACAGCGCGAGCATTTTCACCCTTGATCAGTTCGTTCTGCGCTTCGCGGGCAGTCTGAAGCACCGCCTTGGCCGCATCCTCAGAGATACGAAGCTGGCTCTTGAACTGCTCGACCGCCATTGAGGATGAGGACTCAGTCCGCATCTTGCGGTACTCAGCGTCAAATGCCGAGCGAGCGCTGTCGATGATTGTGTTGGCGGGTACGCCGCGCTGTGTGACCCGACCATTGACCACGACATTGTATGAACCATCGGTCTGTGGCTGAAGCTGCACCGGGACACCAGCGTACTGGGACCACACAGCAGCGAGGCGGCGCGGATCATTAGCCATGGCGATCTCTTGGATACCCTGCATCCCCTGAAGGAACAGCAGGCTATTATCCAAGTCCAACATCTTCAAGCGTGTCTGAGTGAACTGATCGCCCATCCCAGCGTTGCGGTACATCTGCGCCATACGCGCGAGTTCCGTCCGGTTCTGGAGGGCGACCCGCATATCTTGTGAGATCATGTTCTGGTCAGCAAGGTAGAAGTTCGACGGATCGACACGGACCGGGGCAGCCACAGGCGTAGTGCCCGTATTCACACCGGCAGCCATCTGGGTACCGGCGGGTTGGCCACCACCGGATGTCTTACCAACAGCCCACTCAGCGACCTGACCTACGGTCTTACCCTTTAGCACAGTCGGGTTTGCATCGACCTGCTTCTTGGAGATAACACTTTCAACCGGCGCGTTCCGGTCGGACTGAAGTAGTTTGATCGCCGTCTTAGCACCAAGGAAATGCGCAAGGTAGGCAGTCGGAGCGTTGACCGGGATACCTGCTCCGGTAAGGGTATTGGCATTGTCCTGTGTAAGGCGCGCCATCAGGCGCTCCTGCAGTTCCGGATCGGTGCGGCGCGCCCAGATTTTGTCGTTCGACAAACCGGTGTTTGGGTTTTCCCTACGATATGCACTAATCCACGTATCGCGGGTGAACTGGTACTTGCCATAAGCTGATGACGCACCGGCAAGGTTAGGTGTCTGATATGGATTTGCGACCGCACCAGTTTCAGCAGCACCGATCTGCGCAATGATACCGGCAAAGGGTCCAGTGGGGGTGGCAGTAGATGCAGTGGGTGCAGTGGGTGCAGTAGGTGCTGCAGTCGGAGCCGCGACAGCTTTCGCTACCCGCTGGTTGTTCTCAACTAGCGCGTTATAGAAGTTGACCGGGTTCTTCTGTGCGACAGCCAGCATCTCGGGGTTGCGCCGGAAGTAGTCTTTGGCATCGCTGGTTTGGTACCAACTCGACGCAGCATCGCTGAGTTCTAGCGCACGCTTCTGGTCCTGTGGGGCAGCCGCCTTGCGGAACGAACTGAACCATACATCGGTACCGGCAGAAAGACTACCGAGTACGCCAGCGAGCTTACGCTCATTCTTCGCACGGATAGCTGCTTGTTGGTTGTCAGATGCATTGGGGTCAATGCGCTCGAAGCCCGCGACACCAGCGTTAAGGCGGTCCGGGCGTTTCATATCCCACGGCTGGATAGTGACGCCTTCGATCTGCAAAAACCGAGGGGTCTTACCCGTAGTGGGTTTACGCACCGCCTGCGTGGGTGCCGGAGCTACGCCAGCGACAGCAGGGACAGCAGCCAGACCAGCAAGGGCAGTCTGCCCAGCAGGGGTAAACTCAGGTTCTACTACCCGCATAGGCGCGCCGAGCATCAAGCCCTGCGCGGGCAACTCCGGAGTAGGGGCCGTAAGCTGCTGGCGGCGGAACTCATCCTGTCGGTTCAGTTCTTCCAAGGCAAGTTGCTGCTGGCGATCTGCCCGCATCGAAGCCTGTTCGGCCCGAATGCCTTGTCCTACCCGACCTGCGGTTGCGAGGAACGAACCGATGGACATACTATACCCCTACTTTATGCACCACGCGAGGCGGTCTGACCCTGACCAAGTGCCTGCCCAAACAAAGCGCTAAGTCCAGCGATCTCATCCGCCCTAGATGCCGATGCTGCATTCCGGGCTGCAATAGCACCGGTGGGGTTGGTCATCGCGTACTCGGTTGGGATTGCACTGATACCAGCCTGACGTGTCTGAGTGCGTGCGCCAACCCCTGTACCGTAACCCTGCTGATATGCAGTGCCAGCCGTGCGGGCGGTGCCGAGACGCATCCGGCGGCGTTCAGCAGCAAGGCGTTCACCCGTAAGACCACGGGTCTGCTCTGCAGTCTGAATACCGCCACGGATCATGGCAGCCTCGGCAGCTTGGCGCGCCATATACTCGGGGTCGTAATAAGCTGCGTCACCAATCAGTTTGTTGGCTTCGCTTAGGCGCTGCTGTGTCAGGGCCGCATTGACCTGCTGGGCGCGCATAAGTTCCGCTTCCTGCGCCTTGGCCATTGCGCCGCCGGGGTTCCCGACAAGGCCAGCAGCAATGAGTGTCGGCGCAACCCCACCAAGGTTAAGTCCACCGGCTCCAAGACCAACGGCGCTTGTCGCACCACCAGCGCCAGACGTAAGATTTTTGACCCCGCTCCCTAGTGCGCTGACAGGGTTGCTTACAAACTTGGATAGTGCGCCGCCCAGAGTTGTAGCCGCGCCGCCTGCGGGAGCCGCCAGAGATGCAGGTGTAGCCGCATTGAGGAAAGGTGACGTAGCCGCGCCTGCGGTAGCAGGATACCCAGATAGAGATGCAGGCGTCTGCGGGTTCAAGAACGGCGATACTTTCATAGCACCTGTAGAACTCGCGGAGCTTGCCGAGCTTGCAGAAACACCCCCCGGCGGCTTACCTCCAAACAACCCAGATTGACTACCGCCTGACAGACCTCCGGCAAGCGCACCAGCCTGCCACCCTACACCAGCCAGTTCACCAGCGCCTGCACCGATACCTGCGGCCAGTACCGTCGTACCGAGGGCTGTACCTAGCCCAATCGAGGGTGCAATGGCAGCAGCCAGAGGTGGAGCAAAAAACGAGATGGCAGCTACGGCTGCAACCTTGAGGATTGACTTGACAAGCTTACCCATTTCAATTCCCCAGAGACATTCTGATATGTGCGCAGGATTTATCAAAGCCGAATTTATTCATGTATAGCATAGCCCGCTCAGTAGGGACATAGCTATCGAGGTACTCGACACCGTTGACCTTCAACCAATCGAGGATAGGTGTCCAGAACATCTGCTTAAATTTGGTTAGCCGCCGCCCTGCCAGCGCAATGATGTCGGCGCACTTGTGTCCGTTCGCTTCTGAAAACTGAATACCTAGAATAGTAGCAAGTTCGCTACCTTCAAACCCAGCGAAGATCACAGCCTCATCAGTACAAACGGCATTGAAGACGTACTGCGAATCCATATCGGACGCAGTCATCACATTGCCGAGCGCAGATTTCTCGACAAGCGGCGCGATCTGCGGCCACAACTCGATGGCCCTCTCCTGCGTCAGAAGCTCGATGGACAGTCCGCTCACGCCTTGTCCTTATACTGCTCAACCAGACGGTCGAAGAACTCCTTCCCCTTCATCTGGACTACATTCTTCGGGATTACGTATTCACCCTCGTGGGCCATGATCGGGACCGGACCATCGGTTTTACCCTTGACCGTACCACCTGCCTTCAGGGACTGCATTGGCGCATTAGCGGGGGGCATCATGTTTTGCCCACCCTGCATCATCTGCTGCGCTGCCTTAGCGACCGTAAGAAGCGCGATGACAAGACCCTCGTCGTACTGCTGTGGCAGGTCTTGTTCGGTAGCGATACCCTGCTGGATAGCAAACTGCCGAACATACTGGTACATATCGGGGTTCTGAGCGGCCACCTGCGTCAACTGAATAATCATATTCAATTCTTGCGCCGTAATCTCTCCGGTCTGGAGACCCTCAGCCAAAGCCGCCTGAATCTCCTGAACAACCTGCGGGTTCTGGCTCAGTGACTGATTGAGAAGCTGGTCACGCTGCGCCGGGTCCATCGGCGGAACTGGCTGGCCCTGCGGACCGGGCATCGGCATACCGCCGGGACCGATCATCCCGCCTTCCTGAAAGCTAGGAAGTGGCTGCGCCTGCATGGAGGGCGCACCACCAAGGGCACCGCCGAGGGTAGCAGCAGGAGGAGTAGCCGGAGTCATGGGCGCAGCAGCCGACATAGATGTGGTCGCGGCGGCAGAGGGCATGGCCAGAATGCTGGCAAGCGCGGGGGGAAGGTCCAACGATGTGGTAGATGCAGCTTGTGGGTTAAGCGCAGTGATTACCGGGTTGTTCATTTCAGCCTCGCAACTGGGTAATGAGTGTGTTCAGAGTTGCCCGGATCGATGCTACATCATTCGCCAAGGCTTGTACATTCTTGAGTAGTTCGATGTAGTCGTCCATTGCAGGGACGATGGCACCTTCCAAATTGACAGCAGTGCCCTGCGCTGTGACCTGCCGCATGGACTGTTCAGGCGCTTGGATCACTGTGATCGCGGCTTTAGTGATTGCGCGGCTTGCGCCGTCCTTCTCGCCGCGCGCACCTACCAGAAGTTCGACGTTTTCCTTTATCGCGCCGAGCATCTGATATTGCCAACTAGACATTTCAGACTGAGGCGGATTGGGGATAGCTGTAAACCTAGCCATTATGCCTCCTTCAGACTTAGCGGGGTCTCGCCAAGGTGGATGGCGCGAATGCGAATATCGCCTTCGACACCTACTTCAAACGTATCTGACCGGTATCCGGTAGGAAGGCGGAAGACATTTGTGTCCCCAATCGCGGTAGTTAGCAGCAACTCCTTATCCACCCAAAGCTTGAATGTGATGTTGTCTGCCGAGGCCCAGATGGAGGCATCGTCCTGCCACTGCTGGCTAGCCTGATCCCATGTGGTGGTGGCCTGTCGGTAGTCAGCAATAACCCGAGCCGCCCCTAGGTTGATCATATCAGAGGTCTTGATGACCTTAGATTTCCACTGCTGAACCAGTGAAGGCTGGTTTAGGTTATCCCACTCATACACATCGCCATTCGTACCGGTTATGCAGTATAGACGGCCCTCGACGGGGTCATACCATGATGCTGTGTAGGTGAAATCGAGGTCAACGAACTGACCTCCGATGTTCCTATCGGGTTCAAAGGCAAACCCTCCGGTCGAATGAGATGCGAGATACGCATCACCATAGAACTCACCAACAATAGTGCTAGGGTCTAGCGCGGCTGCCCATGTGTCGTTGTTAAAGTTCGCCCGTGTGATGATGTTCGGACCGGCGGCGGGCGAAAAGACAGCCATACCGTCGTGCGTAGGGTAGACTACCCCATAGTTCATCGAGACGATGCCCTTACGATTGAGGCATGGGTAGAGCGCATCAATGCGTTGGATACTCATACCCGAAGCCGGGTCACTACCAGACACGAGGTAGGGGTATCCCTTGGTCGCAACCAAGATCGCACCATTGATCGGAGCAAGCCCAACGATATCATACTCGAATGTGATCGCGTATGCGATAGGCCACGCATGTGGGAGCGCGGGTTCCGATAGGTATAGCTTGTTCCCTACAAAACCTGCGAGGATATTGTTCTGCGCTGCGATCAGACCCTGCAGGTCGTCAGGCGGTGCATCATACTCGTCGCTGGTGAGGGTGTCTGATAGATTGAGCGGATCAAAATCATCGGTGAACGTGTAGCTACCATCACCCCAATAGCGCGCGGCAGTTGTCGGCGGGTCCTCCGAGACATCGTAGTAGAGTGTGCCTGCTACAACGGCTGTCGATGCTACATCCACACCTGCTTGGGCATACGTAAAGGTGTAGTCATCGAGGATATCGAGGACGATACCGCCTGTGATGTCGAACGAAGCGACAGTGCAACCGCTGATCTTGAACCTATCATCGATGCCAAGATTGTGCGGGAAGGCAAGCGTGACCCGAGATACGTTACTGGTGCGGCTGACCGTAGCCAGTGCTGTGGGAAACCACAGGGTCTTGAGCCGGAAGTATTCCGTGCCTGCCGAAGTAGCCAGTGTACGATATAGCCGAATGCCACGGACAAAGTTATTTCCCGCAGGCTTGGTGGTCGGCAGGTTACTGACCGTGATGGTGACGCCCTCTTTGACAAACACGTCAGTGGTTGGATCAGATGCAATGGACTCCTCCTCCCACGGAGTGAACCATGTATAGACATATGAACGTGACTGTGTCGGACCGCCAAGGTCGATCTTCGCTCCAAAATACGCTGTGGTTGCGATCTGCGGTCCGGGGCTAAAGTACTCGATGGTTGTCGAGTTGATCACGGTAGCCTGCGTGCCAGTCACATTAAAGGATTGAAGCGAGAGGCGCACAGTGCCGGATGCAGTAGGAGCAACTGGTACGCTAACAGTGAATGTGTTAGGTCCAGTGACTGCCGCCGTGTAGATACCATCAATGGCATCACCCGAGGTAAAATCCAGAGACACTTGCGGAGTACCAGTCAGCCCATGGTTGGCCACATTACAGGTAACCGTTGTGCCGGAGTACGAATAGGAGCCGCTTAGGTAGCTAAACCCTGTGACCGTAATGTACGCTCCCTCCTTCAGCTTATGCGGAGCCGAGGTCGTGAGGCGAGCCGTATTGTTATTGTCGCGGGAGTAGGTAGCCGAGGTAGCCGTCGTGAATGGAACGACCGTGATAGTCGGTTTAGTCGTAGGGATTGGTAGTCCGAGGTCGTAGGAAAGCGTCGGGTATGGGCCAACGCCATCGAACGCCAGTGAGTAGTTGCTGACCTTAGGCACCCCATCGCCAGTGAAGTAGAACCGCTGGTCAGTGATGTCGGATGATGTGACAACTGCAATGTCCACATCCGTTGTCCACGACAACCACTTATTAGCCCCGAGCGGGTCTTTCAGCGCATAGAGTGTTTTGATAGTCCCGGTGCGCCCGGTGTTGCCAACCACCACGGGGGTAGGATAGGGGATGAGATCACCGGAGTACAACTTTGTATTGCGCGCAATTTGACCGGAGGTCTCAGGCAAAAGTTCCGGAGAGACCTTAGGCGCAATACCGTAGAAGTTTGTGATCTTGACACCAGCCATGCCGCTACCTTACCCTACTTTGCCCCGGCAGGGCAGTCGTTTTCGCACAAGCAGACATACTGACTGTTGTGTTTTTCGATCTGGCCGACTGTCTCTGGCGTATCAGCCTTGCCATCATAAGAGATCGGTTGGGCAATACGGCAGTATTCACTTGCCACCACGACTCCGGTCGAACCTGCCACGCAGGCGCTCAGTACGCTCAGGATCAGGAATACTGCTGGCAGCTTCACCAAGCTCCACCTGACGAAGGACCGCATCGTTGACCTCCCTAATAACTTCCTGACGCCCCTCTTGTCGGAGCTTTGCCGCTTCTCGTGCGCCGAAAAAACGTTCAATCAGCGACAGTAGGAGCGTCAGGAGTTTAATCACGCTGCAGGCTTCTTCGAGATAAAGGACCACACGGCTACGCCGATGGTGGCTACAGCGCCAGCGAGAGCCTCAGCAGTTGCACCATCAAGGTAGCCCTTACCTGCAAGGAAGCCGAAGCCAGCGGCGGCTACAGTGCGGACGATACCAAAAAGCTGGTCACGGTTCATATTACTTCTCCTTCGGGTATGAGCGCCACGGGAGTTCCCAGTGCGGGCCATCCTTGAATGTGCGCCAGTCACCGCCCCATTGGATCGGGACGTTCTCTGCTTTTGCCGCACGCTTTATGGTGTCAGCAAGCTGATGGTACAGCGGCCAATCCCACCGAACCGTTCCGCCGATCATAGGCGCGATATCAACTGCATGACCGGTAAGGTGCCGAGAGTTCATGGTCTTAGTCGCCCCGGCAGCCATAAGCTGCCGCTGCCGGTCAAGCGTACGCACGCCTTCCAGCACGGTAAAGTCGAGCGAGGAGATCGCGGCAGCCTTCTTCACAACGCGCACAAGATCAGGGTGAACCCCTTCTAGGCGGGAGAGCGAACGCTGTCCGAGAATAATAGCCATCCCAATACCTCTAGCTATGCCAAGCGGCAAAAATGCTCGGCTAGATTTTCTCTACATACCCTCACCCGGAGTGATGTATATCACAGATGTACCCGAAGCAGTTCTACCTGTGAAGTACGACCCTGCGGGGAACCCGAGGATTTCTACGGCCCCTGACGGGATAGGGATCGCACCAGCGGACAAAGATGCTGCAGCCGCCTTCGCCGCTGTATCATCAACCCCCACTCCAAGGAAGACAAGTTCTGTACCCGCATTGACCACGCGGTACTGATAAGATGGTCTTGTAGTCGGAGCCGCTGACACGGCCTGCACTGAAGTTGGAGCCGTGGAAGCTGCGGTGCAGGACACTGTCAAACCGAGTTGACTGAAAGCAGTAAACGCCATTACATTACTCCTTAACTCAAAATACGCTTGGACTTTCGAACATTATAGATATACCGGTTTAGTCTTACGCCTATAAAACTCCATCCGGTATTGTTAAGTCCATCCGTATTACCATTCACGCTGAAAGCGTTCCATACTGTGCCGTTGGATGTATCAGCGTTGATATAGCTAATTGTAAGGTTGGACACGCTATTAGTTCCACCATTACTATCGTATAGGGTAGCTTGGCTAGCCCCAGTCGAACTAGTCAGGATGACCGGATTTGCAGTGGTCCCGCTAAGACTGAACGCCGCCACCGTGGTAGTTGTGCTGGCGGGAAGCGCAATGGTCGAAGGAGCGCCCAAGGAGGTAGCCTGAATATCCTGAAATGTGTTTGCACCTGTGATAGTCAGCGTGCCAGTTCCTGCCTGCTGAAGGACAGCGTTATAGGAATCTCCACCGCCGACAAATGTCTTGGCGGATATCGAAGACATCTGGATCGTTCCAGTAGTCCCTGATGATGTGAAGGTGGCAGGCTGCGCGTTATTGAAGGCCGACCCGGAGCCAGCGCATGTGAGAATGCCGCCATTGAGGGCAAGCGTCTTAGCGTTCGTGCTTGCAGTCGTGAACGACCCCACGAGCATCGTTGTCCCATTCAGGTTCAGCGTGCCGCTGCTCAGAGTACATGCACGGGCACTAATGCTGAGTGGGTCTTGGATGGTCCAAGTAGCTGTGCCCCCCGTTCCTGCATTGAATGTGATCGGGACATCCAACGTCTTGCCGTTCGATCTTATGTTGTAAGTGCCCGAAGTCGCCCCGAAGGTCAGGATGTTTACCGACGAAGGAGCCGCTGACATATTGGCCCCAAGCGTCAGACTTCCGAAGATGGTGGTGGTGGCTCCTATGGTCGTCCAAGACCCGGTGAACCCCGACGCAAAAGTAACGTTACGCGCGGTGTGACTCGCGGTCCCAAGGAACGTTAGTGCGTACGAACCGGAGATAAAGTTAAACGAGAGGCTCTGGCTTTCGCTCAGAATGCCGGGGGTCACGGTGGCGGCGGTGGCTGTGTTATTATCGATGGTAACCGTGAACGGGGTCGTGATGGTAAGACCCGTGGTGGCCGCTGTAGACCATACGGTAGCACTGCCGGTGGCAGTGATGCTGCCCCCGTTTGCGGTGAGGGTCCGGGTGTTGGTGTTGCTTGACAGAAATTGGCCGCAGGACAGGACTTTGCCGTTCAGGTCGAGCGTGCCCACCGTGAAAGTCACGGAGCGGGCGCTGCCGACTGTCAGGTTGTCGAAAAGCTGCCAAGCGCCTGTGCCGGTAGTCGTGACGCCGAAGATCAACGGGAAGTCGAGAGTGACCCCGTTCGTGCGGATCACCCGCGTGCCGGTGTTACCCGAAAAAGTAGTCGTAGAAACGCCGCCCGTGAGTGTTGCGCCGCTGGCGACAGTGAGGTCACCAAAAATCGTTCGGGCAGAGTTGTTCAAACTGCCGGTGAAACCGGAGGTGATAACGAGTGAGCGGACGCTGCCTGCCACACCGACTTGGCCTGTTCCCGCGCTGACCGTGAAATTGACCGCGTTGGTCTCCGTGACCGCCGCTGCGGACACGGTTCTTGCGGTGGCAGTGTTTGTAGTGAGATCGCACGAGACATTGGTGTTCGTGCACGTGGTGGCCCCGGTCCACACCGTGCCGGTGCCGGTCAGATTGATGGTGAAGCCGGTTCCGGTCAGCGTGTTCGTGTAGTCGGTCTGGTTGACTGCGCCGGGGCTGACATTTGCCCCAAGGGTGCACGCGCCCGAGTTGGCGTCAAATACAGCAACGTCAGCAGAACCGGGCACGTTTGTGGCTGGTGTAGTGCCACCGGAACTGGTTCTCCAATTTGCGGTACTGCTGTTATCCCACGTACCCGTGCCGACCCAAAAGATGTTGGCCATTTTTACATCTCCGGTTCGGCGCTGTCGGAAGTAACGTTGTCGGAAGTGATGCTGTCAGAGGCGGCAGTGACATCCGCAAGCCACGAGGCCCACCGCGCATCCTGCATGGCTACCTCTTCCTCAGGCGTGACATCAGCCCACTCCTCCTGCGAGAGGCAGATCGCACCCTTCAGGGTGAAGCGACCATTGGTCCGCTCAAAGGGCCGACAAACAACTTCATCCATCTTTCGTTCCTCAGCTTATATCCAGCAGGATGGTTTCGTCGAGCGCCGTGCGAAGTACGTAGACATCATTGAGGTCAGTGAGAGACTTCGCAACCCGAAGGTTGCCGAGATCGTCAAGCTCAAAATTTCCGTTGCCGTTCCCGCCATTGTACGGGTCGAAGCTCGTGGCCTTGATGCCCGAAACAACCACGGTATTAACCGCAGCACTAGCCGAAACTGTAGCTGTGAAGTCGGGCGCGCGGAAATAGACCGGCTCAAGCTCAGTATCGATCAGAGGGAACCAGCGAGGGTGAGTACCCTGCGCATCCGCAATCACGGTGTTGAGGTTGACGCCCGCCAGTTGGCTGGCATAGCCTGACACGCTAAAGTTCCATGGATCGAGATCGCTACGCGCCTGCTGCGTAAAGCTGTCCACCTCGGAGGGGAAGAGCAGAGTTCGCAGCGACGGGTCTGGCACAGGGGTAACCACGTTGTTGGTAACGTCGGGGCAAGAAAGCTTGTTGAGCGTTCCTGTCGAAGTCCCGCCATCAGACAAGAACAGCCCAGTTGGGCTGCAGGTGGCGATCCACGCATTGTCAAATGCCATCACCGCATTTGCACCGCTTGCCGCCGCAATCGTCAGGATAGGCGTGCCATTGGTGTAGCGGTAAGTGTCGCTCATCTGGATGATAATGCTATTCTTCAGCGTCATCGTGGGAGTCACACTCCCAGAGGTTTTTGGACCAGCAACGCGGAATGCATTAGAAGTTCCGATGATCAGCAGAGAGCTTTCAGTCTTCCAATCATTGTAGTCACTGCTGAGTGTGATGGCGGGGTTGACGCCCTGCAAAAACGGTCCTTGGCCGTGATTCACATATACGCACTCGCTCTCGCGCCAGCCATAGAGACCAACGGTGGTAGCACCGGGCTGGAAATTATCGGAGTGGGTGCCTGTGCTAGTCGATGCAGGGTTGCTGCTCGGGACATAGGTGCTACCAGAGGTCCAACTGCCATACCGATAGTAGACCCGGACAAGCATACCGTTGCCCTCAATGACGAATGTGTCGCCATTGGTCGGCCAGATATCACCCTTCCCCTCAACGGGGATAAGGCCCGAATGCCACTGATACCCCACTTTACTGAACACACCCGGCCAGTTTTCAAAATACCGGATCATGAGGGTCTTAGTGCTATTGGTTGCGGATGTATCTAGTACGTTCGTAGTATAGTTGTAGACACCCACATGAGTGCCCTGCTTGCCCAGCGGTAGATCAGCAATCGTAAGCCCAGAGGCAGAGAAGCTAATCCACCCCGCGCCGTCGAGTCGGTTGATCTCGATTTCCTTGCTGGACTGCCAGAAGGTCAAATCTGCGTAGGAAGTGAACCTACCATGCAGTCGGTTGTTACCATAGCCATTCTGGAAACGCCCGCTGGATGGAAATACCGCATCTGACCAAATCAAATCGTAAGCAGTGTTGTTCAGATTCATCGTGATGAGGGTACCAGTTGTCGGAGTGGTTCCAGCCACATCCCCCGCTGGAGTGAGCGCACGCGCCATCCGCGTGAAGAAGGTGCCCTCGGCGCTGATCGTAGCCCCGACGTTGCCTGCGTTTCCTGAAGTACGGAGCCAGCAAGTGCCGACATAGACGCCGTAGTATTTGTTCCAGTCAGATTGGTGCTGACCGCGAGAGCGGGACAGCAAAGGATGGGCACCCATCACCATGCTATTGGTGAGGTAGATGTCTCCGATAACATCGACAGCAAATGCCGCATTGACGTTATTGGTTGGGATTACAGCCTGATTCCATACGTTGGGTGCTTTGTCCGTCAAAGCCGCCAAAATGATACCATCGGCGGTAAAGCTGCCGGTGGTATACGAGCGGCTAGTGACTATGCGCTGGATGCGTGCGACAAGTTCGGGCCGGTTCTGGAAGACCGAGACAATCTCAATGTTGACGCATGAGCGGTTGCCGGTGTTTGGAGCGAAGCGCGGGAAAGTGCCGGGACCAAGCGTCACAGTGAAGTTGGTCGGGTTCTTCCACGGGTAGAGGTAGAGGTCTTCATTCTCGTTCGAGAGGATGCCCGAACGATCATCTGCTTCGGTCGAAAAATAAACATCGATCTTGCGAGCAATCGGGAGGTACGGCAGGCCGATATTGATAGGCGGTGCAGTGATAAGACCGCCGGGAGCCTGAGAGCGTGCCGCCCAGATACCTTGGATCGCGTATCCGACCTGCTGCTGGATGCCGGTATAGATCGTGTCGTCAGCAAAGGTCTTGTTGGCCGCACATACGGGCAGCGCGGCAGGCGCTGCCACGGGGTTGCGCTGAATCATGAGTTCGCAGATGTGCATCTCCCGACCGACATCTGCAGTACCGGAAAAACCTATCGCCGGAGCGTATTGGACGCCCGCAGAAGCAGTCATGTCAAACCACAGGTAATACCAACGCTTACCGTTGATGGTGCCCATGTCGAAGTAGCCGATGCGATAGGACCCCCAGTTTTCGGTGAACCCAGTGATCGCACCAGTCGCGTCATAACTATATGTGACCGCGACAAAAGCTGAGTTTCGAAGCTGAATAGTGCTTGCAGTCGCGCTGCCGGGTGTGATGGAGATGATAGCATGGGTACGGATGACATCACCCGCCGATGCAGCCGCAGTCTTGCAGTTAGTCGCGGTGAAAAAACCGTTGGTGGCGCTGTTCTGCGTGAGAAGGACACCCTGCCCTGTGCTGGCGAAGATCGATGGATCGGAATGCGCGCCTGCGTAGGCGATGGTATCCGCCGAAACGCTCTTGGTCAGGTATGCCGGGTCACTCGCCGTGTGAGGTGCAGCAGCATCATGCCAAGGGGCTGAGAAATAGGTGTCACCGGGCTGCAGCAGAGACCCCAGAAGCCGCCCACTGGCATCGTAATACAGCCTCTCTTCGTTGGCGATGCAGCTTACAAAGCTGCTAGTCGCAAACCGCCAACGCCCTGCAGTAGACTGAAAATACATCGCATCAGGCGCTGCAATTCCATCCTCCAAGGAAATCAGATTTGCGCGGCTGAAACCTGAAAGGGCGTTATCAACCCCGGACTGTAGGTACTGCGCATACTGCGCCCCAGATGTGGGGTACTGCGAAAGCGCCCCGGCATTGTTGATCCAAGCGAGGAAGAGTTCACCGTTCGGGGATGGCGCAAGAAACACTCGATTGACCGGAATGGTGTTCACGGTCGCAATCGGAATAGCTGGACTTACCAGACCGCCCAAGGGGAACGAAAGCGTAGGGGCTGCGTTCGTCGTGGCAATGCCGGGATTGTCGATTGCATAGCTCGCCAGCTTACCATCTAGGCCAATTGTATATGACCACATGAACCCGGCAGGGCCACCGCTGACGCCGCCGACGTAAGTCCCCGGCGTACCGCCGATCCCGGTACCAATACCGCCTGAGATGGACCGCACTTCAAACGGTAGCGTTGCCGCTGGTGCGGAGAGTACGTTGCAAAACCCCTGCGCTGTGGTCGCAGCCTGAAGCGCCTGCCCCGCACTGACCGTCGCAGTGGCCGCACTTGCGCTAGCACTGGTAGCCGCTGCCGTTGCTTCGGCAGCATCAGCATTGGCGGTCGCCGCATCGGCAGCAGCGGCTAGTGCTGACGCGCTAGCATTTGACGCAGCAGCACTCGCTGTCGCCGCCGAGGTGCTAGCTGCCGACGCACTAGCCGCTGCTGCCGATGCGCTAGCAGCCGCAGCCGTCGCACTCCCAGATGCACCAACGAGTGCAGTTTGAACTGTCCCACCACCCTCAACACCGATCAGGGATGCACCCTTACCTGCTGCCGTGCTAGCAAGGTCGGTAAGCTTTGCCGCTGCATCCACCATATCGGTGATCGAGGCAGCCGTGATACGAAGCTCAAACCGCGACCCCGCAGAGAAACCTTGCGCAGAGGTGCCTTCCTGCGCGCGTACGACAGTCATCACATCAGCAACTCGTGATGTAACCTTGACAATCTCGCGTGCGCCTGTCGTGCTAAATAGTGTGGCATAGAAGTAGTCCCCTGCTCCGAGCGTAGGGAACAGGCTACCTGTATCCGGAGTAATTGTGATCCCCGTATCGGTGTTAGAAATAGCGCTGGTGATCGTGGACACCGCGTTGTTAGAAATCTTAACACCCATACTTAGGCTCCGAATGGTTGCATCTTGGCACGCATTACACCACGGACATTACCAAGATTGGCGCGGGCACGCCGCTCCGCGATCTGAAATGTGTACTGTTTAGCATGATATGCCGCAAGCTCTCGATCAGTCCAATGGCTGTTGGGTAGCACCAAGAGGTGTTGCAATGCGCCATGCATGATGACTTCTTCGAGATCATCAAACACATCCTCGTCCATTGCCGTCGCATTGCGTCTGGGCTTGAGGGCCAAGAACATACGCATGGTATAGGCTACATCTGCGTTCGGCAGCGGCAGGACAATATACTTATCTGGCGTTACCTGACAGATCGAGCGTGGTGTGCTAGCTTCTGCTAGTATAGATTCAGGCATGACAAAAGTTCCGTTGTCATTAAACAACGGATCGTTATATTCATCAGTATTAAAAACGTTTTCCGGAGATAGCCCCCATACTTCAGTAGGATCGACGCCAGAAAATAGATCGGCCCACGCTGGGTAGAGCCTTAGCGCATCATCAAGAGTCAGTTTGTCGAGCGGACTACCATTGACTAGCGCGGCAAAAACAGCATGTACATCTGCATTAGTTGGCTTGTTGTAGGTGTACTCATGGACTCCCGGTATCAGATTAAACAGAGGGGCCTGATATCGCCACGCCAAAGTACGCTCGCAAGTCCGGATCGCTGCATCTCGGACATACTGAATGATTGTCTGCGTCGGGCATCCGGGGACACTGGGATTAACCTTAGGGACCAGCGAGGCAAAAGTACGGTCGGTCATCAGATCACCTGCTTCGGGTCCATCCCGCCTTCTTCAGTGTCAGTGACACTGCGGACTTGGAGGCCCACAGCGAGAGTCTGGCTAAATGAGTCTTGGAATAGCTTGGCTCGACCCGAGTTCACATGCTCGTTATCCACTGACTCGGCAAGGAACACCACACCATCGACAGCAATAGGTAGGTAGGCATCGGGCAACGATGCAATGGTCTGATTGATTGTATATGCCGGGGGAACCTGTGCGTACTCTCCGACGAGGACAACACCCGCCGTAGGCCGAGGATAAAGGAAAAACTTGTTCGGGCTACGAACGTGCCGCATAAAGTTCACTGGTGTCCCAGCTGCCTCGTTGACCCAGTTAGGGTACATCTGGTCGAGGACTTCCCGATTAACCTCGGTCACTGCATCGCCATTTTTGATCTGAAAGATTTCAACCAAACGTAGCGAGTCAGAAGGGCAGCTTTGAAGTACCGTGTTAGCGACCGTGGGGATATCACCAATGAAGGAGAACAGGTCAGGGCGCAGCACCGACATCCGCTTCAGCGTCTGATTTACCCACCCGAGCATGAGTGTATCGCTGTAGCGGTACGGTGCGCGCGTATCCTGAACCAGAACCCGAGCTTCAGTGATGATATCCGCAGGGGTCATTGAGGCCAACCTTGTGCAGCTTCCGCAGCCAATTCAGGGTCAGTATACACTGGTTCATCAGGGATGTCAGTAGTTAGATCAAGACCCTTGGACGGCTTCCGACCCCGCCGAGGCTTAGTGATCTCCTCGATCTTTTCGCTGACGGTAGGAGTGATAAAGCGCTCAGGGTATACCTCCTGCTCCGAGACGACTTCGCATTCCGGATGTGCAGCGAGTCGTTCGCTATATTCGTAGATAAACCCATCCTTCCGGACGCGAATGTACTGCTTACTCATTTCATCTTCCTCGATTTGCCAGCCTCGCTGAGTGCAATGGCGATGGCCTGTTTACGTGATTTCACGACGGGAGCCTTCTTAGGCCCCTTCGGATCGATGCCCCCGTGGAGGGTGCCGCGCTTGAACTCACCCATGACCTTAGCAACTTTGTCGGGTTTCTTCGCCATATTACTTACCTTTCCGTTTACCGGACGGGGACACGGGCCACGACTGCCGCTCCGGTCCGGACTTCTTTGCGGCCATGGTCTTGCGCTCTGAAGGGGTGAGCTTCTTGGCCGCAGCCTCTGGGCGACACGCCGGGTACTTGCGGGTGGACTTCTCAGAACCGGATCGCCCACAGGCTTTACCGGTCTTCACATCGACCCACTTCTCACCGAACCATTTGCCGAGGCCACCCTTGCTCATTTCTTCACCCGGTTGTCCGGACCCTTCCACCCGCCACCGCGCTTCTTGTACTCCTTGGCAGCCCACGCATTTGCATAGGCGCTGGGGTATACATCGAACTTGGCCTTAGCCTGCGCCTTGACGCTGGACCAGAGCGACGGATTGGTGGGTTTAGGACTAGCCATATTACTTCTTCCCGAGCAAGCGCTGGATGGTCTCCGTCTCGTAGATACGGATGGCTGTCCAGATGATCGTGAAGATCGCTGCTACTGCTGGGAGCATATCAATTATAGTCCCGAACACCGTCAGAATGGACAGTGCATCTATAACGTGTTTGGTGGCCTCATCGTGGTCTGTCATTTTAGCAGTTCCATGCCCGAAGAGATTTGTTGATTCGGCTGTTAGGGTCCCGCGCCGTCTTTTCGGACGTAAGCTTCTTCTTCATGCCCTCCATCCGGGCACAGAATGATTTCTTGCGCGGGCCACCTTCAGGCTGTGGGGGCTTCAGTCCGGGCTTACCGGGGTTGGCCTTGTTGTAGGAGGCACGCCCCTTGGCGTTCAGACCACCCTTGGGGTCCTTACCTTCCTTGCGGGTCCATGCGGGGGTCTTGGCCATTACGGCACCCGATAGCCGCCGTAGCCAGTGCCGCTACGGTTGATGAGCTTCGACTCCTTGGCCTCCATGCCCTGCGTACGGTTGCCTCGGGCAACAGCCTGACCGGGATTGAGCGTTGCCTTGGCAGCCTTCGTGGTCTGCGCCTTGGCCATATCACGAGCCTCAGTCGCCTTACGCGCGGCTTCGAGATCGATGCGAATGGGATAAGTCTGCTTCGGCACAGTTCACTCCTTAGGCGTTAACGGCTTTGATGACGGCAAAGTTCAAAACTACAGCTTCGGAGTAGTCGACTCCCGATGCATTATTATGTAGTGAGATATTGCATGAGCCAGAGGCGATGACCTCGACGGTAACGACATATGCCCCCGCAGTCGCACCGGATGCAATGTTCACTACGACGACATCGGTCGTGTCGATAAAGCTATTGGTCAGCGTAAAGCTAACTGAGGTGCCGCGATTTAGGGTTGCGTTGCTCATTGTGATCTGACCACAGAGCTTGTTCAGCGTAACACCTGTAGACTTATTAGTGGCCTGCGTGACCGCGCCGCCGGTGCCAGTACCACCATACCCAAACGGTTTCGTCGCATAGACCTCACCCGTCCCATTAGGGGTCAGGATGATATTACCGTTGGTATTGGTGCTAGAGAGGGTGTTGCCACTGAGACTGAGGTTGCCTCCGATAATCGTATCGGATGCTACGAGCGCCAGTCCTGTGAAGCTACCGCTGAACGTGACCCCCGAGATCGCACCGCCTGTGATCGAAACATTGTTCGAGTCCTGCGTAGCCATAGTGCCGAGACCAAGATTGGTCCGCGCTGTGGAGGGGTCCGAAGCGCCTGTGCCGCCATCAGCAACAGCGAGGTCTGTGATACCGGTGATTGTCCCGCTAGTGATGGTAGCCTTGGCGATGTTGACCGAGCCGCTACCGTTGGGCGAAAGAATCAGGTTACCGTTAGTGTTTAGTGTCGAGATCGTGTTTCCGGCAAACTGAATGTTGTCTACAGATGCGGATACAGTTCCGAGCTTCACGACTGTAGCCACGCCTGTGCCGCTGTAGACAGTCTTCTCTGTCGCAACCGGACCGCCGTCAATATGCAGCAACTGACTGTAGGTGGCGTTGATCGCTGATTCGGTCAGGTTGGTAGGCATGGAAACTTCCTATGTTGGCTATGTGGTGGGGGTCGTAACCCCCACCTATTATGCCGGAGTTACCGCATTAGTACCATTTGCATCGACCCAAGTCGAGTTGGCGTTGGCACCCGTAGCAACCTTGATCTTGCTGTTGGTCGTATCAAACACGATAGTCCCAGCAGCCTTACCCGTCGTGTTGACCGCATTACCAATTGCAGCGATCTCGGCAGCCGTATTAGTACGAATCTGGATATACCCAGTTGTAGCATCGACATTACCGGTAAGTGTGCTGCCGGTCATGTTGGAGTTAGACAACGTAACATTATAAAGCGTACCGCCCTGAATTGTCACATTGTCCTGCGTAACGCCGCGATAGACACCCATAATAACCTCCTATGAAGGAGGGGCTGCCTTCCGACCGGGAACCCCCAATCCTGCCAGCAGCCCCAAACCGATCAGTTGCAGTCTGCGACGATGGCCCACGCCTTCACAACAGCATTGGCCGGGACCGCAGTGTTGAGCAGGATGTCGATAGTGTCTGCCGTCTTGATGACAGTCGGATTTGCAAGGTTATCCGAATCCATCGCTACAGCATTCGACGCGAAGTCATCACAGTAGACGTTGGCTGCAGCAGGCGAACCACCGGTAAAGCCGAAGTCAAAAGTGGCCGTGGTGTTGGTCGTTTCCGCCGTGACGACATTCAGACCGGCAGCCAGAACCACAGAGTACGCAGGCAGGTTAATGACCTGAAGCGTGTCAGTAGCAACCAGTGCGGTAGCGCCAGCGGCGGCACGAGCAGCAGCGATAGCAGCAAAATCGAGTACGACCTCGATCTTGCAGACCGGCGGGTTGTTGGCCGGGTACGCAGCGGTACCCTTATTGAAGCCAAGCGAGTCAGTGTAGTTAGGCATGATAGTAACCTTTCAGGCTAGGTAGAGAGCCGAAGCTCCCCACCATCAGAACTGGATGACAGCAGTCGAGAGCGCTTCGGGCTTGATGACCTTATAGCCATAAACCTGAAGACCGCGAATGATGTTACCAAAGGTCGTTTCCGACCGGATGGTCTCCATGTTCGTCATCTGCGAAGCGAAGGTGAAGCCCATCTTGTGGCCGCTGATGATGTTGTACTTACCCGAAGTCACGTACAGGTTATGGCTCACGTAGATGGTGAAGCGATCCACCATACCGAGGCGACCGTTACGGACCACCGACATGCTGTCACCGGTCAGCGAGGCATCCTTCAGTTCCGACTTCTTGATCAGACCAGCCATCTTGGCGGGGATGACAAGGAAGCGGTCGGCTTCCGGGGCATTCGCTTCGTCAAGCACAGTGCCCATATCGACGATCAGGTCGATCACCGAAGTTGTACCGCCAGCGCCATCCTTGGTCACGGTGAGCGGCGAGCCGGTCGTGCCGAGGTTGAACGAAGCCGACTGCTCACCAGCAGTAGCGCCCTTGTTGGTTGCAGCGATACCGGGCAGAAGGTCGGTCAGCACGCGCTGGTCGATCTTGATCTTCATACGCTCAGAAGCGTCCTTCGACCAAGTATCCATCAGGTTGATGTCCGACTGAACCTTGTCCACATCGTCTTCGACGCAGGCGAAGTATTCGCCCTTGTCGATGACAAGCTGCAGCTTCGGCTTGTCCGGGTTCTCGACCGTCAGTGCCTGACCCTTGACGTAGTCACGGATCGTGATCTCAGGGGTGGTGCGGATGTTGACGGTATCACCGAACTGACGAATCTCACCCTCGTAGTCAGTGTTCGAGATCGCCGCAAGCACGGTGGCATCGTAGAAGTTCTCGATCAGCTTGCCCGACCAGATTTCGGGAATGAAGTTACCCGAGTAGTTCGGGCTACCGGGGGAAACAGGATACGACATGGTATGTTCCTTCTAATCAAGCATTTACGACAATACGGCCTTCTCGTTGCGCCGCAAAGATGTCGCGTTCGATACGATCCCGCTCCTGTTCACGACCCTTATACTTCCCCGACCGGACTTCATTGAAAAACTTCTTGATGTCATCCGGCGAGTAGGTTTTGGGTTGCTTGGCGGCAGACGACCCGGCACCGCGAGAGCGGCCCGGAGCTACCTGCTTTTCAAGTTCGTTAGAGATAACGGGGGCTGATTGAGCAACAAAGGCTTGTCCAGTAGACTCAAGCCAAGTGCGGAAGAATGCGCTAACCCGATAGGCATCAAGCGAGCGCTGGGCTTCTTCGAGGTACGTCTGACGGGCAACACCCGTCAGAGGGTCAATATCGAGCAGCCACGACTGGAAGCCGTCGTTGTCGTTGACCTCACGCCAGTTTGGAACATACGCTGTCAGATCAGACCAGAACTGCTGTTCTGCCGAAACCTGCTGGCGCTGCGCGACAGCCTGTACCTGCGGGACAACATTGGCCTGCATCTGCTGAAGTAGACCTTCGATCTGAGCAAGGCGTTGAGCAACGGGGATAAGTTCCTCGCGGCTGACCTTACGCATAACGTCAATCGACTCGCCGTACTCGTTGATCTCCTGATCAGACACAAGCCGCTCGGGCTGGGCCTGCTCAGTACGAGCCGGGGCCGCAGACTGCTGTGCTGACAAGGATGCCAGCAGTTGCTCCATCTGCGCTACACGTTGTTCCAGTTCGGTTTTCTGCCGAACTGTGGCGTTGTACGAACCCTGAAGGGACCGCCACCTCTGAGCATAAGTCTCAGAGTTTTCATCTTCCGTGTTTGATGTGCCGGAAGTTTGCTCATCTCCCGACACCTGAGCAGCATTATCGTTCGCATTCGCGTCAGCCGTGGGCGTATCATCGCCAGCGTCAACGGTTTCCTGCCCGACCTCGGCATCGCTGCCTGTGCCGGTCTCTCCATTTAGCTGCTTGTACAGTTCCTGTACGGCTTCGGACTGCTTACGAACTTGCTCTGGAATTGCCATATTAATTGCTCCAATCTGTGAGCTTGATTAGTCGGCTCATATATCAGCCGCTAGATTAGGGGCATCGGATGCGAACTTTACAAGTTCGCCAAGCACTTGGCATCTGCCCTGATAGATACCAGTGTTGTCAACTGCAGTAGGTAGGCGGCGAAGTTCCTGCATCTCCCATTCACGCAGCCAATCCAGCAGTGCTGGAAACTGCCTGACAGAAGCGCCAAGAGCCTTCGTTACCTGAGGGCTAGGCCGGATCATGCGGCCCTCCCACTCGTACGGCTACTGACCGTGTTTGCTTCCATCCCACCTTTGGGAGCGCCGCTCGCATCAGTCGGTGCCGCAGTGCCGGGTTGTGCCGATTGCATCTCTGCAACTGCACTCGCCGCAAGCGCTGTCTGTTGCTGATCGTATGCGGACTTCTCCCGAGATGGGACGACCTCATCCACGGGCATTTGCAACCCTTTAGCCACTTCGCGGAGAATCGCGGCGCGACCATCCTTACCAATGATTTCTATATCGAAAGGATTGGCGGTTGCATTGAGGAACTCGATACGGCGCACGTTGACGGTCTCCTTGACCGCAAGGTTGATCGCACCCTTGGCGATCACTTCAACGTCACCCTTAATGGACTCATCCGAGTCGTAGCGCATGTTGTAGACGAACTGCCGTTCGACGATGGGCTTCACCACGTCAGAGTCGATATGCATCACGACCTGACGGATGCCCTTACCAGCAGCACCCATGAGCATAGACAAACCAGACGATGTACGTCCTGCGCCCTGCACGTTGAGATCGCCGTAGACGTAGGCCGGGATACCCGAGTGATCATCGGCTAGACGGCTAAACTTCTCGTAGACAGCCATCAACTCAGAAGCGCGCGACTCCGGCTGTGTGAACCGGATCGCTGGCGAGGATGAGCCAACAGGATCGTTGACTGTCTGCCAGATTTTCCATGGCGAAAGCTGAGTGATGTCCTCGTTGGCCGGAATGCGGTCGAGGTTGATTTCGACCTGCGGACCCGAGGCAATGCCCATGTTGTTGACCAGCGCGCGGGCAGCCGCGTTGCAGACGCCCTGCAGGTCCTCGATGATCTCAGGGATGCCCTTACCCCAGAACGCGCCGGGACACTTGATGAAGCTGGTCTTGGCATAAGGCTTCTGACCCAGCGGATCATAATTCAGCACTGCCTTGATGACGTAGTTGCCTACGATCCAGACATTGACATCATACTCGCGGGTTGGATCAGGAACCTCATCCTCGGTCATGCCCCATTCGATGAGCATCTTACCGCTGATCTTACCCCAGAACTCCAAGGCATCATATTCGGTCGTCGGGCGCATGTAGCTGTAGTACTTGCGCTCCTCCTCGTCCTTCTGGAGTTCGACATCTTCGCTGATCCATGACTGCCCATTACCGATCTCAAGGACCTTACGGATCGCATCGTCGTCGTATCCCGGCACACCAATAAGCTCAGACAATTCAGTGCGCGATAGGCGATGATGCTCGAATAGGTAGCCTTCGTGGATAGTGCTGACACCGGGTTCCGGGTAGATGCGGAACGGATCGACGCGCTCGTATTCAGGACCAAGCCGCTCAATGGGTTCGACCTGCGTACGACCATCGGGAGATGTCTTCCAACCCAACGCCCGCTGTCGCCGCACAATCGGACCTTTGATGAACGCAGCCGGGAACGTGACGAGATCAGTGATGAAATCGTTGAACGCTGTGTCCCAACCCCCCTGCAGGAACTGGTCCTGAATCTTGATCTTCATCCGGTCAGCGCGGTTCTGTGACTGCTGGAGGATGCCGAATCGATAATCCTGACTGATCATCTCTTTCATCTCAGCCATCTGCGCCGCAGTAGGTGCCTGTCCTGAGTTCTGAACGATCTCAAGAATCTTCTCGGCAAAGATGGCCTGCACCTCACGCGACTGCGTAGGTGACAGATCGGGGATCGGAGTGGGGTCCAAGTCCCATGGCGGTGAGCCATTGTCGAGGAGGATATCACGCAGCCAGCTTTCGGCGGCGCGGCACTTAACCTCGGTGATCATCATATAGATTTCAGAGCCGCCTTGGCTCCTGATCTGCTGAAGCTTGTCAGCCTCGTACTCGCCATTGCGCTGGCGCATAGCCCGAAGCATGATCTGCTCGATGGGCCGCTTGGCCATCTCGGCCACATCCCAACACTGCCGCAGGTACCCAGTCAGACCGAGGATGACAGGTTGGTTCTGCCGTTCTTGGAGCGCACGATCCGACGCTTCCTTCTCCTGACGAGCGAGGTCCTCGTTGCTGACGACACGAAGGAAGGTAAGACCGGCCATCTATCAGTAGCCCTTGCTGCCCTTCGACATCTTCTTGACCATCTTGGCCCCGGCCTTCACGATGTCGGTCTTATCGGGCATCCACATGGATTCCTTCCCGACGATATCGAAAGCATGGTCACAAGAGTAACCTTGATTGACGAGCTTGGCCGCTGCACGCATGTTGGCGTCCGAGGTCAGGGCCTTGGTCTTGCCCATACCGTACTCGTCGGACTGCTCACTGATGGCTTCGAGGTAGAACTCTCCACCAGCTTTGGTCTTGGTGCCGATCTGGTTCCCCATGTAGCCATACACAGGCTTCTCGGCGCGGATACCGGAGGTATCCATCTTCGGATTAGTCGAGTAGATAGCCATGTGGGGTACCCCAAATAGAAGATGTTTGGGGTAGGTTAGCACGACACTTCTATGTGTGCAACCGGCAAAAGAAAACCCCAGTGCGGCAATGAAGAGGTTCACTGCACTGGGGTTAAGTGGTGATAGGGAGTAACGAAGACTGACGAGGGGGTATGTATCACGTCCACCCAACGGCTGACAAGCGTTTAATTTCACGGCGTTGAGTAAGCTGTCCCGCTTCACCACCGCTGTGTAGATGCAGGCAGAGGTACTGAAGCGCCTCAGCCACATGACTGTGCTTGTTCTTGTCGATAGCCCCATCGGTCTTGGGCTTGTACCGGTATCCGCCCATCATGGCAGCCTTGAGCGCGGTGCAGCGTGGGTCGAGCAGGAACCCCGGATCGCCATCCACCTGCCGCATGAGGTAGTCATCGACCGCGTTGATCCGCGCCGAGATGCTGTTGGTCTTGGCCGGGATGACCTTGAACCCCTCAGCCTTGATGATATCCACTGCACTGCGCTCGTCGGTCTGCGCCCGCTGCACACCCGCAGGGTCGGTCACGATCAACACCGGGCAGCCGCTGAACCTCTCGAAGATCATGGGTTTGAGTACGGTCCGGATGAACCGCTGGATGCCCATGTCGAAGCTCACGGCCTCACCGAGGATGAGCGCCCGACCTCGTGGGTCCTGCTGCCCGATGACCGCCGCAGGCGTGAGACCCAAGTCGATCCCGATGATGACGGGCCGCATCCCGTTGACGATGCCACGGAGCGGCTGCTTGGCCATGTGGTAGTCAGGTCGGAAGTACTTGTATACCGGCTGTCCCGCGCTCGACAGACCGTAGTCCCCGTCGATGAAAACCCGGATGTACTCTTCGGACCGGCCCTGTGTGTCGTAGTACCCATCCGGCAGGTTCTCGATGTTCTCGGCGTAGGGGCTACGCCCCGAGGGCTGCTTGAACACATCCCAACCGTTGTCGTTGGGCGACACGCCGTCCTTGGGGTCGAGTTTCTCGAACTGGTAGTACCACCATGTGTCCATGGTCGGCGGGTTGGTATCACCCCACATCCCATGCCACGTCGGCCCGCCATCCTTGGCAGAGGGAAAACGACCGACACGTTTGGACATGGCGTCCACGATATCAGGGTGAATGTCCCGGCACTCGTTGAACCATGCGAAGGTAAGTTCGAGCGAGTTCAGGTTGGCCACGTCGTCTGCGTCATCAAGCGCACGGAACATGATCTCGCACTCAATGTCGCCAACCTTGAAGAAGTAGGTCTTCTTGGTCCGCAGCCACGTCCCGCACTGACCCGGAGGAAACCAGTCGAGGAACGTCTTGATCGTGGTGTCCTCAAGCTGCCGAGCGGTTTCACGGACCACAGCCGCACGCGTGCGGCGGATACCCTGCTCGTTGGGTTCCTGCATCGAGGCCCGCCGCACAATCTCGAAGCAGCAGGTCACAGACTTGCCGGAACCAACAGGCCCCATCAACGCCCGCATCTTGGCATTGCTCTCCATGAACCGCTTACCGGTAGGCGGCGGCGTGTAGTTGATAACCACTGCCATAAGTCAGTGTCTCATCCTGCCGCGCTCGTACTCTTCGCGCTTATCCATCGCATGATGGACCCAGATACCGGGGTCTTCGTCGTTCTCGGTGGGGTTGCACCAACAGTCAGGATCAGGCTCATGATCGCGCAGATCGCCAATCGGTACGATATGGAAGTGACGTGTGTTATCTGGCTCATATACCATCGCTGATATCCAGTCGAAGACCATCTCATACGTCCAAGAGGAGTACGAGAAACTCCCGCCCTCGCTTCTTGGTGATGGTGATCTTGGTTTTGAACGACTGACCAGCCGCAGTCAGCGCGGATTCGAGTAGAGCTACAGCAGCTGTGGATTTCAGCCGATAGTACTTTTGTGGGTCAAGGTCATCAGTCATCATCTTCGCCTCGGTGATCAGAGTCATCCTCAATCACGCGTGCGGTAGCGTCAATGACTTTCATGTCGGACGGGGCTGACCCAAGGTTGATCATGATCTTGACCCCGCCGCCAGCGGTACCAGTATCCTCGTTGTTCTTCGGCTCCAGACCGGCCCACTTCACGGTGCTTTTGATTAGGTCGGCCTTGACGGCAGGGGACACTGATGGGTCGTGAATCAACATGTAACTTGTCGTTAGGAGTTCTTCCGCCTGCGCCCGCGCTTTGAGTCGGAACGTCAGTCCCTTCTCACGCACCTCCTCGCGGTATAGCTCCACCCGCTTGAGGAAGACCCTATCTTGGTTGAACGCCAGCAGGTCGTTGGCGTCGATCCGGTGCCGGTCCTTGATCTCGTCAAGGCTTTCGCCCGAACCTTCCAGACACAGGGCTACGTCGAACGCGAGGCGGTCGGTCCACTTGGTCAGGTGAAGAGGGAGATGGTCCATATCGAGAGGGTACCATCTGATGACTGGTGCCGCAAGTAGGGATCGAACCCACGACCTACCGCTTACAAGGCGGTTGCTCTACCATCTGAGCTATTGCGGCGTGAGTATTCTGTAACTTTACATCTTGGTTTTTACAAGGGTAAATTTTTGGAGAGCTAACTTTACACGTTGGTTTTGGGGGTCTCGGATTACGCGGTTTACTACACTACGGGGGGCCTAGCGTCCGCGTGTCCATGTGCCCCCCTCCCCCTGCCCGGTAGGCCGCGCGATTGGCCGCGCGATTGGCCGCGCGATTGGCCGCGCGATTGGCCCCAACTTTACATTCCGGTCTAGTTATGCCATAAGAATGAGGCCGAAGCGGTGGACGCCTCGGCAGGGAA
>Ga0315901_10000686_pt1 | contig 49709 bp, 45 predicted proteins | sample LakEriMetagenome_10_FD_203761 | JGI IMG/M metagenome (GOLD analysis project Ga0315901, IMG submission 203761) | Freshwater fungal communities from buoy surface, Lake Erie, Ohio, United States - Buoy 2 MA116 | ecosystem: Environmental > Aquatic > Freshwater > Lake | place: USA: Lake Erie, Ohio...
TCACCTATTTTGTCTAATGAAAACATTGCTTGAAGCTCAGTACCGTCACCTTCGCGTAAATTTGCAAAACACAACTTGCCGGTATCTCGCTTAAAAATAACGCGGCCGGTAACTGATTCAATAACACCGGTAGCTACATCAATTGGTAAGTCTTTATGTTTAGTTCTAATTTCTAAAAGGGAGGTAGTGCGTGGAACAGATACTGGATAAGGCTGGCCACCTCGACTTAATATTGCAGCCCGCTTTTCTCGCCGGATCCGCAGTTGTTCGGGTAGATCATCTTCATCAGCCATTATGTGCTAAATCTTAGCGTGTGCTGAACGAAGTTATGAATTAATTTCGCTCATGTACTAAGCGCAATCCGATCAGTGTCAGATCTGGTTCATGAAATTCGATCATCTCACTAATTCCAAGTACCAAAGGTGCAAGCCCACCAGTTGCGATTACGCAGACATCACCAGAATCTGGATATAAATCAGCTAACTCATCAATTATTCGATTGACTAATCCATCAACCTGGCCAGCAAATCCAAATATGGTTCCTGATTGCAGAGCCTCTACAGTATTTTTCCCAATCACAGATCTTGGTTTTACTAATTCAACCTTACGAAGTTGTGCAGCTCTTGCCGCTAATGCATCTACTGAGATTTCAATTCCAGGAGCTAGAGCGCCTCCCAAAAACTCTCCCTTTGGTGAAACCACATCTAAATTTGTTGAAGTTCCAAAATCTACAACGATTGAAGGACCTTCTGCGCCATACAAAGTAAAAGCAGCAAGTGAGTTAACAATCCGATCAGCACCAATCTCTTTTGGATTATCTACTAATAGAGGCACTCCGGTTTTAACACCTGGCTCAATTATGGTGGTCTTTACATCTTGAAAATGTTCATCTAATAATTTTCTAATCTCTCGCAGAACTGCCGGCACAGTTGAACAGATTGCCACCCCAGTAACTTCAAAATCTGCAACCAATGCTGAGTACTGAAGCCAAAGCTCATCTGCGGTATCTCGTGGGTCGGTTTTTACGCGCCAGGATTGTTCCAACTTATCTTTGTTAAAAATTCCCAAAACTGTATTGGTATTTCCAACATCTATTGCAAGCAACATTATTTTCCCTTTCTAAAATCTAGGCCAATATCTAATGCAGGTGATGAGTGTGTTAACGATCCAACCGCCAAGTAATCAACCCCAGTATTTGCATAAGCTTTTGCATTTTCAATTGTTAAGCCACCAGATGCCTCAAGCTTTACACTTCCGGCCGTTATTGCCACCGCCTCCTCGCACATTTTCGTACTCATATTGTCAAGCAAAATTAAATCTGGTTTTAAGCCAAGTGCTTCTTTAAGTTGTTCAATGGAATCAACCTCAATCTCAATGAATTTTCCAGGGAACATTTTTTTAATTGCGTTAAATGCTCCTGTAATACCACCTGCTGCTGCGATGTGATTATCTTTAATTAACGCAGATTCAGATAATGATTGACGATGATTTACTGCGCCTCCCGTCCGAGTGGCGAATTTTTCTAAGCTGCGTAATCCAGGGGTGGTTTTTCGAGTATCTCGAATCTGGCATTTGGTTCCAGCAACCTCGGCTACCCATTTACTTGTTAATGTAGAAATTCCACTTAGGTGAGATAGGAAATTAAGTGCAGTTCTTTCAGCAAGTAACATCTTTTGGGTGTTACCTTGAACTGAAATCAAAACTTTACCTGCACTCACCTTGGCTCCTTCATCAACTAAAACCTCATAATGATTAACACCGCAGTACTCAAGGACAGCAGCGGCAACATGTAATCCGCAAACGACTCCTGCTGTTCGAGCAACAAACTCCCCTGTTGATACTTGAGAAGATGTAATAGTTGCCGTCGAGGTTAAATCCTCACCACCTGCCAAATCTTCACTAATCGCATCTTTTACTTGTTGGAAAATATGATTAGGTGAAAGACCTAACTTTTTTAAGTTATCGCGAAGCTGATTCACTCAAATCGCCCCCAATTCACTTTTCCAATTGCCTGCTGAATCAAACTGTTGAATGATTCTACTCAACCATTTTGCCTCGCTGTTTGGAAAATCACTACGCCAGTGTGAACCTCTAGATTCAGTTCTTAACAATGCTGCTTTCACGATTACAGTTGCCAGTAAGTGAAGGTTTGTCGCCTCCCAGGCCTCAATACATGGCTCTGTGCTAGTTAACTTAGATAACTCATCTAAAGTTTGTAGAGTTCTAGTTAATGAAGCCTCTGACCTTAAGACTCCAGCACCTTCACTCATTGCAATTTGCAATGGCAAAAGAATTTTAGGATCCAACAACAAGGTTTTTTCGTCATCAACCGCCTCTTGTTGGGCAGGTAACTCTTTTGATAACGCCGCAGCAATTCTTGCGCCAAATACCAACCCTTCTAAGAGTGAGTTGGAGGCAAGTCGATTTGCACCATGGGCGCCAGTACATGCTGATTCACCACATATGTAAAGACCATCAACAGATGACTTTCCATTCAAATCAACTAGCACACCCCCTGATGCGTAATGTGAGGCAGGTGCCACAGGAATCTTCTCTTTTGTGGGATCGATACCATTTTGCATACATGAGGCATAAATTGTCGGGAATCTATTTGCAAAATCTTTAATTTTTGTTGCATCTAACCAAACATATGGTTGACCACTTAACTTCATTTGATTAAAAATCTCTATTGCGACTACATCTCTAGGAGCCAAATCAGCTTGCGGATGTTTGCCAATCATAAATTGTTCATTTTTTGCATTTAATAAAATTGCACCTTCGCCACGAACTGCCTCGCTGATTAATGGTTGCTGACCTCTATTTGCAAGGTCTCGCCATAAAACAGTTGGATGGAATTGAATGAATTCAACATCAGCAACTTTGGCACCCGCCCTAAGTGCAAGTGCCACACCATCGCCAGTTGATACTGCTGGATTAGTAGTTTGCGAGTAAACCTGACCAAGTCCACCGGTAGCAACCACTACGGCTCGAGCTAATGCTCTGCCAACACCATCTCTACTTCCAGTACCAATTACATGCAAAGTCACGCCGCAAACTCGACCAGTGGCACTCTTTAGAGCATCAATTACAAGTGCGTGCTCAATAACCTCAATACCTGAATCCCCTTTAACTGCAGCAAGTAATGCTCTAGAAACCTCTGCTCCAGTGGCATCACCTCCTGCATGCAAAATTCTGTTTCTTAAATGTCCACCCTCGCGAGTTAAGGCAATCTCACCAGTTTCAGATTTATCAAATACTGCACCGTGTGCAATTAATTTTCTTACTGCTTCTGGTCCCTCTGAAACCAAAACATCTACGGCTTTGATATCGCACAATCCTGCACCTGCCGCCAAAGTATCTTTTTTATGCTGATCAGGTGTATCACCTGGTCCAAGTGCTGCTGCAATTCCACCTTGTGCCCATTTTGTTGAACCTTCATTGATTTGAGCTTTTGTTACTAACAAAACTGATAAACCGTATGAACGCAGATTCAATGCAGTGGTAAGTCCTGCTACGCCAGAGCCAATAACAATTACATCAGCTGATGTGCTCCAGCCAGGTAAGCCAGTTAGTAATTTCATTACCTACCCCCAATGGCTTTATTGTCGATCAAGCGCACCTGATTTACCCAACCAGCAATTATCAAGCGCTTATTTCCCGTCAATTGATCGGCATCTGCGAAAGTATTCTCGTCTATCAAATTCAGGTAATCCAATTTAAATAATGGCTGACGATCAACTACTGCCTTTGCCTGCTCTAAATCATTTGTATTAAGAGCTTCAAAAATAACCTTTGCGATTTTCTTATCCATATCTGTCAGTCGAATATTTCGTGAGGATAAAGCTAAGTTGTTAATATCTCTAACTGTTGGGGCTGAAACAATATTTACAGGAATTTGAAGTTTTTTTACCATTTCTTTGATTAAAAAAAGTTGCTGAAAATCTTTTTCACCAAATATCGCATACTTTGGCTTTACTAAATCAAACAACCGCTTTACAACAGTTAATACTCCAGAGAAGTGACCGCTTCTGGCTGCGCCTTCATATAAGCCACCAACCACACCAGCATCAATTCTTTCTATCTCACCTAGATATATTTCTTTTTCAGAAGGAACAAAAACAGCACTGGCGCCAGCATCTTTGGCCATCTGTAAATCTGACTCAATTGTTTTTGGATAAGTATTTAAATCAGTTGTGCTCTCAAACTGGAGAGGATTAACAAAAATACTAACCACAATACTTTTGCCATAATTCTTTGCTAATTCAATTAAGGACTGGTGGCCAGCATGCAGTGCCCCCATTGTGGGAACTAAAACATCCCATTTTTGGCGCGCTAAATCATCTGCAGATTTAAGGACTTCAATCATGGCTCCAGTCCTTTCCGGGTACCGGGCTAGAAGGAGAGTTTAACTTGTGCTTTGAATACTTGCCAACAATGATTTAACCGTACCAACACCTGGGATTACACCCTCTGGATCAACCTCTAACCAAGGCCTTAATACAAACTCTCTAGAGTGAGCAAGAGGATGGGGCAACTTTAAAAAAACTGTATCTATTTTCTGATCCCCATACACAATCAAATCTAAATCAATAATTCTGGGTCCCCACTTAAGATCACGTACGCGACCCATTTGAACTTCAATTTCTAGCAGCTCAGCAAGCAATACTTCAGGTCCTAAATCACATTCTCCAATTACAACCGCATTTATGAAATCACTTTGGGTAGGGCCGCCAACTGGCTTGGTTTCAAAATATGGTGAAACCTTTAAATCTTTAAGTAAGACCTCTAAGTGGGTTATTGCAATATCTAAATTCAATTTGCGATTTTCAAGATTTGAACCTAGAGCCACAACGGCCTTCATCTACTTCTTTCAATCTCTACTGAAACATCTTTAAATTTCAAAGGAATTGGAGCATTTGGTTTATGAACCACAACTTTGACTCTTTTGATTTTTTTAAACTCTTTTAAAATCTCTCTTGCTATACCCTCCGCAAGAGTCTCAATCAGCATAAGGGGCTCACCAGTTATTTGATTTTTTACTACTTGAGCAACCTCAGCGTAATTCACTGTTTTATTCAGTTGATCATTTAAGTTCTTAAGTGGTAAATATAACTCAACATCAACTAGAAACTTTTGTCCACGTCTGCGTTCCTTTTCTAGTACGCCATGGAAACCTTTGGCCTCTATGCCAGAAATTTTTATGACATCACTCATTTGCGCATCTGTTCCACAACGCTGATTGCATCCCGATGGGCTCTGACGGCATGGGTACGCACACCCCAAACCTTAAGTCTTGCCATTTCAGATGTTAAAGCAATAGTTGCAGCCTCTCGCTTGTCGGGCTCTGGTGCATTGACTAACTCACCCAAGAAGCGCTTTCTAGAAGCGCCGATTAATAGTGGATAGCCAAGCAGCTGTAGGCGCTCAACATTTTTTAGTAATTGCCAATTATGTTCACTCTCCTTAGCAAATCCAATTCCTGGATCTAAAATAATCTGCTCAGGATTTACACCTACTTTTAATAGTGAAGATACTCGATCATCTAATTCATCTTTTACCTCTTTAACCACATCTTCATAAACTGCTAGATTCTGCATATCTTTTGAGTGGCCACGCCAGTGCATAACGATGTATTGAATTTTTGGATGTGCTGCAATTAAACCTGCCATTTTTTCATCAGCTAACCCGCCACTTACATCATTTACATAGGTTGCGCCGGCTGCAATCGCTTGTTTTGCTACTTCAGCTCGCATAGTATCCACGCTTACCGTGGCACCATCTTTAACTAATTCAGTTATGACTGGAATTACTCTTTTTAATTCATCTTCCTGACTTACTCGTTCAACACCTGGCTTGGTCGATTCGCCACCAATATCAACAATGTCCGCCCCCTCTGCAATTAACCTTCGCCCTTGATTGATTGCATCATCTTTTGCTAAGTACTTTCCACCATCAGCAAAGGAGTTTGGAGTGACATTTAAGATTCCCATTACCAGGGTTCGTGTCATCTTCTTACCTACTTTGATTAATTAAAGAGATTGCTTCAGCCCTTGTAGTCGGATTCAATAGCTGACCACGCACTGCACTTGTAGTAGTTCGAGCTTGCGATTTTTTAACTCCACGCATTGACATGCACAGATGTTCACAATCAATAATCACAATTACACCACCCGGCTGCAAAATTTCTACCAAGGCATCAGCAATCTGAGATGTTAGTCGCTCTTGAACCTGTGGTCGCCTAGCGTATAGATCAACAACCCGTGCCAATTTAGAAATTCCAGTGATTCGACCACTCTCTCCTGGTATGTAACCAATATGTGCAACACCATGAAACGGAGTTAGGTGGTGTTCGCAGTGTGAGAAAACTTCAATCTCTCTGACAATGACTAATTCTTTATGGCCGATGTCAAAGGTTGTAGTTAAAACTTCCTCTGGTTTCTGCCAAAGACCTGCAAAGTTTTCCGCAAGTGCTTTTGCAACTCGCTTGGGAGTATCTTTCAATCCCTCCCGATCTGGATCCTCACCAATAGCATGTAGTAATTCAGTTACTGCCTTTTCTGCTCTTGCTTGATCAAACTCCTTCTTAGCGCCACCATCATGTGGGCCCATTGATACGGAGTTAATCTCACTCATTTACATCCTTAATAGTTTCTTTGCTAACTTTTTTTGCTGCAGTTTTCTTCGCTGGTTTTTCCTCTTCAATCACTTTAACTTTGGCGGGTTTTAATGCGACCGGTGGTTGATTTGATGGAATACGCTTTTGAGAACCAGTCCAAGCAGCTCTTGGTTTTACTTTTCTAACCTTCTTAAAGACCGCAGCGATTTCCTCTTTGTTTAGGGTTTCATTTTCCAGCAACTCTTCAACTAGGCGATCTAGAGTTTCCCGATTAGCAACCAAGATATCAAAGGCTTCTTGGTGGGCATTTTCTATCAACTCTCTGATCTCACTATCTACTACTGCAGCAATACTTTCAGAGTAATCTCGTTGATGACCATAATCTCTACCAAGGAAGGGTTGAGAATCTGATATTCCAAGTTTGATCGCACCAAGGCGTTGAGTCATTCCGTACTGAGTAACCATAGCCCTAGCTAAATTCGTCGCTTTTTCAATATCGTTTGAGGCACCCGTTGTTGGGTCGTGGAAAATTAACTCTTCAGCTGCTCTTCCGCCCATTGTGTATGCAAGCTGATCTAACATTTGATTTCTCGTTACTGCATAACGATCTTCATCAGGTAAAACCATGGTGTAACCAAGTGCTCTACCCCTTGGCATGATTGTTACCTTATGAACAGGATCAGTGTGTGGAAGTGCATGCGCAACTAGTGCATGACCGCCCTCATGGTAGGCAGTAATTCTGCGCTCTTCTTCAGTCATTAACCTGGAAACTTTTTGCGGTCCTGCCATTACTCGATCAATAGCCTCATCAAGATCAGTATCTTTAATTGTTTTTCGCTCTTGCCTTGCAGCTAGTAGCGCTGCCTCATTTAATACATTAGCCAAATCTGCTCCCGTAAAACCTGGTGTGCGCTTGGCATATGACTCTAGATCGACATCTTTTGCAACAGGTTTATTTTTTGCATGAACTGCAAGTATTGCTGCTCTTCCCTTTAAATCAGGTCTGTCTACTGAAATTTGACGATCAAATCTTCCAGGGCGCAATAGGGCTGGATCTAAAACATCAGGTCGGTTAGTTGCTGCAATCAAAATTACCTGACCGTTGGCTTCAAAACCATCCATTTCAACTAGTAATTGGTTCAAGGTTTGTTCACGTTCATCATTTCCGCCACCTAAACCTGCACCGCGTTGCCTACCCACCGCATCAATTTCATCAACAAAAACTATCGCTGGCGCATTTTGTTTTGCTTGCGCAAATAAATCGCGCACTCTTGAGGCGCCCACTCCAACAAACATCTCAACAAACTCAGAGCCAGAGATTGAATAAAATGGAACCTTTGCCTCACCAGCTACAGCTCTAGCAAGTAATGTCTTTCCAGTTCCTGGCGGCCCATATAGCAATACACCTTTAGGAATCTTGGCACCAATCGCCTTGTACTTATCAGGACTTGCCAGAAAATCCTTTATCTCACGTAGTTCGGCAACCGCTTCATCCGCACCTGCCACATCAACAAATGTGTTGGTCGGCATCTCCTTATTTTGTAATTTTGCTCTTGATCTGCCAAAGGAGAGAACTCGTCCACCTTGACCGCCACCCATAAATAACAAAAGTAGGAAAATAATTAATAAAATTGGCAGGATACTAAAGAGCAAAGATACAAAGAGTGATTGCTTAGGAACCTTTATATCCCAGCCCGCAGATGGTGGGTTGCTTGTTAGTAATTCAACAATTAAGGCTTCTTGGCCAGCAACATATGATGCTTCAATCTTTGCTGATCCCTCAACAAACTCACCATCTTTTAAAATTACCTGAACTTTTTGATCACGATCAATTACTAATGCCGACTTAACATTATTGAGAGATATTTCATTTAAAATAGCTGAGGTTTCAACTTTTTTATACTCTTCACCGGTCGCAGAGATCTGGCCAAATACACTTACCGCAATTAATGCAGCAATAATCCAAAATAAAGGTCCGCGCAGAATTTTTCTTGCTGAAGGTGGTGACTTTGCGGCAGGCTTTTTGCCACTATTAAGTCCTTTAAATTTAGGGAGCTTAAAACTCTTTTTTTGCGTCACCAGTTACATCTCTTTCTCAGAAACAGTTATTAGGGGCTTAAGAATAAAGGTGTTTGGCAAGAACGCCAATAAATGGCAAATTTCGGTACTTCTGATTGAAATCTAAGCCATAACCGACCACAAACTCACTTGGAATATCAAAGCCAACATATTTAGCTTCAACCTTAACCGTGGCAGCATCAGGTTTACGCAAAACTGTTAAAACTGAAACAGATTTAGCTCCGCGAGAAAGTAAATTCTCAGTCAACCAAGAAAGTGTTAGACCTGTATCTAAAATATCTTCAACAATTAAAACTTCTCTACCTAAAATATCACTATCTAAATCCTTTAAAATTCTAACTACGCCACTTGATTTAGTGCCGGCGCCATAGGATGAAACTGCCATCCAATCCATGTCAACATGTCGCTGTAGATAGCGAGAAAAATCCGCCATTGCCATAACTGCGCCTTTTAACACACCCACCAAAATTAGATCGCGACCGGCATAATCCTTATCAACTTGGGATGCCAACTCTTTTAATCTATTTTGAATCTGCTCCTGACTAACAACAACTCGCTCGATGTCATTTCCAAGTGCTGATAGATCCACGATTCTCCTTATGTGCTGGCTGAGAGGGTAATTCTGCCTGAATTTCGCAAAAGCTTCACATTCCCTGGAAGCGATACCTCTTTTTGCCCATGCCAATTGGAGATTAACGCCTCTGCAGCTTCAATATGTTCAGCAGTTAGTGAGCCTGATGGTGCACCTGCCTGATAAATTGCTAACCGTAATACTCTGCTCCTGATTGCTTTCGGAAGTCGCTGTAGATCGTTAACCTCTAAATTCTTTGGATCTACTTGGGCAAAAAACTCATTTGCAAAACCATCCAATGCATCAGCATCATCTCGCAATAAATCAGCTGTTCTAACTAAAGCTTCGGTAACCCCAGGTCCTAAATTCTCCTCCAGTGTTGGCAGAACACTATTTCGAACTCTAACTCTGGCAAATTTTAAATCTTGATTATGTGGATCAGACCAGAAATCAATACCTGCCTCTACACATGCTGCCTCACTGATTTGCCGGGTAATTTTTAAAAGTGGTCTAACAAAAAGATTGTTTTGAGTTGCCATACCAGAAAGTGATCTAGCCCCTGATCCTCTGGCTAACCCAAGTAAAACAGTTTCTGCCTGATCATTAAAAGTGTGAGCTAGAAAGAAATACTTTGGTTGATAGCTATCAATAAATTGATGAAAGATCTTATACCTTGCTCTTCTGGCAGATGCCTCTAAGCCATCAGTAAAAATTACTTGAGCAACTGCTGTTTCGACTCTTTTGTATCCAATTGTTTTTAACTGGGCGGCAACCTTTGCAGTGATTTGATCTGAATTAGGCTGCAGCCCATGATCGACAACAACTGGAATAGCTTTTTCGCCACCGTATTCAGCAAGTAATGCAATAGCTAGCGCCATTGAGTCAGCACCACCTGAGCAACCAAATAAAATAGTTTGAGTTTGATCAGTAAGAAAAGGTTTTAAAGCTTTTCGAATCTCCCAAAGGTTTGGTGTATTTGAGGTGCTCACACCGACAAGATTAGACCCGACCCCCAAAAGGCATTAAACCCTTGACGCTATAGATGCTAGAAAAGAGCAGGTCTTTATCCTTGTTGTGCGCCTCCCACATCATGCCATCGCCGGCATAAATTCCAATGTGGTGAATCGTGCTTACTGTTCCCTTGTATGAGTAAAAGACCAGATCTCCTGGCACCATCTCATTTAATGGCACACGTTTAGTTGCTACCCAGTAAAGAGAGGAGTTAAGTCGATCCCAATTTGGCCATCCAAGACCTGCGGCTCGGTATGCGGCATAAACAAGACCGGAGCAATCAAATGAATTTGGCCCCTCATCTCCCCAAACATATGGCTTTTTAGCTAATACCTGTTTTTTCGCATACTCAACTGCAGCAAGTCGCATCGCCTCAGTTGAACGAGTACTGCTTCTGCCAGTAAATCCAGTATCCCGCCAAATCTTTGCTTGATCTGGTGTTATTAATGCTCGTCCAGCATTTGCCTCTTCTAATAGTGCAAGTTGTCGTTGTTGTTCCAGAGTCAATCTAGTTTTTTGAGCAACCGCTAACTCTTTAGCCAACTTATCTTGAACCGCTTGTAATTTATCAACCTCTTCTTGCTGCATAGCTGCCGCTTCATCCGCTGCTTTTTTCGCAGCGGCAACTTTAACTGTCGCCTCAGCCTGTGCTTTTCTAGCAATATCTGCCGCCTTTTGTGCAGAAGATGCCACTACTTCAGCAGCTTTAAATCTATCTAAAGCAGTTGAATTATTTTCTCCTAAGGCATCTAGTGCGTTTAGTCGATCAGCTAAATCTTGTGGGCCATCTGACTTTAATATTGAATCTAAATCTGTAAAACCACCACCCATTACATATGCATTTACCGCAAGCTTTCCAATTGTGCGCTTGCCTGAGTTAACGGATGCTTGGGCAGCTTGCAGATGCGCCATAGCAATCTCTGCTTGTTTTGTTTTCGCCTTTAAATCATTTTGGGCTGCAATATATGCTTTTCGTTTTGTAGTGGCGATAGCCGTTAGTTGACGTAATGTTTTTTTAGCAGAGTTTAACTTTTTTGCCGCCGCATCTGCTGCAGCTTTTTTCTCTGCCTCAATCTTTTTAGCAGCATCAATCTGCGCTTGGGTTGGCTTTGGTGGCGCAGCCAACGCTGAGGCTGGCATAAGGCTTAATGAAAGTACCACTGCAAGTAGCTTTTTACTTATCAATTTGCCACATCCCGTCTCTTAAACAAAAACGCCACAATTGCTAATCCAAAAAGTAGGAAACCGTATGAGGTAAAGAGAGCGTACTGATATGAGATTCGATCATTTCCGCCGCTGGCAACAATAGATAACAACTGTCCAGGAAAGTATCGATCTATATTGGTTACAAAAACAGATAACAACCCTTCGATAATTAAATTCCAGATCACGCCAATTGAAATTGCAGAGATTGGTGATCTAAATAGCAGACCTAAAATCATGCCAAATATTCCAAAACCAATTGTGGCAATTAAAACATTTATGAAGGTTTGAATTATCGCAATCTGCGCATCTTGAGTGCTCCAAGCTGTGGTTGGAATATCCATAACTCCAGCAAATACATATGAAAGTGTGAGTGCAAGTAAAGCTGAGAGAGTGACCATTGCAATTGCAAATAGCTTCATTGAGCCTAATTTGCCGATCAAAATTTTCATTCGAGATGGCTGACGCACCAATAAATTACGTAGTGTTCCGTAGGTGTACTCCTGCGCTGTTTGGGCCGCAAAAATACATAAAGCAACAATGCCTAATAAGCCTGCAGCATTACTAAAACTTAAAGTAACTCCACTAGGTAGTGCTAAAACATCTCTGCCAATTCTTACCCCTCGCTCACCATTACCCTCAGGTGAATCAACCAATAAAAATAGTAAGGAGGTAGTTAAGCTGGTAACAAAAGCAACCGCTGCAATTGTTGATAGTGAAAGAGATGGTCGCTTTAACTTTGTTAGCTCAGCTCTAAATACATTCCACATAATTACTCACCCGTCATTTCAAAAAATGTATCCTCTAGGGAGGCACGAACTGGTGTCAGGCTTGCTAAAACAATTCCTGCGTCAAATGCAGCCTTATTAAATTTCGCGGAAAAATCACTCTCACCCGTTACATGTACAGACTCATCAATAATGGTTGCGCTGTGCCCAGCACTTTGTGCAATCTTTACCAACTTATCAAGATCAGCGCGATTTTCAGGCTTTGCCACAATTACTGGTTGTTGTTTAGCCAGCAACTCACTGGTTTTGCCAGAAAAAATCACCTTACCAAGACGAAGCATTACTAAATAATCACTAATCATCTCAATCTCAGATAACAGGTGAGAGGAAACGAAAACTGTTGTGCCATTGTCAGCTAATTTTCTAAGTAATGCTCGAACCTCTTGAATACCGGCTGGATCCAATCCATTTGTTGGCTCATCAAGAATTAATAGCTTTGGATTTGGTAAAAGTGCCGCTGCAATTCCAAGGCGTTGCTTCATGCCCAATGAGTAAGTTTTATACTTTGAATCACCTCTGTCGCCAAGATCAACTAAATCTAATAATCCTTGAATTCTGCCAGTATCAAATCCACCTAATTTTGCCAACACAGTTAAATTCTGTTCACCAGTTAATGCTGGATAAAAAGCTGGTCCTTCAATCATGGCACCAACATTTGGTAGGTATTTTTCTGGCTCTGAGATTGATTCACCCAATACATGGCCACTTCCAGTAGTTGGAGTTATTAATCCAAGTAACATCCTGATAGTTGTAGTTTTTCCCGAACCATTTGGGCCAACAAAACCACAGATGCTTCCCATTGGAACCTCAAAATTGGCATGAGAGAGCGCCATTCGATCGCCATACTTTTTGGACAAATCGGCAACATCAAGTGCAAGAGGGAAGGACATGGGAGAAATTGTCCCATTAAAGTATTAGAAAACTACTTAAGTAACACACCAATTACTAATAAAAATGAGTAAATGCTGAGAAAAACAATTGATGCTTGGAATAATTTCCCAGCATTAACCTCACTTGGCTGCCTAGTTAACTTAATTAATTGTCGCTTCCAACCAGCGATAAGTAGCAGGGTGATTACAGATAGCCAAATTGGTAATTGCGCACTTTGTATTACCAATAGCGAAACCACCACCATTGCAAGTGAGTGAAACCACATCTGATTTATTACAGATTTAATTGGGGCAACTACCGGCAACATAGGAATCCCGGCAGCTTTGTAATCATCTTTATAGCGAACTGCTAACGCCCAAAAGTGTGGTGGTGTCCAGAAAAAAATCAGTAAAAAAAATAGCCACGAAGTGATAGTTAGTGAGTTGGTAACTGCTGCTTGTCCGATTAATACCGGCATGCACCCTGCAATTCCGCCCCAGACAATATTTTGTGAGGTGTGCTTTTTTAATGCAAGTGTGTATCCAAAGACATAAAAGGTGATGGCAAGAAATGTTAATAAGGTGGCAAGAGGTGTGGTGAAGGCAGCAAAAATACTAAGAGAGATAATTGAAATTGTGGAGGCGAAAATCAATCCACTTTTTTTAGATATCTCACCTGTTGCTATTGGCCGCTTTGCAGTTCGCTTCATCAGTAAATCTGATTTAGCCTCAATAACCATATTAAATGCATTAGCCCCACCTGCCGCAAATGTTCCGCCTACTAAACACCAAATAGTTGTTGCCACATCCGGCACACCATCACTTGCTAAAAATAACGCAGGAAGTGTGGTGACAAGCAAAAGTTCAACTACTCGCAATTTCATTAGCGAGATGTAATTTTTCATTTGCACTAACTCTACCCTTGAAAACAAGAGATATTTTTAAGGATTTGTTGTGAAAGGATTATTTTCTACAACTGGTGGTGTTAATCCGCTCACAGCCGGCTTGGTAATTGTTCCCAGCATTCGATCAATTGCGCTTCTAGCTGCATCTTGCAATCTTCTTGTTCTACCGACTCCATCGGCAAGAACTACAAAGACGTACTCTTTATCACCGGAGGTTGCATAACCAGCAAGAGAAACAGTGTTTCTAATTGAGCCAGTTTTTGCTCTTACTAAGCCGACTGCTTGTGGAGCAGTTGAATGGTATCTACCAATTAATGTGCCGGACTCACCACTTATTGGCAGTGAATCATAAATGACCTTTAACCTCGGCTCACTTTTTATCTTAAGAAGTAGTTGTGAAACAGTTACAGCAGATACTCGATTCTGACCACTTATCCCAGAGCCATCCATCAACACCATGCCAGAAGTGTCAACGCCTAGCTCACTAATCTTGTCATTGGCCATTTTATTTAATCCAGTTTTAGTTAATGGATAGCCATTTTTGCCCGTAGCTAACATTGCAAGTCTTTGGGACAAAACGTTGTCACTATACAAAAGAGCAAATCTAATCATTTTATGTAATGGTGGAGATGACACCTCAGCGATTTTTTCTGTTATTAAAGATTCAACCTCAACATTTTTGCTTATCGGTTTATAGGCAACTGATGACTTTCGCTTTAATGCCCGCTTGGCATATAAAATATCGGAGTTGTTTACTCCCTTATATATCAGATTTATTTTCTTTAATGATTTATCAGATGCAAAGGCAGCTTTGATTAATGCCGGCATGTATGCCCGCTTATTAGCATCACGATACTTCGCATTTGAGGTAATCCAAGGATCATTTTCTCCCCAGATAACAAAGACACCTTTTTTCTCGGTTTTATAAATCGCAGTTTTAAATACTGTTGAGGTGTCTAGGGTCAAAGCAATTGCTGATGTGGAAATAATTTTAAGAACGGATGCCGGTTTTCTAGGTTTACTAGCTCCATCTTGATAGACGATTTCATTACTAGCGCCATTTATTAGGATTACACCCGGATTACCCAAGTACTTCGAGCCTAGGTACTTAAAAAAAGGTTCTGGCAAAGTTTCAACCGCATTTGCTGCAGGTAGGTTTAGTGATAGGCAGAGGATGAAAACAAATGGCAAGGTGCGCCATGATTTTCTCATCATTACTCCTTAGCCCTTAAGGTTTACTTATGACACAGTCATCTGTTGGACCTGGTGAGTTCTACCAGGTGGTTGGCGTAGGCCCACACTCTAAACCATGGCCGACTGAGAATCACTTTGATCCAGAATTACTTGAGCATGGTGATCGAAGAAATGTCTTAGATAAATATCGATATTGGAAGGTTGAGGCGATTGTTGCCGATCTTGATACCAAGCGACATGATCTACAAATTGCAATTGAAAATTGGCAACATGATTTAAACATTGGCTCAATTGTTAGAACAGCAAATGCTTTTAATGTTTCAGCTGTTCATATAGTTGGTAAACGTGATTGGAACCGTCGAGGTGCGATGGTTACCGATCGCTATTTGACTGTGCACCATCACGCAACAGTTGAAGAATTTAAGAGTTGGTGTGATGAAAATAAGTTACCGATTATTGGAATTGATAATCTACCAATTTCAAAATCACTTGAAAGTGCTGATCTGCCAAAAAAATGTGTGATGTTGTTTGGCCAAGAGGGTGCTGGTATGAGTGATGAAGCGGTTGCTGTTTGTTCAGTTGTTCTTGGGATCTCTCAATATGGCTCAACTAGATCAATGAATGCATCCGCTGCCGGTGCGATTGCGATGTATGCCTGGGCGATGCAGCATTTAAATCCAATCAATCACCCAAAAAATTAAGCCTCGTCTATTACCTCAGTAACTGCATCTAATCTTCTAATAATTTCATCTGCCTCATTTTCTCTTCCTAATTTGCGAAGCGTGTGGGCAATCTTTCGCTCAATATCAATAATAAATTCAAAATCCTTAAACTCAGCCTCAGTCACACTCTCTAATACATTCTCTAGTGTCATCAACGCTTCTTCGTACTGACCAAGTCCTAGTTGAGCCTTACCTAATTCAAAGGATGAGTAGGTCTCTCTTCTGTGATCATGGGCAGTCACGAAAACATCTAAAGATTTTTGAGCAGAGATTAATGCCCCTTGCGCATCACCTAACTCAGTTAAGCAGTGGGCAATTTTTTGATCACACCTTGCCACATTGATTACCTCTTTTAACTTCTTAAACAGCGCCCGTGACTCTTTAAATGCCTCTAGGGATTTTTCATAATTTTTTAACTCACGATAAGCGCACCCTATGAGGTGCAGATCATTTGCAGCTCCTGAGTCATTGCCATCTACTAAATGCTCCTGCACACACTCATTCATACACTCAATTGTTTTCTCATACTCCTTTGAGTTAAACCACCACTCACCCAATGTGCAGGCAAGCTCAATTGCCATTGGTGACTTGGTCTCACGCAGTAAGTCAACTGCTTTACTCATTGCATTTGCTGCTTCATTCATTCGCTTAAGTTGGTTTAAGTTATAACCAATTGCTGAATATGCTTGAGCTAACCCTTCAGTTGGTGCAACCGCACCTAAATCTGCATAAATATCTCTAGCAGTCTCAGCTAGTGCTAGCGCTTCATCATATTGACCACGTGCATAAATACGCGCACTTAATTCGTAATAGGTATTTGCCCGATCTAAACCTTGGACCTCAGGGATTCTCTCCCAGAGCATCTCTTCTGTAATAATCTCTTCAGAGTTAATATCTTCATTCTCTGAGTTATCTGACAACTTTGGCCTTTCACTTTTTTTGGTGATCTACTCTCATTACCTTAGCAGTTTCCCCCTAGATCTCGGATGGGAATTGGCTAAGAGTTTAGCCACCTAATTAAGCCATCAGATGAGCGCTCAATCATTTCTAAAACCTCTTTGTAGGCAGATAACTCCTTGCCGTAGGGGTCAGGAATTGAGAGAAGGTGTGCATCGTCGCCATCTGGATCGATGCCTTGTAGGGCAGGGTCAAAAGAGGAGAGCATAAAGATCTTTTCCTTTTCAGCATCACCTTTTGCAAGCTTAAGTAGCGCACTGCGATTTTTTAAATCCATCGCCAAGATCAAATCATGTTGAGCAAAGAAATTTAATTTAAATTGTTTGGCAATATGTTGATACTTATAACCCGCCTCTTGCCATACCTTTATTGAATAGGCAGAGGCTGCCTCACCTACATGCCAAGGACCTGTGCCTGAGCTATCTACTACCACCTTAGGTTTTTCAAGAAGTGCAAACTTATTGACTAGAACTGCATTGGCAATTGGTGAGCGGCAAATATTGCCCAGGCAGACTAGGTGCACACTCAACTTGGGTAGTTTGCGCAGGGTTTGTAGGTAATTGCTCTGATTTTCTGAGTACATACAAATGCGAGTATAGTTTCACCACGTGCGTTTCATAAATAATCCAAGCCACGATCTGACCTATGACGATGTATTTATGGTCCCCTCCTACTCAGAGCTTTCAAGCCGAATGGATGTTGATTTAACCGCCATTGATAAAAGTGGCACCACAATTCCATTAGTAGTTGCCAATATGACCGCCATAAGTGGCAGAAGAATGGCTGAGACTGTTGCAAGGCGTGGTGGCATCGCAGTTATCCCACAGGATATTCCACTTGAAATAGTTGCAGATGTAATCTCTTGGGTTAAATCCCGCCATCTAATCTTCGATACTCCAGTTACTTTAAATCCAAATGAGACTGTGGCAGATGCGATTGATTTAATTACTAAACGTGCCCACGGGGCGCTAATTGTGGTTGAAGATGACAAACCAGTTGGCATTATTACTGAGGCAGATTGTGAAAATGTAGATCGTTTTACCCAATTAAATAAAATTATGTCTAAGGACCTGGTTACCTTAAATGATGATGTAACCCCAAAGGCAGCCTTTGAATTCTTAACTGAAAAACGTCGAAAATTAGCGCCAGTGATTGATAAATCAGGCAAGTTAGTTGGAATCATTACTAGAACTGGCGCCCTTAGAGCGACTATGTATCAGCCAGCAGTTGATGCTTCAGGCAGATTAAAAATTGCTGCAGCGGTAGGGATTAATGGGGATGTTGCCGGTAAGGCAAAGGCGTTGCTTGCAGCAGGTGCTGATCTGTTGGTAGTTGATACAGCTCATGGACATCAAAAGAAGATGATAGAAGCCCTTAAAACCATTAAAGCTTTAAATCCAAATGTGCCAATTGTTGCTGGCAATGTTGTCACCGCTGATGGCACAAGAGAGTTAATAAAAGCTGGCGCTGACATAATTAAAGTCGGTGTTGGACCAGGTGCCATGTGCACAACCCGTATGCAAACTGGTGTTGGTCGTCCGCAATTTTCAGCAGTTCTTGAGTGCGCAACTGAGGCTAAAAAACATGGCAAAACTATTTGGGCAGATGGTGGCGTTCGCCATCCAAGAGATGTTGCTCTAGCGCTTGCTGCTGGTGCCTCACAGGTAATGATTGGCTCCTGGTTTGCCGGCACATATGAATCCCCAAGTGATTTAAGAAAGGATTCAGATGGCAGGCTTTATAAAGAGTCCTTTGGTATGGCATCAGCACGAGCTGTAGCAGCAAGGACTGCAAATGATGATGCCTTTGATAGAGCCCGTAAATCTTTATTTGAAGAGGGAATTTCAACCTCCCGAATGTATATAAACCCAAATCGTCCCGGAGTTGAAGATTTAATTGATGAAATCATTGCTGGTCTTCGCTCATCTTGCACATATAGTGGTGCTAAAAATCTAATTGAGTTTAATGAAAAGGCGGTAATTGGAATTCAATCAGCTGCCGGGTATGCCGAAGGTAGGCCGCTATTTACCTCTTGGAAGAATTAAACCTCCTCTTTTTTAATATCTTTTCTAGATAATAAGATGTGCCCAATAAATCCAATAAGTAATGCTGCAATCACGCCTAGATTTGCATAAGCCCATTGACCCTCTTTGCCACCAAAGAAAGTTAGTAAATAACCTTGCCAGGAAAGCCAGGAGGCAAGTGAGTTAGTAACTAATCCCCAACCAATTACTGTGCCAAATAAAATCAAACCAATAGATTTAAAATTGTAAGCACCATATCTACCATTTACATCAAATAACTCTTTTTCAGCATAACTCTTACGAAGCAATACATCTGCCACAAATAATCCAGACCAAACCGCAACTGGAACCCCTAAGGTAATTAAAAAGCCTTGAAATGGCACAAAGAAATCACTTGCAAACCAAACCAAATAAATTGTGCCAATGGTCATTATCACCCCATCAATACTTGCTGCCACATATCTTTTGACTGGTAAGCCAATTGAAACCAGCACCAATCCAGATGAATAAAGATCTAGTATCGCGCCCCCGATAAGTCCAAGAATTGCAACCAGTGCAAATGGGATTAAATACCAGGTTGGCAATAATGTAGTTAGTGCACCGATTGGATCTGTTGCTACCTGTTGATTCAATTCATCACTACTTGCGGCAAGGAGAGATCCATAAATTACTAATACAATCGGGACAATCGAGGCGCCAAATATTGTCCAGCCAACAACAGCCTTGCCAGATACAGTTCTTGGTAAATATCTGGAGTAATCAGCTGCACAACCAACCCAACCAAGTCCAATTCCAGTGATCGCAAAAATTACTGCGCCAATAAATCCAGCTATTGTGCCATTTTCAATTGCTGAAACCTTTGCCCAATTAACTGAGTCAAGAGTTAATAATATATATCCGGCGGTCAACGCAATTGTGGTTATTGTAAGAAAGAATTGAATTTTCATAATCACTTTAAAACCTAAAACGCCACCAATAATGGTTAATCCACCTGCCAGTAAAAATCCAAATATTTTTGATAGATCAGGATCAATATTTCCTACTCTGGTGAAAACAGTTTCTGAAGCTAATGTGGCAAGAGATACTAAAACTGTCTCCCAACCAACAAAAATTAAATAAGATAAAAAGCCTGGTAATCGGTTTCCTTTAACACCAAATGCTGCTCGAGATAATGTCATGGTGGGTGCATTGGCACGTTTGCCTGCAAGAGATGCGATTGCAACTAATGAAAAGCTGCCGATAGTGCCAATTACAGCTGCTGCAGTTGCTTGCCAAAAGGAGATTCCAAAACCTAGAAAAAAAGATCCGTAGGAGAGTGCTAGGAATGAAACATTTGCTGCAGCCCACGGCCAAAACAAGGAACGGGCGCTGCCTCTTCTTTCAGATTGATCTATAAAGTTAATGCTGTTTGATTCAATCTGATTTTTTATTAATGCCATAGGAGAGGTATTTAACTAAACTTCTTAATTATCTTGGGCGCTTTCGGCGCTCATTTGGGCGTGGCCGTGATTTCTTTTTCCTTCCACCACCCCTAGATGTTGATCCACGGTAACCACCTGATCTTCCTCCCGCACTGTTTCCACCTTGTGCGGAAATTACTGGAATTCCTGATGGCTCTGCTGCACCAGTTACCTTTACTAAGTTTGCATCCATTGGCCTAACAGTTGATTCATTTAATCGAACCCCTGCTCTTGCGGCCAACCCATGCACGCCTTTTCGCTGTTTATGAGTTGCAAGAGTTACCACAGTTCCAACCGCACCTGCTCTAGCAGTTCTGCCAGCTCTGTGTAGATAATCTTTGTGATTTTCTGGCGCATCAACATGAACAACTAATGAGACATCATCAACATGGATTCCTCTTGCTGCAACATCTGTTGCAACTAATGCATTTGTTGCTCCCGATTTGAATGCCTCTAGTACGCGAGATCTCTGTGCCTGAGTTTTGCCACCGTGGAGTGCTCCAACTGCCACTCCTGCTTCATTCATTCGCTTAGTTAACTTATCGGCTCCATGCTTGGTTCTAACAAAGAAAATACTCTTTCCTTTTCTAGCTGCAATCTGTGAAGTAATTAAATCTTTATGTGACTGCTCCATAATCAACACATGGTGGGTCATATTTGCCGCAGTTGATTTCTCATTAGCTAGAGAATGGGTAACAGGATTTTTTAAGTACCTCTTAACCAGTGAGTCAACATCCTTATCCAAAGTGGCACTAAACAGCATTCGCTGACCACCTGGTTTAGTTAAATCCAAAATCCGTTTCACATCTGGTAAAAATCCCATATCCGCCATTTGATCTGCCTCATCCAAAACAGTTATTTCAATATCATCTAACTTGATATGTTTCTTTTGAATTAGATCAATTAATCGACCAGGTGTTGCCACCACAATTGGTACGCCTCGTTTTAAAGCCTGAATCTGTTTTGAATAGGAAAGTCCACCTGCAACAACTTGTGAATTTAAATTGACTGATCGTGACAATGGAGCAATCACATCGTTGATCTGAATAGCCAACTCTCTGGTTGGAACTAAAATTATAGCTAGGGGTTTTTTCGTGCAAGCAGTTTTGCCCACAAGTCTGGACAAAATCGCCAACCCAAATGCCAGAGTCTTACCGGAGCCCGTTTGAGCTCGTGCTAAAATATCTCTTCCGAGCACAGAATCTCGTAATGTGATTTGTTGAATTGGAAAAGGTTTAATTATATTCTGGTGGCTTAAGTAATCAACCAATACAGGATCAATAGGTAAATCTGTAAATTTCATGACTCCTGCTCAGCGAACAATCGATTTTCCTGTAAAATACAGATATCTTAACAGTTTATCATACCTCAAGATATAACTCGCAGTATTCTATGAGTGTACTCAGAATTTTATGGAACAAGCAACTATTTAAAGTATTTCTTAACAAAACAATCTTCACTGATCTAAAACTTGCATTAAGCAAAAACTAAAGTTTTTGTGTTTTACTACATCTTTACATTAACACCTCATTTTTAATTTTTAAATCTCAAACTGCTAGAATGAAGATATGGGACAAATAAAATTGAAGGAGATTAGATTGAAAATTCTGATCTATATACCAACTTTTGGAAGACCCCAAATCTTAATGCATCTTTTAGACCAAATAATAAAACAAAAAAAAGATTATTTGAGTGGTGCAGTTCGTCCCCTCCTAACTCCGATAGATTTTGTGATTATGGTTAGTGTAAATGGTGATTTAAGCTATGATTTGGAGGCAATAAAGAAATTTGCTGATAGCGTCACCTACCAAGAATTTAACCTTGGAGCAGATATTAATATAGCCCTCGGCTTTACTAACGCACTGAAAATACACGCAGATTATCTGATGATATTGGGAGATGACGAGCCAATTAGTGATAAATTGCTGTCGAATATTTCCAAAGTTTTGCAGGCAGATTTGACACCAGATTTAATTCTAGGATCAAAAAAATTTATTGGTGATAAAAATATAAGTAAAAAACTATGGAGTGATTTAAATTCAGAGATGGGCGGTACTTTATCATTTATTTCATCCACCATTTATAAAGTAATTTTCAATGAAAAGGATGCAGAAAGTTCTATCCTATACGCCTTTACTGGTTATTCACATCTTGTTATCCAGCATAGACTCTTAAATGAATATTTAAATTTAAGGATATGTGCGATTCCAGTTCAAGATCTAGTTGATTATGATTATAAAATTTCTGTAGATCCCCTTATTCCCCGAAATTCGCTCGGATTTAGAGAGTCTTTTGTTTTTTTTGGAAAAGTTTTATCTGTACTTGGATCAGAGAATGAGAAATACATTAACGCAGAATTAAAAAAATGGTGGTTAAAAAATTGGCATCGGGCATCAATGTATCGGCATAAAAAAGAGTTTCGCGGCGAATTGATCTACCGTTTAGAACCAAATTCATTTTTAGTTAAAATATTTATTGCTGCTTCAAAAATACCTTATTGGAAAATCAAAGACCTGATTAAGCCTGTAAAAAACAGCAGGAAACCACTCTATATTTATCCACCAAGTTCAGAGGCTGTTAAAAAAAATGACTAGAATTAGGGTTGCCCAGATGGCATCCGTGCTTGATGGTAGATCAAACAGTGGTACTGCACGCGTTGCTTATGAAATTTTTAGTGAGTTATCAAAGCATGATTCCGTAACCCAAACTCTAATTCATTTTGATGACTCTGATAACGATATCTATAACCATGAGAACATAACGGAGTTAAAACTTCCTTATTGGAATTTGCCTATAGCAAGTCGATTTTTTGCTTTTCATTATTTCATTGTACGTAACTTTTTTAGTACAAAAAAAAATAAGTTGCAATTTGATATATGCCACTGGCATGTTTCAAGAATCTACCCTTTTTTCTGGTTATTTCCGGCAAAAAAAATTATTCTGACCATGCACGATGCTGGCGGTTATTTACTTCCAGGTGTAAATACTTTTTTTACATTTATTAATAAGGTAACTGTTAAATTAAATCTTCGTAAAATTTCTAAAATAATTGTTGTGTCCGAAAATGCAAAATATCTTTTAAGCAAAGCTGCTAAAATTCCACAAGATAAAATAGTTGTTATAAGCAATGCCTCATGCTTCTCGCAATTAATTAGTAGGGCCCCTTTAAGCATCAATCAAAAATTTATTGTTTGTGTTAGTCGATGGCAAAGACACAAAAATGTTGGTAATTTAGTTGAAGGTTTTGCGCACTTTAAAACTGCTACTGAATCAGATATCAAATTAGTACTCGTTGGCAAGCCTGTGGGAGGTTTTGATGAACCGTTGATCAAGATAAATAAACTTAAGTTAGACGATGATATTATTAATCTTACTGATTTAGCAGATGTTGAAATAGCTTGGTTATTTGATAATGCGGTATTAAACATTTTTCCATCACTGCATGAAGGATTTGGTTTGTCTGTGCTTGAGGGGATAATGAGAGATTGCCCTGCAATAGTGCATAAATATACAGCAACTTATGAAATTGCAGGCGCCGCTGGATATGCTATTGATATGAATGATCCTTTGGAAATTTCGCAAGCATTGAGTGAACTCTTAATTAAAAACCCAAATCATTTAATAAATTTAAAAAATAATTGTAAGTATGTTTCTCGTAAATTCAATTGGGAAGTTTCGGGCAAAAAACTGGTTGATTTGTATAAAAATTCAATGGTAAGTGCTTGACTTTTAAAGTTTTATCAATACATTGGGATTATGCAACGAAAATTAAGGTTAGTTAGAGTTTTTCCTATACTGCCTAGAATTTTTAGTTTCGTAATGCCTAAATTACTAGACTTCAGCGATTATCCGTTTCAAAAGGGAGTTATTAACAAGCTGAACAATGAGATGCAAATAAATAAATTTTACTTTTTATATCAGTCTGAAGTTGATATTTGGAATAATTCTTTATGTGAGTTGATCTTCCCGAACAAATTAATTGATTATCAATTGGAGAGAATTGGTGGTGATTATGATGGGGGGTATTGGATACCGCCAAGATTTACAAAAAATTTCAAATGGATCACGATTGGTTTAGGATATAATTGGCGTTTTGAAGAAGAACTAATTATTCGCAATTGTGAAGTTATTAGTTTTGACCACACACTAACAACCAGACCGAGAAAACTACCTAAAAAAATAAATTGGGTGAAAATTGGATTAGCGCCAAAAAATGATTCATCCAACATGCTACAAAGTATTAAAGGGATACTAGATATTGCTTCGATAAAAGATGATAGTGAGTATTGTCTTAAAATAGATATTGAAGGAGCTGAATGGGATTTGCTTGATCAGATTGTAAACCTTGAGAACCCACCAAAAGTGCTTGCTTTAGAATTGCACAATTTGCTTTGGCGTCCAAGTTACGAGATAAATAGGCAAATCCTAAGCCAAATTGAAAAAATAAAATTGAAATATACTCCGATTTCATTGAAGGGAAATAATTACTCACCGTATTTTATTTCAAAAAAGGTAGGATTATATGATTGCATGGAAGTAACTTTTGTGTTAAATGAAATAGTAAATGACTTTGTTTACATAAGCGACCTAGATAGAGATAAAAAAATAGATTACCCAAATAATCCTCGGGATTATAACTATCCAATATTTTTTAATAGTTAATGATGAAAATATTATGTTTCTTGAATACACGGGCAAGTGCAGTTAATTTCATTGAAAGTGGTGTTGTAGATCACCTAAATACTGTTTTCAATTTGAGTATAGCAGCACCGAAAGATTTGGAAATTTTCATCACTAAAAATGTTAAATCTAAGTCATTTTTTTTCAAAATAACTGATAATTATAGATATCAATATATATTTCATTATCTTTGTTTTAAGTTAAAAAGGGCCCGTAGCCCACTGTATAAAGTTATGAAATTACAGTACCCGCTACCTTCAATGCGAGTTATTTACTTTACCTACCATATACTGTTCAAAACCAATAAAATGGATCTTTCGTTTTTAACTAAGGCTAAAATCAAAAAATATATTAAAAAAATAATATTGTATTTAATTTCTAGAAAACTACTTAATTGGTTATTTGACAGAGTCATACTTCGTGTTCCTGAGAATTTTGATCTTTTAGAAATAATAAGGAAAAATCATCCCGATCTTGTTGTGGTACCAACTGTTGGTAATAATATATATGATTGTATGGTCTCCCAATATTGTCGTGAATTGGGAATAACAACTTTATTTCTAGCTGAGAACTGGGATAACTGCGTACAAAATGTTTTGTTCTGGAACAAACCTAATTATCTTGGAACATTTTCAGCTCAAAGCACTAGGTACTTTATTGAATATCAGGATTTTTTACGTGATGAACTGATTGTAACTGGTTCATCTAGGATGAATATGTACTTTGAAAACCACTCTAAAGTTTTGTTACCTTTTAGGTATGTACTGTTTGTGGGGTCAGAGTTTAGTTATAATTTTGATGAATTAATTGAGAATGTTAGCAGAAATCTACCTGCTGATATTAAGCTTGTGTACAGACCGTATCCTCGCAAGAAATTTGAACTTCCGGTCAAACTTAAAAACTTAAACAATATAATCTTTGATGATGGTGAGTTATTTAGGTATAAGAATATTAAAAACTCTCATGATTACTTACTGTGTTTGTTGCAAAATGCTATTTTAGTTTTTGGAGCACCCAGTACATTAATTTTGGAATGCGCGGTTTTAAACAAGTACTTCCTAATGCTCACTTTTGACCAATTTCTTGCTAAAGATTCTCCTTTAGCAGTATTTGAATATTTTCCTCATTACAAGGGCTTAGAAAAGATTCATTATGCCATTCGTTGTGATAACGAGGAGTCATTTATCTATGAATTCTCTTCCAAGTTAAACACTCCTCCAAAATCGATCAATTATTTTGAAAATGAAGCACTTAAAGATCTTTTGTTCCAGAATCCGGATGGATATAAAAACCATTTAGCCAATGTCATTAAGGATTTGATTAAATAGAATCTCACATATAACTCTTATTCTGAGCATTTCTGTAATCATTGTAATTCTCAAAATTTATGGTGGATTTATTATTGGCTTTAAATTTTTCTAAATCTATTTTTTTTAATTTCTTAGTCAATACTAGACCAACAGAATATTTCTCCAATTCCCTTGTAAATCCCAATTGTTCGTACATTAGTATTGGCACAAAATTATCAGCCGCCAAATAAGCGATAGCAGATCCAGAATTTTTATACTCATTAGATGAATAAGGTAAACAGATAAAATCACATTCTGAAACAATTCTTGTCAACTCAGAAAAAGAAATCACATTTTCAATAAATTTTATATCTGCCTTTAACCCCATGATAGATTTCTTTATTAAATTATATTCCTGCCACGGCGTATCGGTACCTTGGATAATAAAACTGCAAGATCCATAAATTTCTTGAAAAAAAGCAATCAAATTAGGAATCTGTTCAAACCCCTTTCGCTTCTTTGCAGTGCCTAGGAAGCCAATACAATTATGTTTACTATCCTTCTTCGGATTTGCTAGATTCTCATTGCATTTATTTAATGATGGTAAGGGTATAATGGAGCTGTTTTCAAGACTTAATCCTAATTTTTTGTAATGCTGCATGTAATTTTCAGTTTCAAATCCGAAAGCTACATGGTGATCATAACTTAAATTGATAACGTTTTTGATAATTTCTGATCCACCTAAAATCCCTCTATCTTCTATTGTAATTAGGCGCAAAAGAATCCTTCGAATTCTAATTTTTTTATTGAGGATTATTTGTGATGAATGAATGGCTAAAGGATCAGAAGATGGAAAGATTATAGTTATATCTTGAGATTCATCATTTACCTCTTTAGATATATAATTAATTAAACTTTTGGAGTACAAATCCCTAAATAAATTTATAAACAGCAACTTTACATTCATATGCTTTGGGAGATTATTTATAAATAATTCTACTGCTTTATTCCAGAAAAATTTAGTTTTATTGCTTTTTAAATCAGCACCAAACAGATGCGAATTTAAAATGTATCTGCCATCTGATTCAAACATATCTTTTATTCGTTGACTGCAGTATTTTGGTAAAATCACCGATACATTCTGATTTTCGCTTTTTAAGAATTTGTAGTAGGCATCAACATACTGCAAATGATGAGTTTTTTCCGTGCTGGCGCAAAAATCGACAATTATATATCTCACTCTAGTTGATAAGTCTGTATAATAAATTTTGGAAAGAATTAATTGGATGTTTCGATCCAATTTGTAATTTACGCAGAAGACTCATTATCTTTTCTCTGTCTGTAGTAGAACCTTGGTCCCCAATTCCAATTATTTTTGAGTATTTCGAAAAAATTGGAGCGCGGTCAAGATCAAAAACATTTTCGAATTTATCAAAGTCACGGATATTTCTTGTGAAGAATAAATTATACTCATTTAAGACATTTGTTGCTGGATGTAATTTGACTATTTTAAAATTGTTTTTGTTCAACACTTGAAAAAGATCTGAAATATTATTGTCCTGATTTATATATTGAAGTTGCTTAGATTTAGAATGCAATGTTGTTTCTATCACTCCGCTAATAACGTCAGAATTTCTCAAAAATTCAATTAGAATTGTTAAATCTGATCCTTGAGTATCAATTTTTAGAAAGTTAATTTTCTTAATTTTTTTTAAATTTAAAAATTTTTTTACACTCAACGATCTGACTGATACAAAAGCATTTTGATTGGATTTAATCTTTTCGGCAATTGACTCATGCCAGTCTCCCATATTATTAATTTTATTAACGCTTCCTAATTGGCCAGCTACGATCTGTGAGTTATAAAATCTTACATAACCATTGAATTTTCCCAATGCACAATACTCTACATCAAATCTTTTTTTGTATTTGTGTGATATTTCACAAAGGCTTTCTTTGAAAAGTTCCAGATTTGGTTCAACTCCAAATACCTTTATCGTGTCATGTTTATCCAGCAAATATTTGCTGAACAGTCCCGAATTCGAACCTACATCGACGGCGATCATTTAGAGTTATTAACTATTCCCAGATACTAAATACGGGCATAGAGAATTCCAGTTTTTCATATTCTGAGTGAGGTGTTGCAATAATTATCAGGTCTGAATCTGAAAGCACTTCGCTTAAAGGTTTATTCTCATGGTGTGAGGCAAATGGATCAGACATTAAAACTTTTTGTGATCTAAGCAATAACGATTTTTTTAATTTAAATGATAGCGAAGATCTAATATCGTCAATTTCTGGTTTGAACGTCATACCAAGTATTCCTACCACCATATTCTTAAGATCGTATTTCTTTTCAAGTTCTGAAACAACAAACATAGGTAACCCTTCATTAATCATCAAAGCTGTATTTCCCATTAAAAATTTATTGGCCATGTATGTTGAAAGAAATGATGTGTCTTTTACTAAACATGGTCCCGCGGCAAATCCAGGAAAAGGTAGGTCACTATTTCTTGGATATTGAAACATCATCGCATCCCTGATATTCTTATAACTACAGTTATTTGACTCTGCAATTGTATATAGTTCATTTGTAGCAGCAAATTTAATGTACCGCCAAGCATTTGAAAATAACTTAGCAAACTCAGATTCTTTTCTTGACAATTTCAACGTTCTTATACCTAACATGTTAAAAAATTGTTTAGATTTTTCATACATGAATTCTGTATCGGCCCCTATAATTTGGGGTAAAATCCCCAATTCTTCAATTGCTTTCCCTTCAGCTAATCTTTCTGGGCAATTAATTAGGTTATCTACCCCTGTATATTTCAATATGCGTTTTGCAACTTCCTCTGTTGTTCCTGGATAAACAGTACTTCTCAACATTATTATTTGATTTGCATTAAAGTAAGATGCCAGATCTTCAATTATTCCAAATATGTGATCAGATGACGGGTTATTATCAGAGTCAACCGGGGTACCAACAACTATAATTATAATGTTTGAGTCTCTAACACACGAAGGGTCAGAAGTGGCAAGAAAATTACCATTTTCTAATCCTTCCTTAAGCATTTTTTCAACGCCCGGCTCAATAAATGGTAAGGTAGCATTGTTAACTTCTTTTACCGCATCTGAATTTGTATCGTATGCTCTAACTTTTAAACCTTTATTAGAAATAAAACAGGCTAGCGGAAGGCCTACGTGACCACAGCCTCCAACAATTGTTACGGAATAATCATTGCTATTGATCAAATTTGTTCTTTCTCATAATTGCAGAATACCAGTCTATCGTCTTGCTTATTCCTTCATTGAGATCAACTCTAGGGCTATATCCCAACTTCTTTATTTTGGTTATGTCGGGGATTCTTACTTTTGGTGACCCAGGTGGGTTATCGAGTGAAATAATTTTAACTTTGGTATTTAGTTTGCTAGCCATTAACTCAATTAGCGTAGCAATGTTTATTGGTTCATTTCCTCCAATGTTATAAACTTCCTGATCTACACCTGAATCTAATAACAGAACAATACCCTGTATTATATCATCTATATAGCAAAATGTTCTAAGTTCTACACCTGTCCCATAGATTTCAATCGTGCTTTCTTTTAAATTATCTTTCGCTGTATTGACAGTGTTATTTATAATTTTTTGATAAATTTCTGGAATTACGTGCTTTTGCCCCATATTCGGGCCATAAAAATTATGTGGTCTAAACACAATAGATCTGTGTATCTTACCCGCAGCTAAATACCTAATCATTAGTTCTGCAGCTAACTTTCCACCCCCATAAGAATACCTCAAGGAATAAGGTTGATGTACTATGAAATCAGAATTTTCTTTAGTAGGGATTGCCGTTGGATCACCATATATTTCAGCCGACGAGGAGAAAATAAGGTTTTCTACGTTATTTTTGATGCTGGAATCAATCACATTGAGAGTACCCAATGCGCTTACTTCAAAAGTTTCTCTCGGATTTAAATAAAAATTTGATGTACCATTAATTGAAGCTAGATGTACCACTGTGCTAACAGATTTTGTTGATTTCTCAAGTTTATTCTTGTCTCTTACGTCACCAACAATATATTCTACTTGGTCTAAATCTAGTTTGTGGTTCACATCAGCTCGACTTAAATTATCATAAACTACAACTTGATAATTACTTCGTAAGAGCGCTGATACTAAATTTTGACCCAAAAACCCCGTACCTCCTGTAACCAATACTTTCATTTTAACTTTTTTCCAAATATAATTTTAAGAAAAAATCATCTTTATATCCATAAAAAAATGGCTGCTTGTCAGGGAAAAAAAGGGTTCCGCCACTGTTCGTATAATCTTCATAAATTTTTATGAAATGCTCCCTAAATGTCCAGGATAATATAACAATTAGTTGTGGGCAAAGATCAGTACTAAAATTACTCACAATCGGAATATGACTTTTGGGTGTTAATAAACCTATTTTTTCAGGATTAACTTCAACTATTTCTTTTATATTGTCAGATGATAATCCACAGTAGTTTATTAATGAAATACCTCGAAGTGAAGCGCCTGCACCTGCGCAAACGATGCTATTTAATGCTAATTTTGAAAAAAAATTATGGATTGATTCTTTTTTCTCTAGAAACTGAGAGTTAAACTGTTTATAGAAATACTCACCACCTAAACCTCCCATTTTCTCATTGTTTAGATAATGCTGAATGGACTGCTTCACTTCAAATGAACTATTTATTTTTGCAACGAAAATAATATAAGAACCTCCCTGGGAATCATTATGAATTACATCTACAATTTTCATCGAAGTCCCTTGAAATAGCTTGATAAGACTATGTAGCGAGTGAATGTAAGTATGCTCATGATAAAATTGATCAAAGCTATTTTTTTCAAAAATATCCTGCATACTAACCAATTGGGCAACAAACATGCCCTCATCATCAAGGCATTTTTCAACGCCACTTACCCAGTCTCTAATTGAGGACATATGATAAAAAGATGCTGTTGAAATAATTAACTTGGGTTTTACTCCTTGGCTAAGCAAAGATTCCGCTAAATCGTTTGTCCAGTAAGATTGAATTACATTGATGTCTTTTAATACAGAATGTTTTTTTGCAGTTTTAGATGGATCAACACCTAATGTTACAAGTTGGCGTGCTTTGAAAATACTTAGCAAAGTACCGTCATTACAGCCAATATCCAAAACACTATCACCTTTCTTTAATGGAACCCGTTCATAAATTTTTTCGACCAGCTTCTGCAAATCTTCCAAATACGGTTTACTTGTCGAAGTTAAATACGGATGGTCATCAAACATTTTCTTAGGATGCACCTGTTTTAGAATTTGAATCGATGTACAACTCTTGCAATAACCAAAGCTTAAATCATGAAAAATCTCATCCGAAATAGCTCGTGTTAATCTATTACCATTTGGTTGTTTGCCGAAATCAAGAAATGGCACTAAAAATTTTTTTCTGCAATTTCTGCAAACTTTTAAACTCTTAATTCTCATCGTATTTTAAAAAGAGGTGTCAATGTATTTGCTTTTAATTTATTGAACAAATCATTTTTTGTAATGGTCTCACTAAAAGAATTTAATACTGAATCATAACCCTCAATAATTTTTTTAAGTGCTGCGTTATTCATAGAAGTTGTAACATTGTGTGAATTCAAAATCAGAATTCTATTCTTAAACATTTCTTGCAGAAAAAAAGTTCGAAGATCATCTTCACTATACCTATTTGTTTTTGAAAAACTTATAAATTTCCAAGTTTCATGACCAGATAGCTGGATTATTTGCTCGAGTTTATAACTTGAAATCAAACTTTCTACTTGTGAATTCAGGCTTTTTCCTATGCTGTACAGTTTCTCAGCAATTTTATTTTCTTTATGTTCATTTAGAACTACTTTTGCAGCAGCAAGAGATAATAACTCACCCCCAAACGTACCTGAAAAAAATATGTTATTCATTTCTTTCATTATTTCTTTTTTCCCCACAATGGCAGATAGTGGGAATCCGTTAGCTAAACCTTTACCAAATGTGGCAATGTCTGGAGTGACTTGAAAAAACTTCTGGGCACCGCCACTACTAAATCTGAATCCAGTTATTGTTTCATCGAATACCAGTACTATGTTTTTTTCTTTTGTCACCTGCCTAACCTGTTCTAAAAAATTATCCTGTGGAAACGATTTATTCATTGGCTCCATTATTACAGCTGCAACTTTACCATCGAACTTATTAATTAAAGTTTTTAAATCATTGATATCATTATAATTGAAAGTTTTTACCAAACTTGAACCTATTTCTGGTACGCCCTTGTTCCTTGATGTTGTACCAATTGACCAATCCTGCCATCCATGATAACCACACATAAGAATCATATCTTTGCCTGTATAGGCTCTTGCAATTCTGACAGCTGCTGAAGTTGCATCCGATCCATTTTTAGCAAACCTAACAAGTTCTGCGCATGGGACTAATTCGACAATGAGCTCAGCTACCTCAGTTTCTAATAGTCCAGGAAGACTTAAGGTGACACCTTTTTTTAACTGCTTCAAAATTTGCTTATGAATTTTTCTATTGTTGTATCCAAGTGTCACCGCTGCCAAGGAGCTAATTAAATCTACATACTTATTATTATCGACATCCCATGAATAGCATTTTCTTGATTTTTCGAGATATAGCGGAGATACTCCAAACGGAAAATGAGTTATTGATTTACTAAAAGTTTGTGAACCGAGCGGAATTGATTTTATTGCCCTGAAGTAATGCTTCTCAGAATTAGTAAATAATGGAGATTTTGTCACGAGGCAATTATCACTTTCAATAAAATGACTTTGGGTTAGCTTTTAAATAATCAGAAATATCATTTTTAGTTAACCAAAAATCGTTGTTGTTTGAAGAATATGACTGCATATCTTGGACTTTTTTATAATTGCTGGAGAAGTTTGTTTCTGTTTCAGGCAAAACTACATAACGATTTTTGGTTTTAAAAGTACGTTGTATTTCACTTGCAGATATCATCTCCTCGTGTATTTTTTCACCTGGCCGAGTTCCTACATTTACAAAATTAGAGTTGCCGCTAAGTGCCATAGCTAGATCTACTATCTTCATGCTTGGAATAATTGGCACAAAAAGCTCTCCTCCCTTCATAATTTGAAATGATTCTAAGATAAAACATGTGGCTTGGTCTAAAGTTATCCAAAATCTGGTCATTTTGACATCTGTGATTGGTAGTGGCTTCCCTTCTTCTACCAATTTAGTAAAAAAAGGTATTACAGAACCCCGACTTCCCATTACATTACCATAACGAACGACACTAAACTTAGTTCCTCGCGGTACCCCGTAACTATTTGCGGCAATAAATAATTTATCAGCTGTCAATTTAGTTGCGCCATATAAATTCACTGGCGATGATGCTTTGTCTGTCGAGAGTGCAATCACATTCTTAACTCCCATTTCGATCGCAGCCTCTATAACATTCTGACTTCCAATCACGTTGGTTTTTACAAATTCAATTGGGTTATATTCCCCCGCTTCAACTCTTTTTAGGGCAGCAGCATGAATTACATAGTCAACGCCATAAAATGCCAAATTGAGCCTACTCTTGTCCCGGACATCCCCTAAAAAAAATCTAATCCGCGGATCGTCAATTTTACTAGCTAGATCGGCTTGTTTTAATTCATCTCTAGAGAATACAATCACTTTCTTGATTTTTGTAGTTTCTAGTAATTTTTTAGTAAGTGCGGTTCCTATTGATCCCGTACCACCAGTTATCAAAACTACTTTTTCTTTAAAGCAACCACTCGAAAAATCATAACTGTTATTTTCCATAGTCTAAGGTTAACACACAGTTAATTTGTTTAAAGCTAAAGTAATATTCTTGTTGCACGCATCATATGGTGACACATTATTGACCTTAACTTCCTTCCACCAATTTATTGTCTCAGAAATACTCTCTTTTTGACTCCAAAGGCTTTGCCAGCCAAGCTTATTTCTAGCCAAATCAGAATTTAATGAGAGATGCTTTGACTCTATTCCTTGGCTGTCACTTTGATAAACAAGTTTTGCTTTACCTCCCCATAAAGTAACCGAAAGTTCTGCAACTTTTTTTACCGTCATGCTCTTTTCATTTGTTGAAAAATTCACAGATTCAAAAACTGTACTACTAGCCAGCAACATCAAGTATCCGACAAGTGGATCCAGGACATGCTGCCAAGGCCTAGTGCTATTTGGATTTCTTACAGTTATGTCAGATTGCGAAGATAAACCTTTAATCAAGTCGGGAAGCAAGCGATTTTTGGACAAATCCCCACCGCCAATTACGTTTCCAGCGCGGACAGCTGTCACAACAGGACCCGATGTAATTTTTGATATATTTTGCCAGGCACCAATTGCAGATTCAGTTCCGACCTTGCTCCAACTGTACGGGTCTTTTCCTCCTAAAGAGCTAGATTCTTTAAAAGTTCTTCTATATCTACTTTGTTTATAGACCTTATCGGTTGTCGCAACAATAATTTTTTTCGTTGAGGGCAGTTTGAACAATATATCTAATAAATTTACAGTGCCAATAATATTTGTTTCAAAAGTTTGACGTGGATTTTTATAAGAGTTAAGCACTAAAGGTTCTGCCGCTAAGTGGATTACATGCGCAGGTTTAATAGACGTTACAATCTTCTCTAATTGGTAAAAATCTCTAATGTCTAAAAAATATTCATGCGAGTATCTCCTATTAACTAAATTATAGAGTGAATTAAGTTCAGGTTGTAGAGAAATACCAACCCAACTAATACCCAAATTGTCTAGTAGAAGTGTTAACCAAGTGCCTTTAAAACCAGTATGCCCCGTTACTAGAACAGGTTCACGAATACTTTTGAATTTAGTAATAATGGAATTTGTCACATATAAAGCATAGTACAAGTATACTTCGTAGATGAACCAAATGGCTGAATTTTCCTAAAATTATGTCATTTTTTGATGAGTTGCTGGAAGATATTTCACAGGAAAGTGTAAAAACTTTACACAATATAATGAAATTTGTAGCTGGTGAAACTCAAATTCCAGTAACGGGAAAAGTTTTTGGTAAAGAAGAGATAAAGAATGCAATTAAAGCCTCTGCGGAATTTTGGTTAACTGCTGGTCCATATACACTGGAATTTGAATCAAATTTTGCAAAAAGAGTTGGAATGCGCCATTCATTTATGGTGAATTCTGGCTCTTCTGCAAACCTGTTGGCTCTAACCTCCCTTACGAGTCCAAAAATGGGCGAAAGAAGAGTTTCAAAAGGTGATGAAGTTATTACTGTAGCCGCTGGTTTTCCAACAACAGTTACTCCAATTCTTCAGAATAATCTTGTTCCTGTTTATGTGGATATCGATATTCAAACTTATGTAGCAAATGAAAGTCAGTTAGAAGAAGCCGTCTCGCCAAGAACCAAAGCAATCATGATGGCTCACACTTTAGGTAATCCCTTCAATTTAGATCTTGTAGAGAAATTAGCAAAAAAGCACAATTTATGGGTTATAGAAGACTCTTGTGATAGCTTAGGTGGCACTTATCGAGATAAAAACCTTGGCTCTTTTGGAGATTTTTCAACTTTTAGCTTCTATCCTGCCCATCACATAACTACTGGTGAAGGTGGTGCAGTGCTTGTCAAAAAGGCTGCACATAAGGTAATAGTTGAATCGCTAAGAGATTGGGGAAGAGACTGTTGGTGCGCACCTGGTTGCGACAACACATGCCTGAAGAGGTATGAGTGGAAATTAGGAGATCTTCCAGAAGGTTATGATCACAAATACACCTACTCGCACCTGGGCTACAACTTGAAGTCAGGGGATATACAGGCAGCAATTGGACTCGCTCAACTTAAAAGATTAGATGGATTTGTTGAAAAGCGCAGAAATAATTGGCGCTACTTATATAGCCATTTGAAATCGTTAGAAGAATTTCTGATTTTACCCAAGCCCACAGAGCACAGCGATCCATCTTGGTTTGGTTTCGCAATCACCTTAAGAAAAAATTCTCCGATTACTCGAAATAATTTAGTTAAGTTATTGAATGAAAAGAAGATTGGCACAAGATTACTCTTCGGTGGAAATCTCTTAAAGCAACCAGCTTTCATAGGTACACCTAGAAGAGTAGTTAGCGATTTACATAATTCGGATATTGTTATGAATGATACTTTTTGGCTAGGAGTTTGGCCGGGGCTAACAGAGCAAATGCTGGATTATGTGGTTTCTAATTTACATAGTTTTTATGGGGTGAAGCTGTGAAGGCGCTAATTCTGGCCGGTGGGCTAGGAACACGGATTTCCGAGGAAACCAAAAACAAGCCTAAGCCGATGGTTAAGATTGGTAATCTTACTCTAGTTGAACATATTATGAATATATATGAAAAATCTGGAATAACCGAATTCATTATCGCCACGGGATATCTTCATAAAGTTATTGAAGATTTTTTTTTAAACTATAAGAAGTTCAAAGTTGAAACAGTTTTTACTGGTGAGCTAACTAAAACTGGTGGCAGAATCAAAAGAGTTTTTGACAGTTATCCAGATAAAACTATGTGTGTAACCTATGGTGACGGTCTTGGTAATATAAATGTTGCAGAAACCATTAGTTTTCATAATGAGCATGGACGGTTGGCAACAGTCACGGCTGTTCAACCGCAAGCAAGGTTTGGAAGATTGAGGATAGCAGGTAATACAGTCGTAAATTTTGGAGAAAAAATGCAATCTGAAGAAGGTTGGATTAATGGGGGCTTTTTTGTTCTAGATAAAAAAATTTCTAAATATATCTCTGGAGACGATACTCCTTTTGAGCAAGACCCGCTTGCGCAGCTAACTAACCTAGGTCACTTGATGGCTTATAAGCATTTTGGTTTTTGGTCTCCCGTTGACAGTTTGCGAGAAAAACAAGATTTAGAGAAGCTCTGGGACAGTGGTATTGCGCCGTGGACACAAAATTGAAAAAAATTGGCATCACAGGGGCTAATGGTTTTATAGGTCGAAATTTACTAAGTTATTTAAGCTCTAAAGGGTATGAGGTTACAGGATTTACGAGTAATCAAGATAATGAGGGACTAAATTTCTTAGACTTAAATGATGTGACTGAGTTGGAGTCTAAACTAAAAGACATCGACATACTAATTCATTCAGCATGGGCTGGTAGTGATAGAAGTAGTAGAAACATTACAGCAATTCAGGAAAAAAACATTTCTATGATGAAAAATTTAATCAGCGCCCAGAAAAACACGAACATTACAAAAATTATTGGGATTGGGTCGCAAGAAGAATTATTGGATGGCGAACAACCTTGGTCAGATGATGCAAGAATAATTCCTTCAAGCGAGTACGGAAAAGCAAAACTTGAAACGTTTAATACCTTGTCATCTAGTTTAGCAAACTTTACTTGGGTTAGACTATTTTCTGTTTACGGTAGAGGTGACAAAAGAGACTGGATAATCACAAAAGCAATTAACTGTCTAAAAGAAAACCGTAAAGCGTTATTTGGTCAATGTTCTAAACCTTGGAGCTTAACCCATATTGATGATATTTCAGGTGCATTTGAATTAATAATTAAGAATGATACTTGTGGTGTGTTAAATTTATCTAACCTTGACGCTCCATTATTAATGAATCATTTACGGCTTTTAGAGTCAATGGCAGGAAAAAAGTTGTTTACGTTTAGAGAAAATAACACTCCGGAGCGAGAGTTATCGCGAAGTATAGGGTTAATCGATACTATCGGGTGGAAACCAAGTTTAAACAGAGAAGAGAGATTCTTTGAACTTCTTGCTTGATAGGGTGGCTGCAGCAAAGGATGCTGCAAAATTTATAAGAATCAATTCACTAAGAATGGTGAGTAATGCGAACTCTTCTCACATCGGTTCCTGCCTATCAGTTGCAGACATACTTGCGGTAATAAATTGTCATCTAGACCAAACTGATCATGAGTTAATTTTTTCAAAAGGCCATGCTGCTGCGGCTCTTTATGCTTCTCTTGCATACCGGAAAGCAAGTGTACGAGAATTGTTAAATGGTTTTGGACGCGACGGCAAGGAGTTGATCGGTCATGTTAATCATGCGGTTGAGGGTATTCTTTTTTCTACTGGGTCACTGGGGCATGGTTTGCCTATCGCAGTGGGTATAGCAACAGCATCTAAACATAAAAAAGTATTTGTAATTATCAGTGATGGCGAGTTAAATGAAGGCACAACCTGGGAATCATTGGCTATCGCGAACCAAATGGAATTATCCAATCTCACATTGGTAATTGATGCTAATGGCATACAATCCTTTGGTAAAACAAATGAAGTTTTGAACCTTGAGCCACTAATTGATAAGTTTAAATGTTTTGGCTGGGATTGTATTGAAGTTGATGGTCACTCCATCCAGGATCTTTTTAAATCTGTAGAATCTAGACCAAGTAATAAACCCAAAGCAATAATAGCTAGAACAACTAAAGGTAAAGGTGTTTTGGCCATGGAAGGTAAGCTTGAATGGCACTATCGATCCCCAAGTGTGGAACAGCTTGAACTTTTCATAAAAGAAATAGAAGCAAATGCGTAAAACTTTCATTGAAGCAGTTCTTGACTACTCTATAAATAATCCCGTTCCTTATTTATTAACCGGCGATCTAGGTTATTCTGTTCTTGAGGAATTTCAAATTGCTCACCCTGACAAATTTATTAACGTCGGGATTCTCGAGCAATCTATGATATCCATGTCGGCAGGCATCTCTTCGCAAGATAAAAAAGTGTTTGCTTACTCAATTTCAAATTTTTCAACCCTTAGAGCTCTCGAGCAAATTAGATTAGATGTGGCTTATCATAATTTAGATGTATGTGTAGTTGGAGTAGGCACGGGTTTTCAGTACGGCTCTGCAGGCTACAGTCATTGGGCCATAGAAGATTTGTCTGCAGTTTCTGGAATTGAAAAACTTAGGATTTTTTCTCCAGCAGATCCAGAGTCAATGCGCAATGTCGTCTTAGATTTCTTGCACAACGGTGGTCCAACTTACTTACGAGTTGGAAAACAAAGTTTAAATCTAAAAGACATTATGGATTATAAAAATATTGAAAAACATGTGAGAGTGTTTGGTAAAGGACACAATTTGTTTTTATCTCATGGTTCAATAGCTTTTGAAATTCTCAATTCAAAACGTTTTGACGCCAAATCACATTCTTTGTTGGTTTTTGATGAAATTCCTAATTCGATCAACAAAAATTTTTTCGATATATTTGCCAGGGCAGAAAGTATCAAAATCTTAGAGGACGCAGTGTTCTCTGGAAGTTTAGGTTCACGAGCAGCGCGATTTTTAGTTGAAAATAGATTAAATATCAAATTTGATTGGATAGGTGTTGATGGAAGAAATATTAAAACAGCGGGAGGTTCTGAGGAGTTTCTGAGATCAAGAGAACTGGGTTTAAACTATATTGAAAACCTATTCTGACAGTTAATCAATTTTTATCTTTTGACCCTTAACTTCAAAAACAATTTCTTTAATCCCAGTTAAATCCTTTTCTGTATCTACAAAATTTATTTGAAATCCTTTAGACTCCAGTGTGCTAATTTCGACTAAGTTGGATAGAGCTTTGTTACTATCTCCGTAGATAACTAGTTCTGTTAATCTCGCGAAAGAGACTCCGTCGGTTGATGGGTGAGTATCGCTAATCCACTCAACATAAAAAGGTATTTGTGAGTCATGCAAAATATCTTTTACACCTAACTGTTTCCATTTTAGTTCAGTGCCATCTGGTTTTTGCCGCTTTCCTTCAGTGGCTTTTCTACCATAGTGTTTTTCAAGTTCCTTTATATTGTCGATTGCAATCACCCAGGCCATCCAACCACCGCCCTCTACTGCTTTTTTCTTTACTGCCTGACCGAATGGTGTTGCATCAGTTGCTGGATGATCCAATGGGCAAACAACCTCGATGTATTGACCGTTGAGCAATGGCGCTGTGAAGTTTCTTGTACCAAACTTCGGGTGAATTCCACCATCAACAAAAGCTGTTCCAATTTGTGAACCAATTCGATTTACGACATCAGATATTTGGTCATGGGAGGCTACATATGAGACATGGTCAAGACGCATGGGAGTATTTTGCCTTATCTATTAGGGTGCTAATTACCACCTTATTAACGTAACTCACACATCAATGCTTCGATAAGTAACAAAGGCGCCGCGTTTTGAGCCAAATTTCGCCTAGTTTTCAAAATTGCCTCGATTTTATCCAATGTTTTTGCCTGGCTGCTTGTTGCAGCTAGTTGATTAATTTGTTCGACTAGATCCTGATTAATTAATGAGTCAGTCGAGTTTGATTGAACCAACATAATGTCTCGATATAAAGTGGCTAAATCCAGTAAGGCTCGATCCAAATAATCCCTAACCATTCTTGTTGATCTTGATTTTTGTTCTTTCTCTAACTCTTTAATCACTTTAGAACCACCCGTTACCATTTTGCTGCCGGTTGATCCCCACGCCTCTTTGAGTTTTGAGATTTCATCATCATCTTTTCTCTCTGCGTCAGCAACCGACTCTGCCTTGGCGGAATCAACTAAAAATTGAGCAGCTTTATAAGCAGACGAAACATCCTTTATCATTAATAGAAGCTTTAAGATATTTTCGCGGCTTTGCCTAGCATTTATATCTGTTGCCAATCTTCTTGCTCTTCCAATGTGACCACCAGATGCTCTAGCAACAAACTCGGCAGTTTTTGTATCGATTTGATCTCTTTCAATCAATAAATTCGTAATTGCTTTAGTAGATGGGGTTCGAAGGGCTAAATGGCGGCATCTTGATCGAATTGTTGGCAATACATCTGTCAATGTTGGAGCACATAGCAGCCAGATAGTTCTTAGCCCAGGCTCTTCAATAACCTTTAATAATGCATTGGCGGCAGAGTCCGTTAATCGATCTGCATCTTCAATTACAACTACACGAAAATTTGCTACAGATGGTGCCCATGAAGCTCTAGTAACTAACTCTCTGATCTCGTCGATCTTAATCGATAAACCTTGAGTCTTAATTAGTTCTACATCGGCATGCGTGCCCAGGATTGTTGACAGGCAATCTTGGCACTTACTGCACCCACCATCTTTGCAAACTAGTGCTGCTGCAAATGCAATCGCAGCATTTGATCTGCCAGATCCAGCAGGGCCAGTAAAGAGCCAAGTATTTGTCATCGCTTGGCTTAGATCGCCTGCGCTATTTGCTGAGGTAACTGCCTCTTTTAGAATTGATATCACCTGAGATTGATCTATTAATGAGTTAAATACACTCATTACTGTTTAACATTCCGTTTCAACAATTTTATTGCCCCTACCCGCTCAATAATAATTTGGTGAATTTGTTCAATACCAAGGGTGGCATCCACTACTAGAAATCTTTCTGGATCTAGGTGGGCTAAATTCAAGTACTCCTGTCGCACCCGCTCATGAAAAGCAATCGGTTCACTCTCTAAACGATCTGTTGAGTGCAATCTGCCTAGTCCAATCTCGGCTGGAAGATCCATAATAATTGTCAGGGTTGGAGTCAATGATTCTGTTGCCCATCTAGAAATTCTTGCTACCTCAATTGGTAGTAAAACTCTTCCCGCACCCTGATATGCGATAGATGAGTCAAAGTATCGATCTGTTATTACTACCTCACCTCTTTGCAAAGCTGGTCTTATCATCGAATAAACATGGTGGGCTCTATCTGCTGCATACATTAAAGCTTCAGCCCGTGGTGAAATAACACCAGTTTCATTATCTAGAAGGATTTTTCTTAGTTTATTTCCTAGCTCAGTACCACCAGGTTCACGAGTTAATAAAACCTTCTCACCGTTTTTCTCAAGCCAATCCTTAAGTAATTTGGTTTGAGTTGATTTACCAGAACCCTCCCCCCCTTCAAATGAGATAAATATTCCAGCACTTTCTTGGCCAGTAATTGCCCCAAGCTCACCCCGTAAAGCAGATTTAACATCACTTAAGAGTGAAACGTTGGGCCGATCTCGCATTTGTAAATAAGAGATCACACCTACTGAAGCCGCAATCAAGCCGGCAAAAAACATCGTAAATGCTGCACCATTATAGGTAACGGTTGTGGTTCTAAATGAGTAAGTGTGTTCACCAATAGCGGCTGCTACTAATGGTGCTACAGCTAATACCAAAACTAGTGAAACTCTGATGAGAGATTGCACAAAAGCAAAAATTCTTCCCCGCACCTCATCCTCGACCTCAAGCCCAAGCATGGTAAATCCTGTTACCCATGAGATTCCAGAAAATACACCCAATAGAATGGTAATAAATATTGCTAGCACCAAGTTCAAAACTAGTGACAGTGAAACTAACAGCACACCTGAAATCGTTAATGAAACCCCAAAGATTCTTCTTCTAGAAAATTGAGCAAATATTTTAGGACCAAATGAAATTCCGACTGCTAATCCAAGAAATACTGCTGCAAATAAAATTCCATAAGCCGCTTCTCCAGCTTGTAAGTCATCAACAAAAGTTCTAGCTAATCCAATCACCGCACCAGCTGCAAAGAATGCACCCAGCATTCCAACAATAAGACCTCTTATAATCTTGGACTTTTTGATAAATGCAAAGCCCTCCCAGAGAGAGTGACTTATAGAGGATTGGACTCTCCTCTTATTGGCTCCAGATGGAATCTCTTTGATTCGCCATACTGTATAAGCGCAAAATAGAAAGCTGATTGCGTTTATATACAAGGCTAAATCTGCAGCAGATGCCGGGGTGTTATTCCCTAATACAGAGTTAATAGCTCCCGTAAATAAAGCTAATGCTGAGAATAAGATCGCAGCAAGTGGAGCGGTGCCATATGCTGCAAGAAGTGAGATTTGATTAGCACTCTCTAGCTTTGATTTAGGAACTAAATTTGGAACAGTTGCCTCTTTGGCTGGTGACCAAAACAAGGTAACAATCTCGGCCAAAATTGATGCTGTATATAGCCAGAAGTAATTTCCAACTATAGGGATTGATAGATAAAGGCCAAAGCGCAGAATGTCGCAAATAACCATCAGTTTTCGACGATCAAATTTATCTGCGATTACTCCAGCAAAGGGGCCTAAAATAACTGCGGGTAACAATCTGACTATAAACACACCCGCAATAGCAAAGTTTGCCTTTGCATAATCACCACCTGCTAGTTGCTGGGCTAATGCAGTTGAAGCCAAAAGTCCAAGCCAATCGCCAAATGAAGAAAATGCCATCGCTTGCCAAAGTTTTCTAAAAGCTGGGATTGCAAGCACGCTCCGTGATTCAGATTGTGCAGGAGCGGATGGATATGGCAAGGACATGATGTAAGTCTACTTGTGGCTAGTGACCATTATTTTGGTGTATTTCCAACACCAGTTGCCGCCTTTTTGGCTTTCTTTTTCGCGCCCGCGCCTTTCACGGTTTTTTCAGTAAGGGTAGGAGCACTTTTTTTACTTCGTTTGCCCTTCTTTTTTGATCCACCTGGATTTTCAATCTCCCAAGCACGTCTGCCAGCAAGTAATTCAAGAGCGCGCTCTAGAGTAAGTATCTCAACTGCATCACCACGTCTTAAAGTTGCGTTTGTTTCACCATCTGTTACATAAACACCAAATCTGCCATCTTTAACAATTACATCACGTGCTGTTTGTGGATCTTTACCTAATTCTTTTAGTGGTGGTTTTGCAACTCCCCGTCTTCTTACCTTGGGCTGCTTGTATATTTCAATTGCCTCTTCTAATCCAATAGAAAAAAGTTGATCCTCATTTGCCAGAGTGCGTGAATCAGTACCATGTTTCATATAGGGACCGTATCTGCCGTTTTGCACGGTGATTACATCATCTTGGTAGGTACCTAAAGTTCTTGGTAGAGATAACAGGCGTAATGCATCTGATAAATCAATGGTGTCTAGTGACATGGTTGAAAGTAGTGAGGCGGTCTTTGGTTTTGGCGCATCTTTTTTCTTTCGCTTTTTCTTAGCGCCCTCTTCAGCAACCTCTTCTGGAAACACTTCGGTGATGTAAGCGCCAAACCGTCCAGACTTTGCAATTACCTCTAATCCAGTTTCTGGATCAACTCCTAATTTTCTCTCCCCAGAAGGTTTTGCCAGTAGTTCAATAGCTTTAGGAAGAGTTAATTCATCCGGCGCCATCTCCTCTGGAATATTGGCAAACTTTCGATCATCTCCTTGGCCTTGCTGCAGATACGCACCAAATCTGCCAACCCTGATCTCAATATCCTCACCCATCTTCATGGTGTTAATTGCTTGAGCATCAATTGCACCTAGATCAGCTGATAAATCTGCTAATCCTGGATTATTTTCCGTTCCATAAAAAAACTTTGTAAGCCATGCAACTCTTTCTTCATCCCCATTTGCGATTCGATCTAAATCCTCCTCCATTGAAGCAGTAAATTCATAATCAATTAATTTTGTAAAATGCTGCTCCAGTAAACCTGTTACTGAAAATGCTAAAAATGTAGGTACTAATGCTCGTCCTCGTTTTGCAACATATCCGCGGTCTTGAATGGTTTGCATAATTGAAGCAAATGTTGATGGCCTGCCAATTCCAAGCTCTTCTAGTTTTTTAACTAATGTTGGTTCGGTATACCTTGCCGGTGGCTTTGTCTCATGTCCCTCGCAGCTGTAATCATTTACCTTAATCTTTTCACCAACGCTCATTGCAGGTAATCTGCGATCACTTGCGTCAACATCACTTTTTTCCTCGACAATATCCTCATATGCGGCTAAAAATCCCGGAAAAGTAATCACCGATCCATTTGCCCGAAAGATGGCATCTTCACCGGTTTTAGTTTTAACATCAAAATCAACTCGCATCTGTTGTTTCTTTGCATCAGACATTTGTGAGGCGATAGTTCGCTTCCAGATTAAGTCATAGAGTGCAAACTCATCTCTAGATAGCTCTGGCGCTAACTCACCTGGAGTTCTAAATGGTTCACCCGCTGGCCTTATTGCTTCATGTGCTTCCTGCGCATTTTTTGTTTTGCCTTCATAAACCCTAGGTGTTGCTGGGACAAACTCTTTTCCATAAAGTGCTTGAGCTGAGGATCTTGCAGCGGCTATGGATGAGGTAGAAAGTGTTACTGAATCTGTTCTCATATAGGTGATATAGCCATTTTCATATAAGCGTTGAGCAATTCGCATGGTTAGTTGAGCACCCCAACCAAGACGAGAGCCTGCATCTTGTTGCATTGTTGAGGTTGTAAAAGGCGGCTTTGGCCGCTCAGTTCTTGGCGACTCCTCTAATGATTTAACAACCAATGATTGGCCCTGTAGAGATTGAACTAACTCTTTAGCTCCTGCTTCATCAAGTAATAAAATATTTACAGCAGATTTGTCCTTGATTCCGCCATTTGCATCAAAATCATTTGTAGCTGCAACTCTTTTACCATTTAATGATAAAAGTCTGGCAGAAAAACCAGCCTCGCAACTGGCAGCTAAATCCCACCAACTAGATGATATAAAAGCCATGCGTTCGCGCTCACGTTCCACAATTAATCTAGTTGCAACTGATTGAACACGCCCTGCTGAAATTCTCGGCATAACTTTTTTCCACAAAACTGGTGATAATCGATATCCGTAAAGACGGTCTAATACACGCCTTGTTTCTTGAGCATCTACTAATCGATAATCTAAATCCCGAGTTTCTTTAGCAGCTTTTTGAATCGCATCTTTGGTAATTTCATGAAAAACCATTCTTCGAACTGGAATCTTTGGCCGCAAAACTTCAATGAGATGCCAGGCGATTGCCTCTCCCTCACGATCCTCATCTGTTGCCAAAATTAACTCATCTGCATCCTTCATTAACTCTTTTAGCTCAGCGACCTTTGATTTTTTATCAGGGTTGATCACATATAAAGGAGCAAACTCCTCTTCAATGTTTACACCCTCTTTTGCCCAGGCGAACTTTTTATACTCTTTTGGAATATCAGCTGCTCGCTGAGGTAGATCTCGGATATGACCCACCGAGGCTTCAACAACATACTCATCCCCTAAAAAGGAGCCGATCTTGCGCGCCTTCGCCGGGGACTCAACAATTACTAACTTTGTTCCCAAAGCACTTCCTTCTTAACTTAAATGGGGAAGAGAAAATTTAAGCGATGGCTGTTGCTCGTTTACGGTTTTGCACAAGGGCCCAAACAATCACTGCAGTTGCCAGCAGCGCAATCACCGTATTCATTGTTTGATTATCATCTAATGTGAAACCAACAATCGCAGGAGTAATTAATAAACCAACTAGGTTCATTACCTTTATTAATGGGTTGATTGCAGGGCCGGCAGTGTCCTTAAATGGATCACCAACAGTGTCACCAACAACAGTTGCTTTATGAGCTTCACTTCCCTTACCACCAAACTTGCCATCTTCAATCATCTTCTTTGCGTTATCCCAGGCCCCACCTGAGTTTGATAAGAAGACTGCCATTAATGTTCCAGTTCCAATCGATCCGGCCAAGTAGGCACCAAGTGCACCAACACCTAAACCAAACCCAACTGCGATTGGCGCCATAACTGCAAGTAATCCTGGGGTTGCAAGTTCACGTAATGAATCACGTGTGCAGATATCAACTACCCGGCCATATTCAGGCTTTACCTTGCCAGTCATAATTCCTGGATACTTCTTAAATTGTGCACGTACTTCAACTACTACCGCACCTGCAGCACGTGATACCGCATTGATAGCAAGACCTGAAAACATAAAGACCACTGCTGCACCAATTATCAATCCAACTAGGTTTCTAGGATCTGCAACATCTAAAACACCTTGGAACTCAAGGACTTGATCTTTTACTAACAAACCTTTTTCAAGAACTGAGTTCTTGATTGCATCGGTGAAGGCACCAAACAAAGCTGTTGCAGCGAGCACCGCAGTTGCAATTGCAATTCCTTTTGTAATCGCTTTTGTTGTATTACCAACTGCATCAAGTGAGGTAAGAATCTTTGCACCCTCACCCTTAACATCACCACTCATCTCAGCAATTCCTTGAGCGTTATCAGAGATTGGGCCAAAGGTATCCATTGCCACAATTACACCTACTGTGGTTAACAATCCAGTACCTGCTAAGGAGACTGCAAATAGTGAAAGCACTACTGAACCGCCGCCCAATAAGAATGCACCAAATACTGCGCCAGCTATTAACAATGCTGAGTAAACAGCTGATTCAAATCCAACAGAGACACCAGCAAGAATTACTGTTGCTGATCCTGTCTTAGAAGAGGCTGCCACATCATTTACTGGTCGCTTACCAACCTCGGTGAAAAAGCCAGTTAGTACTTGAATTGCCGCAGCTAATGCAATACCAATTAATACTGCGCCAAATGCTAGGACTCTAGGGTTGATATCTACCGCTTGAGCTTCTGTTGTCAAGCCTGACATATTCATTAAAGAATCTGGCAAATATGTGAAGGTAGCAAATCCCACAAGCACTGCGCTAATAATGGCGCTAGTGAAAAATGATCGATTAATTGCAGTCATTGCTGACTTATCACTCTTTCGTAGCTTGGTTAGGAAAATACCCAAGATGGCTGTAATGATTCCAATCGCTGGAACAATTAGTGGATAAACAAGTCCAGCATCACCAAATCCAGCTTTTCCTAGGATTAAAGCAGCAACTAAAGTCACTGCATAAGATTCAAATAAATCTGCTGCCATTCCAGCGCAATCACCAACATTATCGCCCACATTGTCCGCAATAGTTGCAGCATTTCTTGGGTCATCCTCAGGTATTCCTTTTTCAACCTTACCCACTAAATCTGCGCCAACATCAGCAGCCTTGGTAAAGATTCCGCCACCAACACGCATAAACATCGCAAGCATCGCAGCACCAAAACCAAATCCTTCAAGTACTGATGGTGCATTTTCTTTGTAAAGAATTACAACCAAGGAGGCTCCAAGCAAGCCAAGTCCAACTGTTGTCATACCAACTACACCGCCAGTACGGAAAGCAATTTGTACTGCACGCTCTGCAGATTTCTTACGAGCCGCCTCAGCAACGCGAACATTTGCCCTTACTGCCAACCACATTCCGTTGTATCCAACTAAAGCCGAGAATCCGGCGCCTACTAAGAAAAATATTGACCGACCAATCTTGACATCCATCTCACCTGGCAGTGCAAATAAAAGTACAAAAACAATTGCCACAAAAACTGAGAGGGTTTTAAATTGTCGGGCTAGATATGCCGCAGCTCCTTCTTGTACCGCCGCCGCAATCTCTTGCATTTTTGCCGTGCCCTCATCTTGGGCTAACACTTGAGCTCTGAGAGCAAAGGCGATGGCAAGTGCTGCCAGTGAGATTCCTAAAATTACATATACGTAGGTGAGATTGCTTCCGGTTACTTGGACAAGATTCAAAGAACTCTCCTTGGGTAGGGCTCAACTCTGAGCACATGACTGACGACGGGCGAGTTTACGCATACCTAGAGCCCTTTTTACAAATAAAGAGGTATGCCGTGGATAATTCACGCTTATTTTCCCTATCTTGGGCAGATACCCTGACCCCCAAGATGAATTTATTAGATGCCCATTCAGTTGTCTCTACCCTCGGATTAATAGGAGTCCTTGGAATAATTTTCATGGAGACTGGTTTATTAATCGGCTTAATTTTCCCTGGCGGTGAGGTTGTTTTTCTAGCCGGAATTGCTGCCTCTGGAACTGGGGCCGCCATATTAGGTGATGCCAAGCTTTCAGCACCACTTTTGTTTGCCTTAGCTCCGGTTGCTGCCATAACTGGTGGTGAGGTCGGTTATTGGTTTGGTAAAAGATATGGCCGCCCATTTTTTGAGCGACCTAATACAAGATTTTTTAATATTAAAATGGTTGAAACAATTGAAAAATGGTTAATTAAATATGGGCCTAGGAAAGCTTTAGTCTTTGGCAGATTCATACCCTTTGCTAGAACTTTAATTAATCCTGTTTGCGGGGTGGTTAAGTTAGAACGCAAAGTATTTTCAACCTGGAACGCTATCGGGGCAATTATTTGGACTCAGGTTGCCATTGGAATTGGTTATCTTTTAGGAGATGTAATTGAAGGTTCAGTTAACAAGTATCTATATCCAATTATTGGATTAATAGTTCTAATAACCTTAATCCCAGTTTTAAATGCATTCTTAAAAGAAAGAAAGCAAAATAGATTATGAAAGTGTTACACATCATAACCAGAATGAATACTGGGGGACCAGCAGTCTTTTTAGATCACTTAACAAAATCCATGGCAGATTTAGGTACAAAATCCATAATTGCCTATGGATATTGCGAATCAAATGAAACAGATTACACAGCTACCCACCAATTAAAGGCAGAGTTGATTAAGGTCAAATCTCTTCATCGTTCATTGAATCCATTTGATGATATAAAAAGCTTCTTTC
>Ga0315901_10000687_pt1 | contig 49709 bp, 37 predicted proteins | sample LakEriMetagenome_10_FD_203761 | JGI IMG/M metagenome (GOLD analysis project Ga0315901, IMG submission 203761) | Freshwater fungal communities from buoy surface, Lake Erie, Ohio, United States - Buoy 2 MA116 | ecosystem: Environmental > Aquatic > Freshwater > Lake | place: USA: Lake Erie, Ohio...
GATCGCGGGGGGCACGACGCGGAAGTTGCGGAAGGCCTGCTGGCCCCAACGCAGGAAGGCATACCGCTCGGCGTTCCGCGCGAACTCGATCTCCACGTTCTTCTCCAGCGCATCGGCGGCGCCGAAGTGGTCGACCTGCACGGAATGGTCGATGACGAGGTCCACGGGCACGAGCGGATTGATCTTCGCCGGGTCGCCGCCGAGCCGCCGCATCGCCGCCCGCATGGCGGCCAGGTCCACGACGCACGGCACGCCGGTGAAGTCCTGGAGCACGACCCGCGCCGGTTTGAAGGGGATCTCCACCTCGGCGGGCTGCGCGGCGTTCCACGTCGCCAGGGCGCGAATGTCCTTCTCGGTGACCTCGTAGTCGTCACAGGTGCGCAGCAGCGCCTCGAGCACCATGCGGATCGAATAGGGCAGCCGCGCGGTGTTGGTTACCCCCGCGTCGTCGAGGGCGCGGAGGCGGTAAAAGGTGGCGGGGCCGGAGCCGGTTTCGAAGGTCGAACGGGCGGAAAAGGGATCGGCGGGATGGGCTGCCATGGATCTCGCGGGGCAGGAGGAGCGGGGCGGCCGCAACGCGGCCAGAAAGCCGCGTATCGTAGCCGAGCATGGCCGGCGGGGAGAAGGATCGCCCGAGAACGGCGCACCCCAAATGAAAAGGCCCCGTGGCTGGGGAAGCCACGGGGCCGGTAGCGGCTATCGAGGTGTGGGTCTTTGGGGGGGGGAACAGCCGCTGAAGAGAGCCTGTTGTTTTGTTGGGCCGCGGGCCCTGTGCCCCGCGACACTTCAAGCATACACCACGCGCCCCGCCGATGTCCAACCCTGTTGCGGGCTTTTTCGTGTGACTTTGGGGCGATTGTGGCGATTTTTGCGCCCCCGACCCGGGCTCGGTCTGGCCGTAAGCCGTCGTTACGACACGGTGCCGCGGTCGAGCAGCCCGTCGATCAGTGCCGACCGAGTATCGACAGGCGTCGTGCGCCGCTTCGCCTCCGGCGCGGAGAGGATGTCCCGCGTCCGCATCAGTCGCCGGCCGCCCGACTGGGCGTCGTAACTGTTGAAGGCGACCGTGAACCGCTTGCCGGCGGGCACCTCGGCCCCCTGCAGTCGCAGGTGCGCCGGTTTGCCGTCGGCACCAGCCACGACTTCGAACGGCCAGAGCGTGCGGTCGGAATCACGCACCCCCGCGTCTTCGGCGACGATCTGCAGCAATTCCGCGGCGGTCACCTCCGCCACGACCAGCATGTTCTCGTAGGGGATGATTCGCCAGCAGTCGGCGACCGTGAGCGGGCCGGGATTGAGGTCACCGGAGGCGAAGGTGCCGTGGAACACGCCGTCCACGGGCGTCTTTCGCCGTTCAAGCGCCCCCGCGAAGCACGCGCAGAGCAGGTGCGCGAGGCCGCTGCCGCGGCCCTTGCCGGGAATCAACCGCGCCACCGTGGCCACCGGCCGCGCCAGGTCGGCGTCGGCCGCCTCAAGGTCGTCCCGGGCGAGGTCCAGCACCATGGGATCGGGAGCGAAGCGGTCGTCCATGAGGAGCGTGAACGCCTTGCGATCGACCAGTTTCCGCGTGTCGAGGTCGAACGTCAGATCGATCCGCCCGCAGTGGATGCCATGGTAGCTCGCCTGCGAGCAGAGCACGCCGTGCATCATCCAACTCGGCTGATTTTGATGCGAGTGCCCGGCCAGGTAGATGTCGACGCCCGGCACGTCCTTGAGCAGCGTGCGCACAGGATTGGCGTAGTCGTCGTTGAACCGCCATCCCATGTGGCCCATGACGACGACGGCATCGACCTGCTCGCCGCGCACCTCGGCCACGGAACGCACGAGCACCTCGCGCGGATCGAGCGGCGCCGTGCCGCCGAGCGTTTCCGGTGGCAGCCAGAACGGCAGACCCGGCGTGATCAGCCCCACGAGGCCGATGCGAAAGCCGCCGACTTCGCGGACCGTCCACGGCTTCACGGCCTGCCACGCGCCGGCGAAGTTCCCCGGCACCGCGTCACCGCGGGCGATGTTGGCCGTGAGGACGGGCGCCGCCGACTGCGCGAGCAGGGTTTCGAGCTTCTCCGGCCCCCAGTCGAAGTCGTGGTTGCCGAGCGTCCAGGCGTCGTAGCCCAGCCGGTTGAAGAGTTCGATCATCAACTGGCCGCCGCGGCGGCTGCTGACCGGCGTGCCCTGCACGACGTCGCCGACGTCGACGGTGATCGAGTGCGGTGACTCCTTCCGCCACTGCCGGATGCACGTCGCGCACCGGGCCAGGCCGCCCACATCGTCCAGCCCTTCGTACGTGCTCGTGGGGAGAATCCGGCCGTGGAGGTCGGTGGTGTGGAAGATCGAGACAGTGCGGGCCCGGCCAAGCTCCGCAGCCGCAGTCAGGGCCGCCGTCGAGGCCCAGCCGGCGGCGACCGACGAGACGAACCGGCGACGGGGAACCGCTGACTGCATGGAAACTCCGGGCATGGAGGGAACTGGATTTGGTGCATTGTGACCGGCGTCCCCCGGGCCGGCTACCTGAAGCCCCTCCGGGGCAACGCATTGTTGTGCCGGCATGGCCTGGTGGTCATGAAAAAACCGTAGTTTCGCGATTCTTGATTACACCTCGTTTGGGTGGCACTATCGCTCCTCCAGCGTACCTCCCCATCTCACCCTGTTTTTCCTTCCGACCGGCGAGCATCATGCTGCCCCCCTCCACGGCTCCCATCCGCCTCCTGGCCGTCGCCCTGACCATCTGGTCCATGCCCGTCCTGGCCGGCCCGCTGACGCCCGGCAATCTCATTCTGGTCGAGGTCGCCGGAACAGCCACCAGCGGCGGGCCGATCACGATCCGCGAACTGACCACCTCGGGCTCCACGGTGCAGTCGCTGGCCGTCAACTCCGGCAGCGGCGGAGGTCAGATCTCCGCAACGGCGATCTCCGAGGGCCAGATCAGCCTCAACGCCTCGGGCGACTCCTGGACGCTCGGCGTCTACATGCCGCCGTTCTCCGGCACCGGCAGCCTGGCGGCTCGCACGAGCGCGCAGGCGGCCCGCGGCTTCATGACGATCTCGACCTCGGGATCGGTCTCGGCCACGGCCACCCCGCTGGCCCTCGCGATCGGTGGCTCCACCGCCTACAGCGGCAACAACATTCGCAACGGCGTGCGGTCAGGGAACGACCTCTGGTTCGCCGGATCCGACGGCACCAACGCAGGCATCGTCACCTACTCCGGCAGCACCACGCTGGCCGCGCGGGTGCAGAACGTGAATGCCCGCGTCGTCCAAGTGATCGACGGCAGCCTCCATTATTCGATCGGTTCCGGCACCAGCGGCCTCTATCGCTACGCGGGCCTCCCCGGTGGCACGGCCAGCGCCACGGCCTGGCTCACGGGCGTGGCCGGCCAGGGAAGCAATCCCTACGACTTCGCCGTCGCGGCGTCCGGTTCGACGGTCTACGTGGCGGACGCCTCGATCGGCGTGCAGAAGTTCACGTTCAACGGCTCCGCGTGGACTCATGCTTACAACTTTACCGCCAGCGGCGTCACCACCAACGCCGCCTTCGGGCTGGCCGTGGACTTCGCCGCACCGGCCCCGCGGCTCTTTTGGACGACACCGACCCAGGTGTTCACGGCCATCGACTCGGGCAGTGCCGCGGTCGGGACGTCGATCGCGTCGATCCCGAGTGCGTCCGGCGCCTTCCGCGGCCTCGACATCGTGCCGGTGCCGGAGCCATCGACGCTCGTCCTCGCGGGCCTGGGCATGGCCACCGCCGGGATCGCCGCCCGACGGCGGCGGCTTGGCTGATTCCCCGACACACCATCAAGGATGCACGCATGGATTCGCGCCCGGCCGCCTCACCCCGTCCACAGGGTGGCTTCAGCCTCATGGAGTTGCTCGTCGTCGTGGCGATCATCGCGGTCCTCGTCGGCCTCCTGCTGCCGGCCATCCAGGCGGCGCGGGAATCCGCCCGGCGGGTGTCGTGCCTGAACAACGTGCGGCAGATCGGGATCGCGATGCTGGGCTTCGAAACGGCCAATGGCTTCTTCGCCCCGGCCAATTCCACCGGTGCCGGGGCAATGTGGCCGCCACACAATCCGCGGGAACACGGCATGTTCGGGCTCCTCCTGCCCTATCTCGAGCAGGGCACGCTCTTCGGCACGCTGGGATACGACTTCGAGCAGGACTGGGACAGCTCCGTGAACCGCCCGGCCGCCCGGACGGTCATCGCGACCTTCGCGTGCAGCAGCACGCCCGACGGTCCGCGGACGATCACGGCTGCCAGATACCCCACCAACACCTTCCGGTCATGGCAGCCGGCCTGCAACGACTACGCGCCGCTGGTGGAGGTCGAGTCGCGGCTCCATGCCGCCCTCGGGATGCCCTACCCCGGCGCGGCGCGGAGTGTCGGCATGCTGCGGACCAACAGCCGCACGACCGCGGCCCACGTCCGGGACGGCATGAGCAACACGCTGGCGGTCGTGGAATGCGGCAACCGCCCGGCCCGCTACCTCCAGCGCGGGCGGATGGGCGTGCGCAGCAGCAGTGCGACTGGACCATGCGCCGTCCACAACGACACGCTCCACGCGGCCTGGGCCGACAATCAGGCTACGTTCGCCCTCGATGGCGCGGACGCCGCGACGGGAGTGCCGAACGGCTCGTGCTACCACACCGACGCCACGGGCCGTGTGCCCGCGACGGGCACGACCAGCGGCGGCCAGTGCGTGATCAACTGCACGAACTGGGACGAGCCCTACGCGTTCCATCCGGACGGCGTGAACGGCCTGTTCGGCGACGGCAGCGGCCGGTTCCTCGCCGCGGACATCGACCCGCGCACGATGATCGCCCTCGTCACCCGTGCGGGCGGCGAGCCGGTGGCGGTGGATTAGGTCCAGGCCCCGGCTGGCCCGCCCGATCGCCGCGCCAGCGGTTTCGCCGACCGGCTGAAGGAGGCCGGCCGCGGCCCCGCCGTCACGCCAGGGCTTCGCGGCGGGTGACGTGGAGATCGACCCAGCCCGGGGCGAGTTCCTGATCGATGTCGCGCAGATCCTTCCAGCGGCGATAGATCCCGCCGACATCGCCCAGCGGGATCCACTTTTCAGCCGGAAGCTCGAGGCCGAAGCTGCCGCTCATTTCGCCGTTGAAGGTCACCGCCGCGAACTCTCCCTCCCGCGCCGGATTCGGCGGTCGCTTGAAGGGATGCATCCATTGATTCACGATCTGGCCCACCTCGTATCCGCAGGCAGCCATGATTTCACCTTCCCGGCCGTCGTTCATTTCCAAGGACACGAAGGCGGGCCGCCGCGCCTCGGCCAACAACTGCTCTCGAAAGATGATGTCGCCTCCCTCCATGTCGCACTTGATGTACCGCGGCACACCGAAGGCGTCGAACAACCAGGAAAGGTCGATGGTGGGCACGCGGATCTCGACCGATCGATACGTCGCCTTTTCGGCGATCGCGCGGTCCAGGCTGCCCCAGTCGTTCTTGTCCGGAACCGTGTAGAAACTGACCTCGATGTCCCGCTCGTGATAGAGCGCCTTGTTCACCACGGTGATGCGATTGCCCCACGGTGCCAGCCGTTTGCGGCTCCGCTCGGCCAATTCGGGCACGGCCTCCAGCCCCACCACCCGGAAGCCCTTCCGCAGAAAATAGTCCGCATCTTCACCCGTGTGCAGACCGAGATCGAAAATCAGGTCGTTCTGGACAGTCCAAGACATCGCGCACCCCCCTGGTTGAGCGGGACAGGATAGGCCTTCGACCGCCGCTTTCGCAACCTCCAAATTCGGCGCCCCGACGGACGACACGGATCACGGGCCGTTCGCGCACGCTCCACCCTGACCTTGATTGGAGCTTCCGTGCACTCTTGCCGGCATTGCCTGCGTTGGGCCGCCCAGGAGCCAGCCGTGATCACGTTACGTTCTTCCACACCGCCGACTGGCCACGACAAAACTCTGGCCGCACGACGCACAGCGTGTCATGCCCTGTGCTTGAGTGAGCCAGTTGGGAAAAGAGCGAAAACGGAGACGCATTCCGGAGCCGGTGTGGCTCCTGGTCGCTGATCGTACTGCAAAAGAAAAGGGACAGGCCGGCACGCGTCGGCGCTCCGTCACGGAACCGCCGCACCGGCCACATGATCCGGTGCGACTCCGCATTCGTGCAGATGCTGGAGGAGGATCCGTTGCACTTCGGCGATCGTCTGCGGATGGTGGTGCACGCGGGTGTGGCTGGCGGGTACCGTGATCTCGCTCACCGCTCCCGCGGTGTGGGCGCTGGCCGCCGGCACGACGCAGTCGTCGCCGCCGGCGAGCGAGTGGTGCGCCACGCCCACCACGGCATGCGTCGTCACCCAGCACGGCGGCCGCAGCCGCTCCACCGCCTGCAGGATCGACGAGTTCGGCCGCAGGAGGTCGACCGACGTCGGGAGCCGGCGCTCATAGTCGGGATGAAAGCCGCCCGGGTTGAGCCGCACCGCCTCCGCGTGGATGGCCTCCATTTCCGGCGGCTGCCGGACGGTCAGCGACGCCAGCCGCCCCACCCCCAGCGCCGCCAGCCCCGAGCCCCGGTGCGGGGTGGCGATGAACACGACACGCTTCACGAACGGCAGTGGATGAAAGAAATACCCCGGCGCGACCAGCCGCCGCGTCTCCGGCCGAAGGCGGATCTCCGCGAACGGCACGTCGGCGATCGCGTCCCACAGGGCCGTGCCCGGCTCGACGACCTGCAGCTTCGCATGCAGCCCGCCCATGCTGTGGCCCACGAGCACCAACTTGCCGAGGGCCGGATCACGCCCCTGCGGATCGGCCGCGCGGACGGCCGCCTGGAGCTCCCGGCGAAGCACCGCCGACACCTGCAGGAACGACGCGCCGGTGGGATAGTGAAACACCCAGGGCTCGAACCGCCGGTGAAACACCGGCCAGGCCCGCAGCTCGTTGAGCATGTCGAACCACGTGCCCTCGTCGCTGGCCAGGCCGTGGATGAAGACGACCGGGATGCGGCCGGGGCGATGGGGTTCCAGGATCTCCAGCCGGGGCTGCGTGTCGCCGCGGCCGAACGGCTGAACGAAGCCCTCGATCCCGCCGGTCTTCGGCATGCCGGCGAGCATGTCGAGGAGCGGAGCCGTGAGATCCGCGGCGAGATGCGGCTTGGCGGGGCCGATGTGGACGGCCGCGATCTCGACGGGATTCGCCAGATCGAGGACCGCCGCGGCGTGATCGCGATACACCGGCCCGGCGAATTTCTGCAGGAAGTTCTCCGCGCCCGGCATCCGGAAGCGAAGCACCGCCGTCGCCGCGAGCGACTGCCGCTGCGGGGCGAACTGCCGCAGGGGATCATCCGCGCGGTTCGCCGCCACCCGCACGACCACGGGAAGGCCGAAGCCGGGCCGCACGTGCCGGCGTGTGATCCGCGTGTCGTCGGCCTGCCCCTCGGGCTCGATCGAGGCGATCATCCCGGGCTCGATCGGCAAGGCCTTCGGCTGCCAGGGCACGAGCACGGGCTTCGTCGCCGTGCCGATCCACAGGCCGTCCGCGGTCAGCCGGCCATGACACCGGGCGGCCTCGAACAGGCCCGCCAGCGAGTCGGCATACACCTCGGCCGCGGCGGCCAACACCTCGGCCGACTCCGGACACGTCCAGACGGCGTTCCATGCCTCCTCGCAGGAGACGTAGTAGCCGTCGACGGCCTGGCGGCGGTGCTGCCGCAGCATCTCGCACGACGCCTGGCCGTGCTCGCGGGCTCGCCGCAGGTGCCCTTCGGCGACCTGCCGGGGCGTGACGGGGGCCGCCGCCTCTTGGGCGGCCGGGGCCCCATCACACCACAGCGCGACCGCCACCGTCGCAGCGAGCAGGAATCTCATGGCCCCGTCCCCCGCCGCCCTCATCGACATCCCCGCCGGAAAGACCCTTCCATTCCGCATCGTCCGACAGGGTTTTCCCCGCTTCCCCGGCCGAGCAGACTGCGGAACAAGCCTGCCCGAGCAGGATGCGATGGCGATCGACCCAGGAAACCCGCGGCGTTTCCTGCGGTCGATCAAGTGGAAAAGGCCATGGAGGGCTTTTCCACGGACGGCCAGCGGCGGCAGACCTCACAAAATCCTCATGGTCCTCGTGTCTTCTCTCGTCCGAAGAGCGGCAGGGATGCCGACGCGCCGTCCACCGCTCCTGCCACGCCCGCCAGGATCAGCATCATGCCCGAGATGAACACCCGTCGGTCGCGGGGCTTCACGATGGTGGAACTGCTGACGACGATCGCCCTGCTCTCGATGCTTCTCGCGATCCTGCTCCCCGCCGTGCAGTCGGCCCGGGAGACCGCCCGCCGCTCACGGTGCGCGGGGAACCTGCGGCAGATCGGTCTCGCATCCCTCCACTACCACGACGCCAAAAAGGCCCTGCCCCCCGGGCTCACACAGGAACGCATCCACGACGAACTGCAGGGGCATTCCGCGTTCTACTTCCTGCTGCCGTTCCTCGAGGAGAAGGCCGTCTTCGATCAGATGGACGCCCGCGTGCCTCGCAACAATGTCACCCCCGTGGCCGGCACCAAGGCGGCGGCGGCCCTGCCGATTCTCGTCTGCCCGAGCGACGTGTTCGCGGCCGGCAACCCCTTCGACGCGACCGACGGCAACCGTTACGGCGTGACGAGTTACCGGGCCAACGGCGGCAGCCGCCCCGTTGCCGCCACGGAAGCGACGAATGACGGCACCTTCATGGCGACGGGCAGCCAGGCCCGCCGGGCCGCGACGGCGGCCCCCGGACAGGTGGTGCGGCTCGCGCACATCACCGACGGCGCCGCCAAGACGTTGCTGTTCGCGGAAACATCCCATGCCGACGAAGGCTTCGACACGTTCTCCGCGATGGGCCTCAACGGTGGTCAGCCGATCGCCCACTGGTCGCGCTGGTATCCCGGGGGCGACGACTCCGGCCTCGGTCACCTGATGTGCGGCGCGTTCGCGCCCATCAAGTACGAGACGCCGTTCCGGCACAGCGAACCCGGCGCCCCGGCCACGCCCAGCGACTGGGCGGTGCATCAGGACCGGCGCCTTGGCGCCATCGGGAGCCAGCACCGCATGGGTGCCAACGGCGTGTTCGCGGACGGCAGCGTGCGGCTGCTCGAGGAATCGATGGAGCAGTCCGTGCTCACGCTGATCTGCCGTCGCGCCGACGGCCAGCAGATCGCGAACATGCCGTAACGGCCTGGCCGCCTGGTTCCGACCAGCCGGGACTCGGCCGCCGCGGCGCGACGCCGAATCTCACCCCCGGTCCGCCGCATGCTCTTCGGCGACCAGTTCCAGGTCGGTCGCCAGATACTTGACCGTCGCCGACGGCGCGAGATTGAAGAACACCCGCCCCTCCGTCATCCACCGCGTGCCGTCGTGGAGAAACTCGGCCGTGGCGGCCCGCACGTTCGACACGGCCTCCACTTCCTCCATGCCGCCCCCCTCGATCGCCTCGAAGCTGACCTCGATCGCCACCAGCGCCTTGAGCCGGCGGGTGCGGCGGTCGCGGGCGTAGATCACGTCGTCGTCAAAATCGACGTCGGTCCACCGCAGCCCGCGCGGCTTGCCCGTGGCCGACGCCCGCTCGATGAACCGCGCCTCGAGGAGTTCCCGCTGCCGGTGGAAGTCACGCTGGGCCCGGGCGAGCTTCTCGGCGGCGCGGGAGGCCCGCAGCGGCCGGGTGGCCATGGCGATCGCCATGCCGGCCACGACCGCGATGGTGAACGTGGCGATGAGCTGGACGAGGTCGAACACGCGACGGCTCCGCGAGTGACGGCCACACGGCCTGGCAGACTGTACCAAGTCTGCCCGAGCAGGATGCGAGGAATGCAGACCGGTGGAAACCCTCGACGTTTCCACCGGTCGGCCACGTGGACAAAGGCCATGGAAGGCTTTGCCCACGCACGCTCAAGTGTACGAGCCGGCGGCGAACCGGCAAAAGAAGACCGCCGCCCCGGCTACACTGCGGCCTGTTTTTCCCGGAGGACAGCATGAGAAAGTCGCGCCGCGAGGCGGGCGAAACGCCGGTGGGCGCCCACCAGTCGATCGCCGGCGGATTCGCCAAGGCCGTGGAGCGGGCCGTGGAGACGGGCTGCGAGTGCCTGCAGATCTTCACCCGCAACATCAACCAGTGGAACGTGTCGCCGATCGATCCGGCCGCGGCCGCCGCCTTCCGCGCGGCCGTGCGCGACGCGGGCCTGGCCTGTGTCGTCGCCCACGATTCCTACCTCATCAATCCCGCCGCCGCCGACAAGCCGCTCCGCGACAAGTCGATCGCCGGCCTGGTGACGGAGCTGGAGCGGGCCGAGCAGCTCGGCATCCGCTGGGTCATCGCCCATCCGGGCGCGGCGGGCGAGCAGCCGCTCGATCGCGCCCTCGCCCGCGCGGCCGACGGTATCGCCGCGGCGCTCGACCGCACGAGCGGGCTCGCGGCCGGGATCCTCGTCGAGACCACGGCCGGCCAGGGGTCGTGCCTGGGCGCGACATTCGCGGAGATCGCCGCGATCCTCGACCGCATCGACGCCAAGGCGGCTCGGCGGAAGCGGGTGGGGGTATGCCTCGACACCTGCCACGTGTTCGCCGCCGGCTACCCGCTTCATCCGCAGGCCGCCCTCGACGAAACACTCGCAGAGTTCGACCGCCTGGTCGGCCTGCGCCGGCTGAAATTGATTCACGCCAACGACTCGAAGCGCGACCGCGGATCGCGGGTCGACCGGCACGAGGAGATCGGCAAGGGCAAGATCGGCCAGGCGGCGTTCGCGGCGATCATGACCCATCCACGGCTGGCCGGGATTCCGATCGTGCTGGAAACGCCGAAGGAGGGCCCCGACGGCAAGCCGACGCCGGCCAACGACCGCCGCAACCTCGCCCTCCTCCGCCGCCTCGCGGGCCGGTGAACCGGCGGCCTGTGGCTCCTTGACCTGCATTCGCAAGCCTGGAGGCTTGCGCCACGAAACACCACCCCTCGTGGCGCACGCCTCCAGGCGTGCGAATCCGGCCCGGGACACCCCTCGCCCCCACGGTCACGCCTCGGGCGGAATCTCGCTGCCGTGCGGGTCACTGCTCACCGCGCCCAATTCGGCCTCGATCCGCTGCCGGACCGCGGCGCCGAGATGATGCTCCACCCATTCCGCCGGTGGATGGAGGTGGTCCGTCGGCAGCTCGACATGCCGGCCCAGCCAGGCCTCCCAGAGGCGGTGCGACCGCACCACCATCTCCGCGTCCCGTCGCCCGCGCGGCGTGAGCCGCCAGCCCGCCGCCGTGCGCTCGATGTCGCCCGCGGCCCGCAGCCACAGCCCGGCCGCCCGCCCGCGCAGTGTCGTCGGCGGCGGCGCGGCCACGCCGCTCTCCTCGCCGCGCCACAGCGCCGCCAGCACGTCCTCGCACGCCACCCGCCAGTGGAAGCCCGCCGTGGCCAGCGCCCGCGCGACGATACCGTCCTCCGGGGCGAGGAAGGCGGCGGCGAGATACTCGAGCCCGAGCACCACCGCGATCGCGCCCGCCTCGTTGACCGACCAGCGCCAGGCGGCGAGGTAGCCAAGGCAGGCACCGACGACCGCCAGCAGCACCGCCACGAACGCCACGTGGTGCAGCCGGCGCACGAGCAGTTCGGCGGCGGCCGCCGGCACCACCAGGAGTGCCACCACGAGGATCGCGCCCACCGCCTGGAAGCTCGCCACGGTCGCGAGCGCCGTCGCGGCGAGCAGGCCGCCGGTCACCGCCGCCACGGGCAGGCCCGCAGCCCGAGCGGCCTCCGCGTCGAAGGCGGTGAACACCTGCAGCTTCCAGGTCAACCCGGCGGCCGCAACGAGCAGCGACAGCACCAGGGCGGCGCCGATGAACGCCCGCGGCACGGGGAGGCCGGCGACGTCGATCGTGTCGAAGGGCACGAACGTCAGGTCGCCGGCGAGGATGCAGGCGGCGTCGAGATGCGCTCCCCGGCCGGCCGCCGTGACCAGCGCGACGCCGAGGGCGAACATCGTCGTGAACACCACGCCCGCGCCCGCGTCCTCCGCCACTCCCCCCGCGGCCCGCAGCGCCTGCGTGAGCCACACCGTGACCAACGCAGCGGCCAGCGCGCCGGCGAACACGGCCGGCCCGCCGGGCCGGCCGCCCGCGAGCGCCGCGACCACGATCCCCGGCAGCACCGCGTGGGCCAGCGCGTCGCCGAACAGGCTCATGCGGCGCACGACCAGCAGCGTGCCCACGAGGCTGCACCCGGCGGCGGTGACGGCGGCCGTCGCCAGCGCCCAGCCATGCAGCGGCCACTCGCCACCTGCCAGCGACGCAAACGCAGCGGTCATGAGCCCTCCTGCCGCCGGCGCGGGGCGACGACCAGCGAGACCGCGAAGATCGTCGCCGCGGCGAGCACGACCAGCGGCCCGGTCGCAAGGCCGGGGCGGGTGGCGCTGACGAGCGTGCCGACCACCGCGGCCATCAGGCCGAACAACCCCGCCAGCACCAGCATCGCGACCACGCGGTCGGTCCACAGACGAGCCGCCACCGGCGGAATCACCACCAGCGCCGTGACCAGTACCGCTCCGACGGCCGGGAGTCCGGCGACGACCATCGCCGCCACCAGCGCCGCCACCAGCGCGTCGATCCAGTCCACGGGCCAGCCGCCGGCCGCCGCGAACGCCGCATCGAAGGCCACGAGCGTGATTTCCTTGAGCGCCGCCGCCACGACGAGCACGGCCGCCAGCGCCACGCCCGCCAGCACGGCGGCGTCGCGAGCGGTGATCGCGGCCGCGTGCCCGAGCAGGAACTGCTCCAGCCCCGCGCTCCCCGCCAGGCCCCACCGCGGCAGCCCCGAGACCAGCGCGATGCCCAGCCCGAACGACACGCCGATCACGATCCCGGTGGCCGCATCGTCGCGCGTGCGGGTGAACCGCCGGATCAGCACGAGCACGCCGAGCGCGGCCAACGCCGCCACGAACGCCCCGGCGAGCAGCGTCGGCAGGTCGCGCCGGCCGGTGGCGAGAAAGCCGCATGCCACGCCCGCGAGTGTGGCATGCGCGGCCGCGTCGCCCACCAGCGGCCGCTTCCGCAGCAGGGCGAGGCTGCCCACGACGCCCGCCGCGAATCCCACCGCCGCCACGCCGGCGGCGGCGACGAGCGTGTTGGGGGCGGTCATGGCGGACATCCATGAGTCCGTCATGGCGTGCGGCCCCCCGCCGCGACGGCGCGGCCGATCTCGTCGAGCACGTCGAGCTGGCCGGCGTAGGTGCGCCGCAGGTTTTCGGGCGTGAGCGTGGCGGCGGTCGGCCCCGCGGCCACGAGCCGCCGATCGACGAGCGCAACGCGGTCGAACCACTCCGCCGCCGTCCGCAGATCATGGTGCACGACGACCACGAGGCTGCCGCCGGCTTCGAGGTCGGCGAGCACGCGGAAGATCTGCTCCTGCGACCGCACGTCCACGCCCGCCATCGGCTCGTCGAGGAGGTAGATCTCCGCCCGCTGGGCCAGCGCCCGGGCGAGAAACACCCGCTGCTGCTGCCCGCCGGAGAGCCGGCCGATCTGCCGGCCGGCGAGGTCCGCCAGGCCCACGCGGTCGAGACACTCGCGGGCGAAGTCGCGGTCTTTCCTGCCCGGTCGCCGGAACCAGCCGAGCCGGCCGTAGGTGCCCATCAGCACCACGTCCATCACGTTCACGGGAAAGTCCCAATCGACCGTTTCCCGCTGCGGCACGTAGCCGATCCGGCCGCGGACCCGGTCCAGCGGCAGCCCCAGGAACCGCACCGATCCGGCGACGATCGGCACGAGGCCCAAGGCGGCCTTCAGGAGGCTGCTCTTGCCGGCGCCGTTGGGCCCGATCACGCCGAACAGGCACGGCTCGGCGATCGTGAGATCGACGTTCCAGAGGACGGGCTTTCCCCCGTAGGCGACTGTCACGTCGTGGAACTCGAGCAGCGGGGCCGCGGCGGACGGGGCGGAGCCCATGTCACCGGCCTCCGTCATGCAGCGCCGCAACGATCGTCTCGACGTTCGCGGTCAGTGCCGCGGCCACCGTGTCGGCGCCGCTGCCCGGATCTCCCAACGAATCGGAATACAACCGCCCGCCGATCGCGACGGCATGGCCGCGGGACCGCGCCCCCTCGATGAGTGCCGCCACGTTGCGGTCAGCCACGCTGGTCTCCACGAACACCGCCGGGATGCCGCGTGACACGAGCAGATCGACGAGCCGGTTCACGTCATGCAGCCCGGCCTCGCTCTCGGTGCTCGTGCCCTGCACGCCCACCACCTCGATGCCATACGCCCGGCCGAAATACCGAAACGCGTCGTGCGCCGTGACCAGCACGCGCCGCTGCTGCGGGATCTTCGCGATCCGGCCGCGGACCTCGGAATCGAGCGTCGCCAGCGCCGCGGCCTGGGCCGCCGCCCGCTCGCGATACCCCGGCGCTCCCGCAGGGTCGATCCCGGCCAGCGCCTCGGCCACCAGCGGCGGGCAGAGACTCCACAGCCCGGCGTCGAACCAGACATGCGGGTCGAAGAGATCGTCGGTCACGGGCAGCAGCCGCTCGCGGGGGAGCCTGTCGCCCACCGCCAGCACCGGCCGCCGCGTGCCGAGCCGCTCCAGGAGCGCGGCCAGGCGCCCCTCGAGCTGCAGGCCCGCCGCCACGACGAGGTCCGCCCGCGCCAGGCGGTCGGCGTCGGCGGGCGTCGGCCGGTAGGAATGCGGATCGATGCCCGGGGCCATGAGACACTCGACCTCGGCGCGATCGCCCGCGACCTGGCGGACGAGATCCGCGACCACGGTCGTGGTGGCGAGCACCCGCGGCTTGCCGGCCGGCCGCGGCGGCTCCGTCGACCGACACCCGGCCGTGGCGACCACGGCGGCCACGAGCAGCGGGGCGATTTTTTTTGAGTGTCCAAAAAACATTTTTTGATGCCTCAAAAATCATACGCTCGCGGCCGGACGGCCCGCAATGTCCCTGCAAGCCGCACGGTCAGGGGGCATTCCCGGCCGTGAACCGCGCCGATCGACCGGCGCGTTGACCATTTCACGCGGCATTCTTAAGGTCAGGAGATCCGGTCCGGCACTGGGAGGCGACGCCGTGGATTCAACCTACTTCAAGCGGTTTCGGATGGAGACCGAGGTGGGGCCCTTCCGGCCGCCGCCGGACTTGCCGCCGGGCTACCGCTTCGTGCCGTGGAACGAGGCCGTGCTCGACGCCCACGCGCGGACGAAGTGGCGGGCGTTTCGCGACGAGATCGACGCCCTGGTGTTTCCCTGCCTCGGTGACGCGGAGGGCTGCCGCCGCCTGATGCGGGAGATCCGCAACAAGCCGGGCTTCGTGCCCGAGGCGACCTGGCTGATCGCCCGCGGGCAGGGCCCGGAGGAGATCCAGTGGTGCGGCACCATCCAGGGTGTCGCGGAACGAGGTGGCCTCGGCATGATCCAAAACGTCGGCATCGTTCCGGGGCATCGGGGGCTCGGCCTGGGGGCGGCCCTCGTCCGGCGGGCCATCGCCGGGTTTCGCAGCCACGGGCTGCGGGCCGCGGGCCTGGAGGTGACGGCGGAAAACTCGCGGGCCGTCCGCCTGTACCAGCGGCTCGGTTTCCGGCGGACGAAGACCGTGTACAAAGTGGTGGATTCCGCGGCGGCCGACACCGCCCTGGCGGAACCGGCACTTCTGTAGGCGGCAGGAACGTTGAAGCAGACTCTCTTCTCGGCGACGCTCGACAACGGGATCACGCTCCTCGGCGAGGAGTTGCCCGGCGTGGAGTCGGTGGCGATCGCGTTCCACGCCCCGGCCGGCGCCGTCCACGACGGGCCGGGCCGCAGCGGTCTGGCGACGCTCGCGGGCGAGATGTGCCTGCGCGGCGCGGGCCCGCGGACCGGTCGCCAGCTCGTCGAGGCTCTCGAGGCCGCGGGTGTTCAGTGGTCGCAGTCCGTGTCGTCGAGCCACGCGAGCTTTTCCGGCGCCATGGTCGCCCGGCAACTGCCTGCCGCGCTGCCGATCTACGCTGACATCATCCGCCGTCCGCGGCTGCCGGAGGATCAGCTGGAGGCCGCCCGGCAGATGGTGCTGCAGAACCTGGCCGGCATCGAGGACGATCCGGGCCATCGGGTGATGACCGCACTGCGGGAGATGCACTTTCCCGCGCCCTGGGGCGCACCGTCGGAGGGGCTCACGGCCGACGTGGAGCGGCTCGACGGCGCCGCGGTCCGCGACTTCATCGCGGCCCACGTGCGGCCCGCCGGCACGATCATCGCCGTCGCCGGCCGCATCGACTGGGAAGACTTTGTCCGCCGGATCGACGCCCTGTTCGGCGACTGGCGGGCGGGCGCGGCGGAGGCCGTGGCCACCGGCCCGCGCGGCCCGCGGCTGCGGCACGTGCCCCACGATTCGCAGCAGACGCACGTCGCCCTCGCCTGGTCCGCGCCGCCGTACCGCAGTGACGAGTCCTACGAGGCCACGGCGGCGTTGGCCATCCTCGGCGGCGGCTCGAGCTCGCGGCTGTTCTCCGAGGTCCGGGAGCGGCGCGGCCTGTGCTACAGCGTGTCGAGCGGCTACCAGACCCACCGCGACTTCGCCATGGCCCTCGGCTACGCCGGCACCACCGCGGCCCGCGCCCAGGAGACGCTCGACGTGATGCTCGCGGAGATCGACCGGCTGCCGGGCACGATCACCGCCGACGAGGTCGAGCGGGTGAAGGCACGGGCGAAGAGCGGTCTGGTGATGCAGCAGGAGTCGAGCGCGGCTCGGGCCGGCGCCATCGCCCGGCAATGGTATCACCTCGGCCACGTCCGCACGCTGGCGGAGGAACTGGCCCGTTACGACCGGCTGACCGTCGATTCGATCGAGGCCTGGCTGGCAGCCGGCCCGCCCCGCGACCTGACGGTCGTCTCGCTGGGCCGCGAGCCCCTGGAGGTGCCCCGTGCCCTTTCTGCATGAGCGGCTCGACAACGGCCTGGAGGTGGTCGCCGAGACGAGCCCCGCCGCCCTGTCGACGAGCGTCGGCTTCTTCGTGAAGACCGGATCGCGGGACGAGACCGACGCCCTGTGGGGCACGAGCCACTTCCTCGAACACATGGTGTTCAAGGGCACGCCCGACCTGCCGGGCGACGAGATCAACCGCCGGCTGGACCGCATGGGCGCCAGCGCCAACGCGTTCACCAGCGAGGAAGACACCGTCTACTACGCGATCGTCCTGCCCGAGCAGCAGCCGGAGGCGGTGGAGCTGCTGGCACGGATGATGCGGCCGGCGCTGCGCGAGGAGGATTTCGCCACCGAGAAGCTCGTCATCCTGGAGGAGATCCGGATGTACGACGACCAGCCCCCGTTCGGCGCCGACGAGCGGTGCCGGGCCGCCTTCTTCGGCGGTCATCCGCTGGCCCGCAGCGTGCTCGGCACCGTGGAGTCGATCCAGGCGCTGCCGGTCGAGGCGATGCGCGACTACCACCGTCGCCGCTATGCGCCGGGCAACATCGTCCTGGCCGCGACCGGGGCGGTCGACTTTCCGGCGCTGGTCGCCGCCGCCCGCCGGCTGTGCGGCGACTGGGAGCCGCAGCCCGCGGCCGAGCGGCTCGTGCCGGTGCCGGCGGCGGCCGCGTCGCGGGAGTTGGTCGTGCGGCCGACCGCCGCGCTCGAGTATGCCGTGCGGATGTCGGCCGGCCCGGACGAGCGGAGCGCCGACCGGTTCGCCGCGAAGCTGCTGGCGACCGTGCTCGGCGACTCGTCTGGCAGCCGCCTCTACTGGGCGTTCGTCGACTCGGGCGTGGCGGAGCAGGCGTCGCTGCACCATCATGAGTTTCTGGACGCCGGGCTGTTCGTCACGCAGCTGTCCTGCGACGCCGACGACACCGACGGCCTGCTGGACCGGATCCTCGAGATGTATGGCGACGTCGCGGCCGGCGGGATCACGGCCGCGGAGTTCGAGCAGGCACGCAACAAGGTGGCCAGCCGGGTCGTGCTCTCCGGCGAGCGGCCCCGCCGCCGGCTGTTCGAGGTGGGGGGCGAATGGGCCCACGCCCAGGTCTATCGCTCGGTGGCTGATTCACTGCGGATCGTGGAGTCGCTCACCCGCGACGACCTGCACCGCGTCGCCGCGACCTGGCCGCTCACGGGGCCGGCGGCGACCGTGCTGGCCGGTCCCCGGCCGGCCTGACGGCGGCGGGACCGCCGAAATCCGCCATCCTTCCGCCGCGGCCGCGGGCTGGTCATAATTTCGCCACGGTCGCGACGCCCTTCCGCAGGTCATCTTCATGCTCGTGCTGTTCGCCGAAAACCGCTGGCTCATCGCCCTGCCGCCGATCTGGCTGCTGGGCGGCGGCGCTCTCGTGGCGATCGTGGCGATCCTGGCCGGCTATGCCCTGCTCCGGGCCGTCGCCCCCCGGGCCGCGGCCGAGGCCCGCGCCAGCCTGCGCGACGGCTTCCTCGGCCCGCTGGCATGGCTGCTGCTGACGTTCTCCGCCGTGGCCGTCGCCTTCGCGCCGCTGGTGCCCTTGGGGCAGATCGGCCGGTCGCTGCAGCGGTTCGTCACGGCCGACAGCGGCACGCGGACGGTCGCGATCCCGCCCGGCGCGGCGCTGCAGGAGATCGCGCTCCCATTCCGCCCACAGGAACTGGAGCGGGTCGATCTCGAGGCCGCCGGCCGGCTCGTCGTGCGCACGCAGCAGCCGATCGAGGGGTTCGCGCTGTCCAAGGTGCCGGACGTCGATCTCGACCCCGGCACGCCCTGGACCTGGAAGCGTGCCGAGGGGGCCTCGAGTCCCTTCCTCGGTCAGCGGGCCACGCTCCAGGCGACCAACGCCTCCGACCGACCGGTCGATCTCACGATCCGCTGGCGGCTGGTGCCGGAGTTTCCGCAGGCGGCCATCCTGCCCTGGACGGCGGCGGTGCTGGTCGCGCTGGCGGCCGCCTACGCCATGTTCCGACTCGGGGCCCGGCGCATGGCGGCGGTCGCGGCCGCCACCACCAAGGAGGCGATCGGCCAGCCGGTGTTCGCCGTGGCGCTGATCGCCGGCGTCGCGCTCCTCTTCGCCTTCATCGTCATTCCGTACAACACGTTCGGCGAGGACGTGAAGATGCTCAAGGACAGCGGCCTGACGCTGATCAAGGTCCTGGCGCTGCTGGTGGTGGTGTGGACGGCGAGCGTGGCCGTAGCCGAGGAGATCGAGGGCCGCACGGCCCTCACGGTGCTCTCCAAGCCGCTCACTCGCTGGCAGTTCGTGATCGGAAAGTTCATCGGCCTCGCCCTCGTGGCCCTGCTGGTGTTCATGATCCTCGGCGGCGTGCTCCTGGCGACGACGAGCCTCAAGGTCGTGTACGACGCCCGCGAGGGGGCGAAGGTCGATCCGCTGTGGAGCGACTGCGCCGGCGAAATGATCACGGTCGTGCCGGGCCTCGTGCTCGCGCTGCTGGAGACGATCCTCCTGGCGGCCGTGAGCCTGGCCGTGTCGACGCGGCTGGGCATGGTGCCGAACCTGATCATCTGCTTCACGGTCTATGCGCTCGGCCATCTCGTGCCGATGATCGTGCAGTCGAGCGTCGGCAAGTTCGCGATCGTGCGGTTCGTCGGCAAGTTGTTCGCGACGCTCCTGCCGGTGCTCGAGCACTTCACGATCGATGCGGCGGTGGCCGGCGGCGTGCCGGTGCCCTGGGGCTACCTCGCCTGGGCGGCCGTCTACGCCGGCCTCTATTCCGCCATCGCCCTGCTGGTCGCCCTCGTCCTCTTTCAGGACCGCGACCTGGCCTGACGGCCGCTACCGCACGAGGCCGGTGCGGGCGCCGATGCCCACCATGCTCGCGCCGTCTGTGGCGGTGCCGGGCATGGACCACCAGCCGCCGTCCACGGACCGTGCCGCCTGGGCCTCCGCCTTGCCGTCGATGAAGAACGTCGCCCCCCGGCGCAGCCGCCGCTCCAGCCGCGGGCCGACCTCGATGCCCAGCATGCCGCCCTCACTGCGACGGCCCAGCGTGGTCCGCAGCTCGAGCCGCTCACTGCCTTCCGGGCGGTCGTTCGACAGGCCGATGCGGCCGACCCAATGCGACGGCCCCTCCGTGACGCGATCCTGATCGGCGCGCACGCCCGCCGCGACGTCGAACCGGTCGATGCGGCTGCGCACTTCGGCCGCGATCGGCGACTGCAGATCCCGCTGGTTCGGGCCTTGCACCGCCAGGCCGCGGAGTTCAAGCCCCGGCAGGAGCTGCTGCTCTTCCGGTTCGGGCTCCCCCTGGCCGGCGCGACGCAGCGCCGCGGCGATCGATCCCTCCCCCTCGAAACCGGCCAGCCCGAGCCCGGTGAACGACTCGGCTGGCGGCGCCTGCCGCGGGGCATCCGCGGCCGGCGCCGCGTACGCTCCGGCACCGATCACGGCGGCGACGCAGGCGATCCGCATGATGTCGTGCATGGAACGATTCGCCCGAGTACGGTCCCGAGAAGCCCCATCTCCCTCTCCCTCTGGGAGAGGGCCGGGGTGAGGGTGCTGCCTGGTTGTCAGCGGAGGCACCCTCACCCGGCCTGCGGCCGGCCACACCCAGGGGGAGAGGCGAAAGGTCGCGTGAGGACGCACGCGAAATCTCAACTTTTGGATGCTCCCGGTAGTCCTATCGACGTCGGGCCGGCCCCAACTTCCCCTGCGACCTTGCCGGTCGCGCGGAGCGGGACGGTCAGGCGGTCTTGCGACGCGGATAGAGCGGGATCGTGCCGGCGGCACGGCCCCCGGCGGTTTTCCCGAAGCGGGTCGTGTCGAGGGCTTCGAGCACCCGGGCGGCGATCTCCACGGCGGCCGCGCCGGCCGCGGCGGTGACGAGCGGCTGCCGCCGCGTGCGGACGGCGTCCAGGAAGTCGTCGTGCTCGCAGGCGATCGCATTGGCGTCGGCGACCGCCACCGTATCCAGGGGGAGGATGTCGGCGAAGAACCGCTCCTTCATGCCGCCGCGTTCGGCCGGCGGCACGGCGGCCGCCATGAACGAGCCGTCGCGAACGGCCGTCGAAGGCTCGATCACGTTCACGGTCTTGGCGTTGAAGTCGACCGACGCGATGCCCGCCTCGGACCACATCGTCAGCGACCGCCGGACGACCGGATTGATCCGCGAGGCGGACAGGTCGGCGACCAGCCCGGAGTCGAACACGAGCCGCGCCCGGGCGGCGTCCTCGTGGCCCCCGGTCGCCACGATCCCCTGGGCCTCGACGCGCTCCAGCCGCCCGGGTTCGAGCGACAGCACGAGGTCGATGTCGTGGATCATGAGGTCGTGCACGACGCCCACGTCGAGCGAGCGGAAGGTGAAGGGCGCCAGCCGCGCCGACTCGACGACGACGGGCCGGCCCACGCGGGCCACGGCCGTCCGCCAGGCCGGATTGAACCGCTCGACGTGGCCCACCGCCACGACCCGCCCGTGCCGCCGGGCGGCGATCGAGATCGCGCGGGCCTCTTCCACGTCGGCGGCGATCGGCTTCTCGACCAGCAGATCGAGCCCGGACTCGAGCAGTGGCAGCGACACGCCCGCATGCAGGCCGGTCGGTGCGGCGACCACGGCGGCATCGACAAGGCCGACCAGCTCCCGTGGCTCGGCCAGCGGTCGGCAGCCATGCGCCGCCGCGACCCGCGCACGCGACTCGGCCACCGGATCGACGACGGCGACCAGTTCCGCATCCTGCCGCGCGGCCAGAAGCCGGGCGTGGATCGCGCCCAGGTGCCCGCACCCCACCACCGCCACGCGTGTCCGACTCATGCCGCCCTCCGTCGTTCCCTGGCCCGGCCGTGCCGGCCGCCCTGCTGCAGGGTGAGAAACTCCAACAACTGTTCGACGTGCGGCCCGAGCATCCCCTGCTGCCGCAGAAGCTCCCGGGCGGCCTCGAGCCCGACCCGCGCCCGGTAGAGGAGCCGGTGGGCCTCCGTCACCGCGTCGATGGCGGCGCGGTCGAAGCCGCTGCGCCGCAGGGCGACGACGTTGATGCATCGCGGCCGGGCCGGCGAGCCCTCGCAGAGCATGAACGGCGGCACGTCGTGCAGCACTCGGGAAAGGCCGGCCACGAACGACCAGCCGCCGATGGTCACCCAATGGTGCACGGCGACCGCGCCGGAGAGCGACGCCCGCGACTGCACCCGCACGTGGCCGCCGAGCAGCGTGCCATTGGCGATGATCACGTGGTCGCCGATCCGGCAGTCGTGGGCGACGTGGCAGCAGGCCATGAGGAAGTTCGCATTCCCGATCGACGTCACGCCGTCCTCCTTCTCGGAGGCCCGGTTGATCGTCACCCCCTCGCGGATCACGTTGTCGTCGCCGATCTCGACCCGCGTGGCGGTGCCGCGATAGCTCACGTCCTGCGGCTCACCGCCGATCACGCAGTTGGGATAGATGCGGTTCCGCACGCCGATCGTCACCGCGCCCATGATCGTGACACCATTGTCGAGCACGGTGTCGCGGCCGATGACCGCGGCGGCCGAGATCACGCACCACGGGCCGATGCGCACTCCGGCGGCAAGCCGCGCGCCCGGCTCCACGACCGCCGTCGGATGCACGACCGCCGGCCCGCCCGTGATGGAGACTGCGCCCCGATCGGGCGGCTGTCGCTCGAGACCGTGGGCCACGGGTGATTCAGGCCGAAGCCCGCCTCCGTGCGCCCGCGCGGTCGCCGTCGGCCGCCAGGAGCGCCGCTGCCAAAGCGGCGTTGAGCCGATGCCCGCTCCGCGCGGCCCGCACATGCGCGTGAATCGGCCGGCCCGTGAGCGCGAGGTCGCCGACGAGGTCGAGCACCTTGTGCCGCACGCACTCGTCGGGCCAGCGCAGCGGGTTTTCGATCGGTCCATCGGGACCGAAGACCAGGAGGTCCTGCCGCGTGACCGTCAGCCCGAGCCCCGCAGCTCGGAGCTTCTCGGCGTCGGCGACCGAGATGAACGTCCGTGCCGCGGCCAGCTCGGCGCGGTAGTTCTCCGGCGTGATCCGCAGGGCGAGCGTCTGCCGGCCGATCGGTCCGGGGCCGTAATCGAGCTCGTACTCGACCGACAGGCCGGCGAACCGCGGCGGCCCCGCCTCGACCCACGCGGGGCCGTCGACCATTCGGATCGTCTCCTCGACGACCAGCGGCGCGATCGGCGCGGCGAGATTCTCGCAGCCGGCCTCCTCAATCGCCTCGACGAAGGCCAACGCCGAGCCGTCGAGCCCCGGCATCTCCTCGGCCGACAACCGCACGACGCAGCAATCAACCCCCAGGCCCGCCAGAGCGCTCAGGCAGTGCTCCACCATCTGCACCTGCACGCCGCCGAAGGCGATGGTGGTGCGATTCACGGCATCGACCCGATTCTCCACGAGCCCGGCGATCCGCACCGGCACCGGCCGGTCGCCCCGCACGAAGACGACGCCGGCCCCGGCGGTGGCAGGCAGCAGCTCGACGCGATTGCTGCAGCCGGTCCAGTAGCCCGTGCCGGACACGACCACCGGGCGACGGATCGTTCGCTGCGACCTGGGGCGCATGACACTCGTGAAGGGGTGGAGAGAAAACGGGCCCGGCGGCCCCACGCAGGGGCTGCCAGGCACCGCAAAAGGCAACCGCCAATCAGCGCCGTGGCTGCCCGGCCTGCGGCTGGGCGGCCACGCTGGCGCCGTTGAGCATCTTGAGGACGTCCGGCGTGATGTCGATCTGGGGATCGTAGTACACGATCGGCTTGGTGATGCTGCCGAGAATCCGGTTGCGATCGCTGGCGTCGACCGGGTCGCCATCGAAGCGATGCACGACGGCGATGCCGTGATCGCGGGCGAACTGGCTGACGGCCCGCTCGATTTCGCCGTACACCTGGAGATAGACCTTGGCCTCGCGATCCATGAAGTCCTTCTTCTGAAGCTGGGCATTGACGCTGAAGTCACCCTGGGCCTTGGCCACCTCGCCCTCGAACTTCCGGTATTCCGGCGTGCCGGGGTTGTAGCCCTTGAGCTGGTCCATGAGGCCCTTGATCCGCTCCTGCTCCGCCTTGAGCCCGTTCTCGGCGGCCATCACCTGGTCCTTCATCCTGTCCATCTCGGCCTTGAACCGGGCATGATTCTTGAAGATGTAGCCCACGTCCACGACGGCCACATGGGCGGCCGGCACGGCCGGCCGTGCCGACTGGGCTGCGGCGGGAGCCGGCTGGACCGGGCGCACCGGAACCTGCGCGAACGCGGAACCCTGCACGAGGGCCACGGCGGCCGCGAGCGTGAACGCTGTCAGTTGCCTCTTCACGGAATGCACTCCTTGCTGGCGAAACGGCGCCGGATCCGCGTGGTCGACGGCCGTCCGTGGCCGCCGCGAACCCGAAAGCGGGGGCATGATGGCGATCCCCCAGCCCCGGCTCAAGCCCAACTTTTCCGCGGAAAATGGCACCAAAGCCCGCCCGTCGTGCCCAAGAAGCCCCGGGTGGAAACCCGGGAGCATGATGCACGCGAACCCGCGGCCTCGTGCCGCGGTTCGCTTGGCGGGCCTCCGCCCGCTGGGAATCAACCCGGCCCTCCGGGCCTGGCACGAACACAAGAAGCCCCGAGTGGAAACCCGGGAGCATGATGCACGCGAACCCGCGGCCTCCTGCCGCGGTTCGCTTGGCGGGTCTCCGCCCGCTGGGAATCAACCCGGCCCTCCGGGCCTGGCACGCACACAAAAAGCCCCGGGTGGAAACCCGGGAGCATGATGCACGCGAACCCGCGGCCTCCTGCCGCGGTTCGCTTGGCGGGCCTCCGCCCGCTTGGAATCAACCCGGCCCTCCGGGCCTGGCACCCACACAAAAAGCCCCGGGTGGAAACCCGGGGACTCCGGGCACGAAAACCACCCCGCCATCCATGCCGGATGACGGCGGCCACTTTCCCGGCTCAAACCGACATCGCATGGCACCTGGGAAGGCATGCCACCTGGAGTCCCCCGGCTCCCGCCGGGGGCTTTTTGTTGGTCTATCGCGCACCACTGGCCGCATACCCACGCCTTGAGGCGTGCGCCACCATCAAGCGATCACCGCGGCTGACCGAGCACGACCTGGAGCGTGACTTCCTGGCCGTCACGCTTCACCACCACGGGCACCGTCTCGCCCCCCTTGTGCTTCCGCAGCGCACTGTCGAAATCCTCGAGGGCGGTGATGGCGCTCCCCCCGAGCCGCACGATCAGGTCGCCCCCCCGCAGCCCGCCCCGGGCCGCCGGCGAATCCTTGGCGACTCCCGAGATCGCGTAGCCGCCGCCCGGCTTGCCGAAGTCCGGAATGCTGCCGAAGTAGGGGCGGTCGCCGCCGCCGCGGGCGAACATCTTCGAGGCCACTTCGAGGTACGCGGGCCGCTCCGGGGCGGTGGCCAGCTCGCGAACGATGTCAGCGACGAGCGCGGCCAGCCGTACCATGCCGTCGTAGTTGATCTTGTCGGCGGTGTCGCTGGGGCGGTGGTAGTCGGCATGCGAGCCGGTGAACAGGTGCAGTACTGGCACCTTCTTGGCGTAGAAGCTGGCGTGGTCGCTGGGGCCGAAGCCGCCCGGCTCCTTCGCGGCCGTGAAGCGGTGCTGACCGAGGAGCCGGTCCACCAGCGCGTCGAGGCCGGTGCCGGTGCCGGTGCCATGCACGACCAGCTTGTCGCCCTCGAGCCGGCCCACCATGTCGAGGTTGACCATGGCCACCGTGTCGCCCAGCGGCACGATCGGATTGGCGGTGTAGTGGCCGCTGCCGAGCAGGCCGCGTTCCTCTCCGGAGAAGGCCACGAACAGAATCCGCCGGGGCAGCGGCCCCGCGGCGGCCAGCTGCCGGGCGACCTCGACGAGCAGGGCCGTGCCGCTGGCATTGTCGTCGGCGCCATGGTGCACGGCCCGCTCCCCGGGCGCTGCCGAATTGGCCCCGCCGTAGCCGATGTGGTCGTAGTGGGCCCCGAGCACGACCGTCTCGGCGGCAGCGATCGCGGGCCGCCCTTCCGCAGCCGGCGCACCGCGGCCCGGCAGCACGGCGAGCACGTTCCGCCCCTGGGTTTCGACCCGCTCGATGGCCGTCCGGCCACGGATCCGCCAGCCCTCGAGCGGCTTGCTCGCCGGCTCGAGGGATTCGTCGATCGACTTTTGCATCTCGCCGAGGCCCCGGCCGAGCGCGCGGCGAACCACGTCGTCCACGAGCGAGCGGCGGACGTGGAGCACCGGCAGGGTGCGATTCTCCGTGCCCTCTCCGGCCCGCGTGAAGGCCATCAGGGCGTCGCCTTCGGCATCGGCGTCGTTGCAGAACACCAGGCCGCCGACCTCGTGCTCCGAGGCGTTGGCGACCTTCCGCGCGAGCGCGGCGTGCTGCGAGGCCTGGTTGCCGGCGAACACGCTGTGCGGGTCGTCCTTCTGCGGTTCTTGCCGGAGGACGATCGCGGCCCGCCCCTTGACGCCGCCCGGAGCGGCGGCAAGCGGCGCGTAGTCGTCGTACTTCTCGGCGGGCGCGGTGATCCCGTAGCCGGCGAACGCCAGCGGCAGGTCGAACGCCCCCGATCCGCCCGCCGCGAGCGGCGTGAAGTCGCGTCCCAGTTCGAGCCGCGTGACCACCGGCTGGCCGTCGGGCCCCGGCGGCCCCACGATCTCGGCCACGTTCTCCGCGGCCGGCCCGAGTTTCGCGTCGAGCGTCATCGCGAACTGCTGAAACGCCGCGACCTCGTTCGCCGGCGGCCGCATACCGATCGCGGCGAACTGCTCCGCGACCCACTCCGCGGCCGCATCGATGCCCGGGGTGCCGGGCCCGCGTCCCTCGCGTTCCGGTGCGGCGAGCCACTCCACCGCCTGCCGCAGCCGCTCCCGCCGCCCGGCCGCCGCCCCCTCGTCGGCCCCGGCCCAGCCCACCACGAGGGCGGTCACCACACCGCTCCCCACCAGCCGCACCGACCACGAGCAGATTCGAGAGGAAAACACGGCGAAATCCTTGCGGTCAATTTCGTGAACCCACACCCCATGATTCTATGGTCGTCGCCCAAACTGTGGAGCACCCTGCCGGATGTCGGTGAGAAAGGCGAGCGGGTCGGCGAACGCTCGACGAGCGTGTGGCCGCCGCGGCCACAGCGAGCATCTGCAAGCCCGCGCAGCGGCGACTTTTGCCGCTCGCGAGCCGCGGTCGGGTCAATGAGACACCGGCTTCCAGTCACACGCGGCGTATGCGACAATTCTAGGCTCCAGCCCCCCGAGGACCCCCGCACCGTGGCCGCCCTCTTCGTCATCCAAGGCCGCAACAAGGGCGCGCGGTTTGACCTCGCGGGCCAGCCGCTGGCCGTGACGATCGGCCGGGAGGCGGGCAACTTCATCCAGCTGGAGGACCACGAGGTTTCCCGGCGGCACGCCGAAATCCGCCGCGTAGGCGAGACGCTGGTGCTCGGCGACCTGAAGAGCTCCAACGGCACGTTCGTCAACGACCGCAAGGTGGAGCGGGCCGAGCTCGCCAGCGGTGACCGGATCCGCATCGGGCGGACGGTGCTCGTCTACGCGAAGGACCACGACGACGAGCAGGCGATCGGGCTGGTGGAGATCGTGGGGGGCGAAGCCGGCGCCGATGGCTCGCGGATCATCCGCACGATGCGGGAAGAGGACTCGATCGCCCTCGCCGCCCCCGAGGAGGGCCAGAGCCGCTGGCTGGCCCGGGCCCGCAGCAACGTGCAGGTGATGTACCGCACGTCGCTGGCGGTGAGCCACACGCTCGACATCGACGAACTGCTGGGGCGGGTGCTGCAACTGGTCTTCGAGTGGGTCGAGGCCGATCGGGGCTGCATCATGCTCCTCGATCCCGAGACCAAGGAACTCAAGACCAAGGCCCGCCGCGACCGCCGCGAGGGAGACACCGGATCGATGGCCATCAGCCGCACGATCCTCGATTACGTGCTCTCCAATCGCGAGGGCGTGCTGACGAGCGACGCCCAGGACGACGACCGCTTCGCCTCCGGCAACAGCGTGGTCCGCACCGGCGTCCGCGAGGCGATCTGCGTGCCGCTGCAGGGCCGCTACGACATCGTGGGCGTGATCTACGTGGACACGACGACGCCCCTGGCCGAGGCGGTGGAGTCGGGCCGACGCCGGTTCGGCGACGATCACCTCAAGCTCATGATCGCGATCGCCCACCAGGCGGCCCTGGCGGTCGAGGACACCACCTACTACTCGGCGATGGTCCAGGCGGAGCGGTTGGCGGCGGTCGGCCAGACCATCGCCACGCTCTCGCACCACATCAAGAACATCCTCCAGGGCATCCGCGGGGGCAGCTACCTCGTCGACATGGGGCTCGAGGGCGACGACCTGGCGATGGTTCGCAAGGGCTGGGACATCGTCAACCGCAACCAGAACAAGATCTCCTCGCTGGTGATGGACATGCTCTCCTTCGGCAAGGAGCGGGAGCCCGACCCCGTGCCCAGCGACTTGGCGGCCTTGATCGCCGAGATCGTCGAGACGGTGCATCAGCGGGCCGAGGAATTGGGGACGGCGATCCGCTGGCAGCCCCCCGCCGGCATGCCGGCGCTGCTCTTCGACCCCGAAGGGATGTCCCGGGCGGTGCTGAACGTGGTGACCAACGCCCTCGATGCGGTGGAGGGCCGGCCCGATCCGCAGATCTCGATCGAGGCCGGCGTCGATCGGGCGGCCGGATTGGTACGGATCGTCGTCACCGACAACGGCGCCGGCATGTCGCCCGAGACGCTGGAACGAATCTTCAACGTCTTCGTGTCGACGAAGGGCGCCCGGGGCACGGGCCTGGGCCTCGCCGTGAGCCGCAAGATTCTCCGTGAGCACGGCGGCGACATTCGGGCCACGAGCCGCGCGGGCGCGGGAAGCACGTTCGTGATGGAGTTTCCGGCGCGATTCCCCGCGCTGGAGCCCCTGAACGCGGCGGCTGCCGCGGCGCCCGGCTCCACGAGCGATGCGGCCTCATGACCGCCGCTCCCCCGCACCCGGCCGGGCTGCCGATTTCGGCGGTCATCATCACGCGTGACGCCGAGCGGCACCTCGCGGCGGTGCTCGACGCCTGCGACTTCTGCGCCGAGCGTCTGGTGCTCGATTCGGGCTCGACCGACGGCACGGAAGCGATCGCGCGGCAGGCGGGCGCACGGTTCGAGCGGCAGGAGTTTCTCGGCTACGGACCGCAGAAGCGCCGCGCGGTGGAACTCGCACGGCACGACTGGATCCTGGCGCTCGACGCCGACGAGGTGCTCGACGACGAGGCGCGGCGGGCGATCGCGGGGCTGGATCGGTCCGACCCGGCCGCCTGCTGGCAGTTTCGCCGGCGGACGTTCATCGACCGCCGCGAGATCCGCCACGGCCCGTGGGGGCGGGACCGCGTGCTGCGGCTGTTCAACCGCACGACGGCGGCCTTCAAGCCGCTGGCGGTGCACGAGGAGGTGGAATCGTCGCGGCCGCCCGTCCTGCTGCCGGGATCGATTCTGCATTACAGTTACGCCGGCCTGCCGGATCTGATCGCCCGGTCACTGCGCTACGCGCCGCTCAAGGCGGAGGTGATGCGGCGCAAGGGGCAGCGGCCCGCGATCTGGTCGCTGCCGGCCCGCGGCGTGGCGGCCTTCTTCGGCAGCTACGTCACCTCGGGCGGCTGGCGGGACGGCGCCGCGGGCTTCGTGATCGCAGTGGCCCGCGTGATCGACTCCACGCTGCCCCGTGCCCTGCTGCTCTTCGAAGACGAGCCCTGATCGGCGCGGGGCTCGGGGCGGAACGCCTGCCCGGTGGCCATGGGATGCGGTTTCGATCCGGGGATTCGTGTGCCGCCGTGCGGCATGGAAGGCGGGATGGTTTTCAGAGCCGGAGTCCCCGGGTTTCCACCCGGGGCTTCTTGGGCCACGCGCGACGCATCCACAAAAAGCCTCCGGCGGAAGCCGGGGGACGCGGCGGTCAGAGACCGCCGCTACAGCCGCGCGGCCCGCAACGCGGCGAGCGTTCGCTCCATGTCGGCCGGCAACACGGCGGTGAACGCCGTTCGCTCCCCCGACGCAGGATGGTCGAGGACGAGCCGGGCCGCGTGCAGCGCCTGCCGCGCGAGCAGAGGGCCGCCTGCCAGCGGGTTTCCCGCCGGCAGGCCGAGAAATCCCGGCTCGATCACCGTGCGGCCGCTGTACAGGCCGTCGCACAGCACCGGGCAGCCGATCGCCGCCAGGTGCACCCGGATCTGGTGCGTGCGGCCCGTCTTCGGCGTCACCCGCACCAGCGCCGCTCCGCGAAACCGCTCCACCACTTCGAACCGCGTCACCGCCTCGCGGCTCGTGGCGTGGTCGCGACGGACGGCCATCTTCTCGCGCTGATAGGGATGGATGCCGATCGGGAGGTTGATCTCATCGCGATCGAACTGCGGCTGGCCCTGGGTGATCGCCAGGTAGGTCTTCTCCACCGTCCGGCGCTCAAACTGCCTGGCCAGCGCGTGATGCACCTCCTCGGTGCGGGCGACCACGATCACGCCGCTGGTGTCGCGGTCGAGCCGATGCACGATCCCCGGCCGCACCGGGCCCCCCGCCTGCGAGAGACCGCCGCCCGACCGCTCCAGGTGCCACTTGAGGGCGCCGGCGAGCGTGCCCTTCCAGTTGCCCTTGGCCGGATGCACGACCATGCCCGCCGGCTTGTTCACGGCCGCGAGCCATTCGTCAAGGTGGAGAAACTCCAGCGGGATCTCCTCGGCCTCCGGCCCGGCCCGCGGCGGCTCGGGCACGACGAAGCGAACGACGTTTCCCGCCTTCAATTTCAGGGCGGCCCGGGCGGTGAGCCCATCCACGCGGACGGCTCCCTTCTCGATGGCCCGGGCGAGGAACGACCGGCTCCGCTCGGGGAACGCACGGGCCAGGAACACGTCCACCCGCGAACCGGCCGCGTCGGTATCGACGGGCAGGCAGACTTCCGTGCCGGGTGTGGCGTCCGCTCCCGCCGCGCCGGGAGCGGGCGAATCACTTGCCGGCAGCGGGGGCGGCAGGCTCGGCGGCGTTGGCGGCGGGGGCTGCATCGGCGGACGGGGCGTCGGGGGGCGCGGCCTTGCCACCTTCCGCAGGAGCCGCGGGCGGGGCCGGCTTCTGAGCCGCGAACCAATCGTACCACTGCCGCGTCGCGTCGCGGGAGACCGCCGCCACGCGGTCTGACGCCAGGCTTGCCGCCGCACTGCCCGGGTAGTCGGCGATCACCGCCTCGTAGCCCTTCCGGGCCTCGTCCAGATTGCCGAGCGCCTCGTTCGCCTTGGCCAAACCAAACACAGTCCGCTCCGCGAGCATGCCGGTCGGCCGTGCGGCGAGCAGCTGGCGATAGCGGCCGACCGCATCCTCGAGGCGTTCCAGGCCGCGGGGCCGATCGGCGAACAGCAGGTCGCATCCCTGGGCGAGGGCGGCGTTGGCGAGCACGAGCTGGGCCCAACCCGCCGCTGGCGTGTCGGCGTGTTGTCGGACGACGGCCTCGAGTCCGGCGGCGTCGCCGCTGGACAGGGCGGCGAGGCAGGTTTCCCAGCTGCGGGCCTTGGCGGCCGACTGCTGCGACGCGATCAGCGTCCAGGCGGCGAGGCCCGCGAACAGCAGCCCGATGGCGGTGACGATCGTGCGCAGGTGCGGGCGGATCCGGTCCACGAGCTGCAGCGTGCTGCCGGCCAGATCGTTCTCTTCGAGTTCGTGCCGCCGGTCCGAGTCCATCCTGCCACCTCCTGAGAGTGAAGCGAAAATAGAGACTTCCCGACACAGGGCGTCAAGGTGATTCACGCCCCGCAGGCTCCCGCGCGCCGATGCGTGTGCTACATTCGGCCGTCATGACCGCGCCCGCCGCCGAAACGCCCGCGCCCGCGCCCGTGCCCCAGCGGCCCCCGGTTCGCACGGGAGTGCCGGGCCTCAATGCGGCCCAGGCCGAGGCCGTACTCGCGCCCCCCGGCCCGCTGCTCGTGCTCGCCGGCGCGGGCACCGGCAAGACACGGGTGGTGATCACGCGGATCGCCCATCTCGTGCGCAAGGGCGCCCGACCGTCGCGAATCCTGGCCGTGACGTTCACCAACAAGGCCGCGCGGGAGATGCTGGCCCGGGCCGCGGCGCAGCTCGGCCGCAAGCTCGACGAGAAGCCGGAGATCTCCACGATCCACTCGCTGTGCGTGCGGATCCTGCGACGGAACGCCGCCAAGCTCGGCCTCCCGGAGCGGTTCGCGATCGTGGACCGGGGCGAGCAGGAGGCGGCCGCCCGCGCCGCCCTCAAGGAACTCCGGGTGCCCGACACCGTCCTCCGTCCCGGCGACCTGCTCGACCGGATCAGCCGCTGGAAGAGCCGGGCGATCCGCCCCGACGGCGCGCTCGACACCGTCGCCGGCGACGCCGACGACTCGTGGACCCTGGCCGCCGCGGGCTACCGCCGCTACCAGAATGCGATGCGCACCGCCGGGGCCGTGGACTTCGACGACCTGCTGCTGCTGGTGGACGAGTTGTTCTCGACCGACGAGCAGGCCCGCCGCGACGAGGCCGGTCGGTTCGACCATCTGCTGATCGACGAGTACCAGGACACCAGCGCCATCCAGGAGCGGATCCTCACGGCCCTGGCCCGCGACCACAAGAGCCTGTGCGTGGTCGGGGACGACGACCAGTCGATCTATTCCTGGCGGGGCGCGGAGGTGTCGCACATCCTCGACTTCGCTCGGCGCTGGCCGGGCGCGAGGATCGTGAAGCTCGAGGAAAACTACCGCTCCACGCCGGAGATCATCCGTGCGGCCAACCTGCTCATCGAACGGAACGCGCGGCGGCACGGCAAGACGCTCGTCGCCAACCTCCCGCCGGGCGTGCCGCCGGCCGTGCTCCAGGCCCAGGACGAGATCGACGAGTCGCGCCGGGTCGTGAGCGACCTCGAGAGCCTCCTCAAGGAGGGGCGGGTGGACCCGACGGAGGCCGTGATCCTCGTTCGCACCGGCGAGCAGACGCGGGCCTTCGAGCAGGAATTGCGCCGGCGGCAGATTCCCTACGAGCTCGTCGGCAGCCGCTCCTTCTTCGACCGCCGCGAAGTCAAGGACGTGATGGCGTTCCTCCGGATGCTCGTCGATCCCGATGACGACCTCGCCCTGTCGCGGATCGCCAACGTGCCGCCCCGCGGGCTCTCCGCGCAGGCCGTGCAGGCGGCCCGCAACCGGGCCCAGGAGCAGGGCCACAGCCTGTGGCACGAACTCCGCGCCACCCGCGACGCCGGCAAGCTCTCGGCGGCGGCGGCGGCGGGCGTGGCGGCGCTGGAGCGGCTCGCCGCCCTGCGTCATGCGGCGCCGCCGGCCGAGCCGGGACAGTCGCGGGCCGGTGGGGTGCTCCGCAACCTGCTCACCGCGGCCGGCTACCAGCAGTACCTCGGTAAGGAATACGAGGACGACCCGAACGAGGCCCTGCAGCGCTGGGACTGCTGCGAGGAAGTGGCCAACGCGCTCGACCAGCACGAGCGGGCCCACGGGGCCGGCAAGGAGTTTGCCACGCTCGTGCGGGGCTTCCTCGACGACTTCGTGCTCCAGGTCGAGGAAGACAATCGCTTCCAGGACGACAAGCCCAAGGCGGGCGCGGTGCGGCTGATGACACTTCATGCCGCGAAGGGGCTGGAGTTCGACTGCGTGTGGATGGTGGGCATGGAGGAAGGCCTGCTGCCACACCGCCGATCGATCGACGACGGCCTGCAGGCGCTCGACGAGGAGCGGCGGCTGTGCTACGTGGGCGTGACGCGGGCCAAGCGTCGGCTCGTGCTCTCGCTCTGCCTCACGCGGTCGAAGTGGGGCAAGAGCAAGCCCTCGAAGCCGAGCCGGTTTCTCTACGAGCTCACGGGGCAGGCGGAGAAGTTCAGCGCCGAGCCGGCCCAGCCTGCTCCCGGCCCGACGGGCCGCGGCCGCCCTGCGAAACGCGGCCGCTGACGGGCAGCCCCTGAACCGCCGGCCTCCCGCCCGGGGCTTCTGCGAACGGCGACGAGACCGACTCCCCGTTCAAAGGGTCTGCAAAACACGGTTCGCAACTGCAGTCCTGCAGCGGCAATGCTCGGTCGCGCTTTTCAGCGCAACATCAAAAGCCGCGCGCCGAGCGAATGCGGATCGGTTTCCGGTGGATCGAAGCGCATTCCCTCAGCTTGCGCTTCGGGCTTCCCGGCAAGATGCGAGGGCCACCCAACGGGCTCCCCCCCGGCACGCAGCGGCCACAGGCCGCGCCGCGTGCACCACTGCCCTCCCGGCACGCAGCGGCCACAGGCCGCGCCGCGTGCACCACTGCCCTCCCGGCACGCAGCGGCCACAGGCCGCGCCGCGTGGCCGCCGCTGGCGCGGCGGCCACGGCCGCCCGGAAGGCGGCCGCCAGCCCGGCTGGTCGCACCTTGGCTGCGACCACGCCGGGCCAAGGCTGCACGGGCCATGGATGGCCGTGCAGCCGCGCCGCTACGCGTCAGCGTAGCGTGCAACAAGCTCTCCCGCCTCCACCGGCGTGCCCGGCGCCACGAGCACCTCGCCGATCCGCCCTTCGCGCTCGGCGTAGACCGTCGTCTCCATCTTCATGGCTTCGAGTGACAAGAGCTTCTGCCCCTTGGCGACCGTGTCGCCCGGCTTCACCGCCACCGTGACGATCAGGCCCGGCATCGGCGCGCCCACCTCGCGGGCGTCGCCGATCACGGCCTTCGGCCGCCGCTGCACCTTCGCCTCCAGGCTCTTGTCGGCCACCGACACGCTCCTTGGCTGGCCGTTGAGCTCGAAGAACACGGTCCGCGTGCCGTCGGCGTGCGGCTCGCCCACCGTGAGCAGCCGGACCACGAGCGTCTTGCCCGGCTCGATGTCGATGGCGAGCTCCTCGCCCGGCTTGGGTCCCTCGAGGAATGCCGGCGTGGGGAGCACACTCACATCGCCGTGCTTCGCCCGGTGCTGCGCGAAGTCCTGGAACACCCGCGGGTAGAGGAGCCAGGAGAGGACCTCCTTGGGTGACGCGGAGCGACCCACCAGTTCGGCCACCTTCTTCGCGGCGACCGTGAAGTCGGCCGGCGGCAGTGACTCGCCCGGGCGGCCCGTGACCACGTCGCCGTTGCGGACGATGCGGTTGACGATGGCCGCGGGGAAGCCGCCCGGCGGCTGGCCCATGCGACCGGCGAGGAGATCGACCACCGACTCGGGAAACGAGAGCTCGCGGGAGTCGGAGAGCAGGTCGGACGCGTGCATGCCGTTGGTGACCAGGAGCAGCGCGAGGTCGCCCACCGACTTGCTCGTGGGCGTGACCTTGACGATGTCGCCGAGCAGCTGGTTGCAGTCTGCATAGGCCTTGCAGACCTCCTCCCAGCGATCGCCGAGGCCGAGGGCCTTGGCCTGCTCGAGGAGGTTGGTGAACTGGCCGCCCGGCATCTCGTGGAGATAGAGGTCGGCGTCGGGCGCCTTCATGCCGCACTCGAACGCCGTGTAGTGCTCGCGGACGGCGGCCCAGTAGTGCGACAGGTGGCGGAGCGGCTCGGGGTCGAGGCCGGTGTCGAGCGGCGTGTTGCGGACCGCATCGACCAGGGCGTTGAGGTTCGGCTGGCTGGTGAGGCCGGCGAACGACGCGAACGCGGCATCCACCACGCTGGCGCCGGCCCGTGCCGCCTCCAGCAGGCTGCCCATCTGGGCGGCGGAGGTGTCGTGGGTGTGAAAGTGGATCGGGATGGAGACTTCAGCACGCAGTGCCTCGACCAGCCTGCCCGCGGCGAACGGCTTGCAGAGCCCGGCCATGTCCTTGATGGCGAGCATGTGGGCACCGGCCTTCTCCAGTTCCTTGGCGAGCTTCACGTAGTAGTCGAGCGAATACTTCGTGCGCTTCGGGTCGAGGACGTCGCCGGTGTAGCAGACGGCCGCCTCGCAGATCGCGCCGCTCTCGACAACGGCGTCGATCGCCACCCGCATGTTCGGCACCCAGTTGAGCGGGTCGAAGACGCGGAACACGTCGATGCCCGCCGCCGCCGACTCCTTGACGAACGCCTGGACGACGTTGTCCGGGTAGTTGGTGTAGCCGACGGCGTTGCTCGCCCGGAGAAGCATCTGGAAGAGGATGTTCGGGATCCGTTCGCGAAGCAGCAGGAGCCGGTCCCAGGGGCACTCCTTGAGGAACCGCATCGCCGTGTCGAACGTGGCCCCGCCCCACATCTCCAGCGAGAAGAAGCCGGAACACAGCCGCGCGTAGGCGTCGGCGGCGGCGAGCATGTCGTAGGACCGCATGCGGGTCGCGAGCAGCGACTGGTGGGCGTCGCGCATCGTGGTGTCGGTGATCATCAGCCGCTTCTGCTCGCGGACCCAGGCGGCGAACTTGTGCGGCCCCAGTTCCTGGAGCTTCTGCCGGGTGCCCGGCGGCGGGGCGGCGAAGGCGTCGAACGCGGGGAGCGGGGCCGGCTGGCGACGGGCGGCGGCGGGCCTGCCCTTCACGAGCGGGTTGCCGTTGACGATCACGTCGGCGAGGTACTCGAGCACCTTCGTGGCCCGGTCCTTGCGGATCGGGAAGTCGAACAGGGCCGGCGTCTCGTCGATGAACCGTGTCGTGCACTCGCCGGCCAGGAAGGCGGGGTGAGTGACGAGGTTGATGAGAAATGGAATGTTCGTCTTCACGCCGCGAATGCGGAACTCCTGCAGGCAGCGCTCGATGTGGCCGGCCGCCTCGCGGTGGGTGAGGCCGCGGGCCGTGACCTTGACCAGCAGCGAGTCGAAGTAGGGCGTGACCACGGCGCCGGAGAAGGCCGTGCCCGCGTCGAGCCGGATGCCCATGCCGCTGGCCGAGCGGTAGGCGGTGATCCGGCCGTAGTCGGGAAGGAAGCGGTTCTCGGGGTCCTCGGTGGTGACGCGGCATTGGATCGCGGTGCCCATCGAGCGGATGGCCGCCTGGTCGCCGAGACCGATCTGCGGATCGGAGAGCTTGTGGCCCTGGGCCACGAGCAGCTGGCGGCGGACGATGTCGATCCCGGTGATCTCCTCGGTGACGGTGTGCTCCACCTGGATCCGCGGGTTGACCTCGATGAAATAGAAGCGGTCGGCGTCGGCGTCGACGAGAAACTCGACTGTGCCGGCGTTCTCGTAGCGGGCCTGGCGGCCGATGGCCAGCGCCGCCTCACAGATGGCGTCGCGCATCTTCGGGGCGAGGTTCGGGGCCGGGGCCACCTCCACCACCTTCTGGTGCCGCCGCTGCACGGAGCAGTCGCGCTCGAAGAGGTGCACGAGGCCGCCGTGCAGGTCGCCGAGCAGCTGCACCTCGATGTGCCGCGCCCGCTGGATGAACTTCTCCACGAACACGGCAGCGGAGCCGAACGCGGTCTTGCTCTCTCGCTGCGCACTTTCGAGGGCCACGGCAAGCTCGTCCTCGCCACGGACCACCCGCATGCCGCGGCCACCGCCGCCGTGGGCGGCCTTGAGGATCACGGGCCAGCCGAGTTCCTTGGCGATCTTCAGGGCGTCGGCCTGGCTGGTCACCGGCTTCGCGCTGCCGGCGAGGATCGGCACGCCGGCCTGCTTGGCGAGGTCGCGGGCGGCGGTCTTGTCGCCGAGCGTGCGCAGGAGCTCGACCCGCGGGCCCACGAACGTGATTCCCGCCTTCTCGCAGGCCGCGGCGAACTCGGGATTCTCGGAGAGAAAGCCGTAGCCGGGATGGATCGCATCGACGCCATGCTTCTTGGCCAGCGCCACGACCGCCTCGATGTCGAGGTAGGAGCGGATCGGCTCGCCGGGCTTGCCGACCAGATAGGCCTCGTCGGCCTTGAATCGATGGAGGGCGAAGCGGTCCTCGTGGGCATAGATGGCGACGGTGCGGATGCCGAGCTCGTGGGCCGAGCGGAAGACGCGGATCGCGATCTCGCTGCGGTTGGCGACGAGCAGCTTGGTGATGGGGCGCATGGCGGGGCCTGGGGTGCGGGACTGCCGGAAAAACAGCCGCCAATCGTACCGCACGGCCCGAATTGGCATAGCGCGGGCCGTGGGCCGCGACGCAAACGCATCGCCTCACGCGTCGGCGCGGGGCTGCCCATGCCCCGTCGCCGGACGTTCGCGGATGCCATCCTGGCATCCGCTCACTCGGATGCAGACTGCGCTTCGCAATCCTGCTTCGCTTGTCTGCATACGCTGGCTCCTGGGGCATGGGCAGCCCCGCGCACATTCCACCCGGATTGCCTGGGAAGAAGTCTGTCCGCGGGATGGACTGTCAACTGCGGCGTTCGTCGGCGTAGCTGGGCCGCATGTAGTCGGGTACGAGCGTGAACGGGTCGTCGTGGCTGCCCGCGGCGACATGGAGCAGGGCCACGGCGCCGGCTGCGGCGGCGGTGGGCGTGCGGGCGCCGGGCGGCGGCAGTTGCAGGTCGGGTCGCGCGGCGAGGAGCGGGCCGCATGCGTCGAGGGCGAGCGCCGGGCCGGCGACGAGCGCGCCGGGGGCGAGGGCGTCGACCCAGTCGGCGAGCGGCACGAGGCTGCCCGGGCCGGCAGTCCATCCGGAGGGCGACGTCGGTGCCGGCAGGGCCGTGGTGGCGAACACCTCGCCCCGGCCCGCGTCGTAGGCGACGTGGATCGGCGCATCGGGCCAGCCCGCCGCGGCATGCGCCAGCCGCGCCACGACCTCCACTCCCGAGACGCCGACGAGCCGCGCACCCGTGGCCCAGGCAAGGCCCTTCGCCGTGGCCACGCCGACCCGCAGGCCGGTGAACGACCCCGGACCGCGGACCACCGCGACGAGCTCGACGTCGCGCGGCCGCCAGCCGAGTTCCGCCGCGGCCTCCGCCAGCGCCGCAGCCACGAGCCGCGCATGCTCGCCGGCGGCGCCGAGCGGCCGGGTGGCGAGCCGGTCGCCGTCGAGCGCGGCCGCGGAACCGGCGGCCAGACTCGTGTCGATGGCGAGGGTTTTCATGAGGAAGGTTTCCCACGGCGGCAACGGCTGCGATCCTTGACCGCCCCGGAGAGCGTTCGTAGTCTCAATCGATCCCTCCCAAACCACAAGTTCCAGCCGACGTGGCCGCCTGGCCACGGCCCGCCACCAGGGTGCAGCAGGCGTGAAGCGGGCCATCATCAGCGACGTCCATGGCAACCTCGAAGCCCTTCAGGCCGTGCTCGAGGACATCGACCGGCAGGGCGTGGACGCCATCTTCTGCCTCGGCGACGTGGTCGGCTACGGCCCCAATCCCTGCGAGTGCGTGAAGCTGGTGCAGGAGCGGTGCGGGATGGTCCTGCTCGGCAACCACGACCAGGGCGCCCTCTTCGATCCCGACGGCTTCAACGTCGGCGCCGAGCGGGCGATTCGCTGGACACGGGTGCAACTCGAGGGGCACGACCGCCAGCCGAAGAACGCCGCCAACCGGCTCACCGACTTCCTCGGCGAACTGCCGCGGACCCACACCGTGGGCGACTCGATGTTCGTGCACGGTTCCGCCCGCCGGCCGCTCGACGAATACGTCTTTCCGGAAGACATCTACAACCCGCTGAAGATGGAGCACATCTTCGAGCTCGTCGGTCGCCACTGCTTCCAGGGCCACACCCACATCCCCGGCGTATTCACCACGGCGCCCGAGTTTCTCTCTCCCTCGGTACCCAAGTCCGAGACCGAGGTGCGGATCGAGCTGCCGCCAGTGAAGGCGATGGTGAACGTCGGATCGGTCGGCCAGCCGCGGGATGGCGATCCGCGGGCCTGCTACGTGATCCAGGAGGATGACAAGGCCGTGCGGTTCCGGCGGGTGGCCTATCCCTGCGACGTGACCTGCAAGAAGATCCACGGCATCCCGGACCTCGACAATTACCTCGGTGACCGCCTGCTGCAGGGCAAGTAGCCCGCCGCCGTGCGGGTATACTCGGTCGCGCCACCCCGGGAGCCTTTCGTGGAACGTCGCTACATATCCTTCATCGCCATCTCGCTGGCCGCCATCCTCGCCGGTCAGGCCCTCCAGGCTTGGCTCTATCCCCCGCGGCCCAAGGCGGAGAAGGCCGCGGCACAGCCGGCAGCGGCACCGACGGAGGCCGGCACCGACCGGGTTGCGGGCAGCGAAGTGCCGCCGCGCGACGACCGTGCCCGCGACCAGGCGGCCGACGCCGAGCCCGTGATCGCGGCGACCGCGCCGCGGATGCGGCGCACGCTCGGCTCGCTCGATCCCGCCGATCCGGCGCGGATGCTCGTCACGCTCTCCAGCCGCGGTGCGACCGTCGAACGGATCGAGCTTTCCAGCGAGCAGTTCCACGACCAGGACGATCGGTCGGGCTACCTCGGCCACCTGGCCGGGGTCACGGTGCCCGAGGGCTGCCGGATCGGCGTCGTGGGGCCGGGCACGCCCGCCGCACGGGCGGGCCTCGCCGCGGGTGACGTGATCGTCAAGCTGGCCGGATCACCGGTGGCGGACGTGTGGTCGCTCGGCGACATCCTCGCCAAGACGAAGCCGGGGCAGAAGGTGGCCCTCGAGATCATGCGCGATGGCAGCCCGCGGACGGTGGAGGCCGTGCTCGAACGCCGGCCGCTGGAGGTGGTGCGGCCCGAGTTTCGTGGGAGCCCCGTCGCCGATCCGGACAGCGAGCGGCACGACCAGCTGTCTTTTACGTTGGCGGTTGACTCGCGGGATGGCCGGCGGCGCGGCGAAGACGGCCGCGAGCTGCCGGGCCACGAGCTCGCCGACGTCGATTGGGAGACCGAGACGACGGTTGACGGTGGCATGCGGTTCACGCGGCGGCTGCCCGGTGGACTCACCGTCGCGAAGGAGTATCGGCTGCTGCCGCCGGCGGAGGCGGCCGATGCAGGCTATCGCCTCGGCCTCACCGTGACCTGGCGGGCCGACGGCGCCGCCGCGGGCCGCGAGTCGATCGTGACCTACGCGCTTGACGGGCCCACCGGTCTGCCGACGGAGGGCTGGTGGTACGCCCAGCGGGTGGCTCGCGACTGGAGCTCGCTCGCCGTCCGCGACGTGGCCCTGCGGTTCTCCGGCGAGCAGACGACGCTCGTCAGCGGCCTGAAGATCGCCGATCAAGCCCTCACCCATCCCGCCTCCACCGTCCGTGAGGGAAAGCCGCTGTCGTTTGCCGGCGTGGACGCGTTGTATTTCGCATCCGCGCTGATTCCCGTGGCTTCCGGCGGCGAAACGCCGGCGCTGGCCGAGGTGCGGCCGATCGCCGTGGCGGAGCCCCCCGCCGCGGCCCGCAAGAAACTCGTGGACGTGACGCCGCGACTGGTGTCGCAGGAGATCGTCCTCGCCGCGGGTGGCACGACGACCCACCGCTACGAGATCTTCGCCGGCCCGAAAAAGCCCGACCTGCTCCGCCAGTTCGGCGCCACCGGCGCGGCGATGGACGACCTGGTGTATTACGGCTGGTTCGGCTGGGTGGCCCGGCCGCTCATCGCGCTGCTGCATGGCCTGCACGCCGTGATCGGCAACTACGGCATCGCGATCATCCTCCTCACGGTCATGGTCCGCGGGGCGATGTTCCCCTTGAGCCGCAGGCAGGCGCTCTCGTCGCAGAAGATGCAGGCGCTGCAGCCGGAGATGAAGGCCCTCGCGGAGAAGTACAAGAACGAGCCGGAGAAGCGAACCCGGGCCACGCAAGAGCTGTGGCGGAAGCACGGCGTGAATCCCGTCAGCGGCTGTCTGCCGGTGTTCATCCAGATTCCGATCTTCATGGGGCTCTACCGCTCGCTGGCGACCGACGTCGAGCTGCGGCAGGCGCCGCTGTTCAGCTCCGCCATCCGCTGGTGCTCGAACCTCGCGGCCCCCGACATGCTCTGGGACTGGTCGAAGTTCCTGCCCGATTTCCTCGCCGCCCCGGAGGCCTGGCTCGGCCCGTTTCTCAATCTCTTCCCGCTCGTCACGATCGGCCTCATGCTCTGGCAGCAGAAGCTCTTCATGCCGCCGGCGGTGGATGAGCAGCAGAAGGTGCAGCAGCAGGTGATGAACTACATGATGTGGTTCATGGCCCTGATGTTTTTCAAGGTGCCCTGCGGCCTGTGCCTGTACTTCATCGCCTCGAGCCTGTGGGGCATTGCGGAGCGGCTGTGGATGCCGACGACGGTCCCGGTCGCCGCGGCTGCAGCCGCGGCAGGCGGGCGGACGATCGACGTGCCGTTCGCCGCGGTGTCCAAGCCGGGTCAGAACGGCGCCGCCGACGCAGCTCGCGAGAAGCGGCAGGCGCGGAAGAAGCAGCGGTAGCCGCCGGACACTTGCCGACGCGTAGCATGATCCGTGGTGCGCCGCGGTGTCGTGGCGGCCGCGGTCTGCCGCAGGGACGCGTTCCTCACAGGAGCGTGTCATGTCCAGCGTCTCTTCGGGTGCCGGGGCCTTGGCCACGGCCGGCGTTTCCCGCCCCGCCACCACCGCCACGCTGCGAGTCGGTCTCATCGGCTGCGGTGCGTTCGCCCGGTTCTCGATGGCCCGCTACCGGAAGTTGCCTGGTGTGACGATCGCCGCCGTCGCCGACATCGATCCCCCGGCCGCCCACCGGGCCGCCGGGGAACTGGGGGCCGCGGCCCGGTCACCCGACGACGTGCTCGTCGCGCCGGACGTGGATCTCGTCTACATCGCCACGCCGCCGGCGCTGCACTTCCGCCAAGCACGGACCGCGGTCGAGGCCGGCAAGCATGTGCTCGTCGAAAAGCCGCTGGCTACGACCGTGGCCGACGCCGAGGCCCTCGCCGCCCTCGCCGCCCGGCGGGGGCGGGTGTGCGTGGCCAATCTCGTGGAGCGGTACAACCCGCTGGCCGACGCGGTGGCGGCCGTGATCCGCTCGCGGCTGCTCGGCGACCTCGTGCACGGGCTGTTCGTCAACGAGGCGGCCGACGAGGGGCTCGCGCCCGGCCACTGGTTCTGGGATCGCGACGTGAGCGGCGGCATCTTCGTCGAGCATGGCGTGCACTTCTTCGACCTCGTGGCCTTCTGGCTGGGCGCGGGCGAGGTCGTGGCGGCGGCCCGCAGCGTGCGGCCGACGGCGCAGGCCGTGGAAGAGCAGGTGATGTGCACCTGCCGCTACGCCGCAGCCGGGGGGGAGCAATGGCCGGTTGGTGACAGCAAGCACACGGGCATCCTCTTCCACTTCGAGCACGGCTTTCATCAACCGTCGCGAATGGATCGGCAGGAGTTGCGGCTCGTGTTCGAGCGGGGCGAGCTGCGGCTATTCGACTGGGTGCCGACGCACGGCGTGCTGCGGGCGGCCCTCGACGACGACGCGATCACGGCGGTGGCAGCCTTGTTGCCGGCGGCCGAGATCCGCATGGTCGAACGCTACGACGGCGCCGCACGGCAGGTGCGCGGCCGCTTCCGGCCGTTCGAGGCCGCCGCCCTCGTGGAGATCGCCTTCACCACCGGAAAGGACAAGCTCGGCATCTACGGTGACGTGGTCGCCGATCTGGCGGCTGACCAGGTGGCATGGATTCGTGATCCCGCGCATCGGCGGCGGCTGACCGAGGCCGAGGGCGTGGCGTCGGTGGCACTGGCCTGCGCCGCGGACCATCTGGCATTGGCCGGCCGGTAGCGCAGATCTGGCCTTATACGCTTCACACTTGAACCTCGCGCGTGACGACGCCTCGGGGCCGCCCATGCTCCATCGCCGAACGTTCGCTTCGGCCTTCCAGGCCTCCGCTCTCTCGAGGCTGACTGCGCTCCGCCATCCCTGGCTGCGCTGGTCAGCCACGCCGGCTCCTGGGGCATGGGCAGCCCCTCACCTCCCGCGCGGTGATCCTGCATTCTCGAGCGGCGGCCGCTGACCGCCGAATATCCGCGTCCGCATCCCAACGATCCGAGAACGCTGCTACAGTAATGATTCCGACCGGTGGCCTGAATGTTCTCTGCTCATGAATTGATCGTCGCTCCGGCGACGGTGCCCGGGCCGGGCGCCCGGGCGATCGTGCGGCTCGCCGGCGACGGTCTCGACAGGCTGCTCTCGCGATTGTTCACGGCCGTCGCTCCTGGGTTCGCCGCCGCCGGGGAGCCGGCACGGGTCGTCGGGGCGCGACTGGCAAGCGGGGGCCTGGGCCACGCGTGGGGCGCGGTGCCCGTCGTGGTGCTGCATTGGCCAGGGCCCGGCGGGCCGATCGGCGGGCCGCTCGCGGAGGTGCAGTTGCCCTGCTCGCCGCCGCTCATGGAAGCGGTCGTGGCCAAGGCCTGCCGGCACGGGGCGCGGCTGGCGCGAGGTGGCGAGTTCACGCTGCGGGCCTTTCTCGCGGGCCGGCTCGATCTGCTCCAGGCCGAGGCGGTGCTCGGCGTCATCGATGCCCGCACGCCGCAGGAACTCGCCGCCGCCCTCGACCGGATGGCGGGCGGTGCGGGCGTTGCCCTCGGCGCGAGCCGCGCGGCGCTGCTCGACCTGCTCGCCGACATCGAGGCGGCGATCGACTTCGCCGACGAGACGACGCCCGATGCCGTGCCGGTCGCCGACGTCGCGGCGTGGCGGGCGATCGGAGCGCGACTGGAGGCAGAGCAGAGGACGCTCGCGGAGGTCGAGGCGCACCTGGCCAGCCGTGGTGCGGGGAGCGGCGACCTGCCGCGGGTCGTGCTCGTGGGCCGGCCGAACGTCGGCAAGAGCAGCCTCTTCAACACGCTCGTGGGCCGCGATGCGGCGCTCGTGGCCGACGAGGCGGGCACCACCCGTGACTGGATCGAGGCCCGGATCGCCACCGACTCGGGGCCCACCTGCGTGCTCGTCGATCTCGCCGGCGTGCCCGATGGTGCGACCGAGGATCCGCTCGAGGCGGCGGCGGTCGCAGTGGCTCGGGAGCAGGTCGCCCGCGCGGACGTGGTCATCGTCTGCCGCGACGCGACGGCCACGGCGGACTGTGTCTGGGTGCTGCCGGACGTGCCCCGGATCGACGTGTTCACCCGCTGCGACCGGGCCGGCACCGGGGCCACCGGCATCCGCACGAGCGTGCGCGACGGGACGGGCATCAGCGAGTTACGGTCGGCGATCGCGGCCGCCGTCGCCGCCGTGCCGCCGCGGGAGTCGCCCGCCACGCTGCGCATGGCGATCGGCGTGGCGGCCGCCCGCGCGGCCCTCGCCGCGGTGCTGCCCGACGTCCGCGCCGCGGCGGTCGGCAGACCCGCCGACGAGGCGCTCGTCGCGGCGCACATTCGCCGGGCGGTCGATGCTCTCGGGGAGGTCACGGGCGTTGAGATCGGCACCGATCTGCTCGATCGGATATTCTCCCGGCATTGCATCGGCAAGTAGGTGTCGGCCGCGGAGTCTCGTCCACGCATGGTGCCCGAACTGGAATCAGTCTGCGAGCGGCTTGCGGCCGGCGCCGTGCGGCATCAAACCCGCGATGCCGCGGCTCGCGCCGCAGTGGCCAGGGTGACGGCGCTCGCGGTCGCTGCCGAGGCCGGCCGCTGGGTGGATGCGGCGGTGGCGATCAAGGCCGCCGCGGGAAATCGGGCGGCCGTCGCCGAGGAGATCGCGACCGGGCCGATCGCCACGCTGCGGCTCTTGCTCGTCACCGCGCGGCGGCTCGGCGAGATCGCCCGCACCGGGCTGCCGCGGCCGGCGCGGCCGCCGCGGATCCTGCATCCAGCCGCCGGAGCGGCAGGGCCGGAGTCGTTCGTCGGCGTCGACCTGCTCCCCGAGCCTGGGCTCTTGGACGGCGTCGTGTTTCGCAACCACCGGGCCACGGTGCGGTGCGGGAATCCCGGCGGCGTGGAGGCGTTTCTGCGGTCGTGGCGGGAGGAGGCCCGCGAGCGGCCGCGGCAGGGGGGCGTGGCCGCCGTCCTCGGCGCGGGCAACGTCACGGGGCTCGCTGCAGCCGATGCCATCGCGCAGATCTTCGAGCACGGGCGTGCCGTGCTGCTAAAACTGCACCCGCAGCATGCTCCGCTCGAGCCCGTCCTCGCGGCGGCGCTCGGGCCGCTCGTCGCCGCCGACCTGCTGGCGATCGTTTGCGGCGGTGCCGAGGTGGCCCGGGCGGCCGTGGCCATGCCGCAGGTCACGCACGTCCATCTCACGGGCGGGCAGGGAGCCTTCGACGCGCTCGTCTGGGGCGGCGGCGGCCCGCGGGCCGCCGCCGCCCGCCCCGTGCTCGTCAAGCCGATCACGTGCGAACTGGGCAACGTCACGCCGTGGATCGTCGTGCCGGGCCGCTATACGCCGGCGCAGCTCCGCTACCAGGCCGACGCGGTGGCCGCGTCGATCGCCAACAACACGTCGTTCAACTGCATTGCCACGAAGTGCGTCGTCACTGACCGGGCGTGGGACCAGCGGGACGAGTTTCTCGGGCTCGTGCAGCGGCGGCTCGCCGGACTGCCGCCGCGTCCGGCCTGGTATCCGGGCGCGACCGCGGCCTGGGAGACGGTCACCGGCACTGCGGCTCCCGCGGACGGCACGTTGCCATGGACGTTTCGCAGCGGCGTCGATCCGGCCCGCGAGCCGCGGTGGCTGGAGCGGGAGTGGTTTGGGCCCGTGGCGGTCGAGGTGCCGCTTGTCGCCGATTCGCTCGACGCCTTCTGCGGCCGGGCCGCGGCCTTCGCCCGCACGCTGCCGGGGAGCCTGGCCGCGAGCGTCACCGCGCCCGCCGGCCTGCCGGCGCACGACGAGCGCCGCGTGACCGCGCTGGTCGAGCATCTCGAATACGGCGTCGTGGCCCGGAACACCTGGTCGGCGCTGGCCTACTCCTTCGCCAGCGTGCCCTGGGGTGGGTATCCGGGCGGGACACTCGCCGATCCGCGGAGTGGCATCGGTCGCGTGCATGACCCGCTGCTTCTGCCGCTGGTGCACAACACGATCGTCGAGGCGCCGCTCGCCGCCTGGCCCGCGCCCGCCTGGTTCCCGTGGCATTCCCGCGGCGATCGGCTGGCCCGCGGGCTGGTGGATTTCTACGCCGCGATCGCGCGGGGCGGCAGCGGCGTCATGCGGCTCGCCGCCATGCTGCCCGACGTGCTGGCCGGCTAGAGCGGGTCTGGGATACGTGGAGCGTTTCCCAGGCACAGTGGGAGAGGGAGGCGAAGGGGGGTCGGCGAACGCTCGACGAGCGTGTGGCCGCTGCGGCCCTTCCGTGCCGCCTCTTATACGCTTCACACTTGAACCTCGCGCGTGACGCTGGTCGGGACTGCCCACGCCCCATCGCCGGACGTTCGCTGCGTCGACCAATCCGCCGCCGGCGGATCGGTGCCCGCTGCCCTTCGCTCTCTCGGATGCAGACTGCGCTCCGCAATCCTTGCTTCGCTTGTCTGCATACGCCGGCTCCCGGGGCGTGGGCAATCCCTCACTCGCCGTTGTTGCCCAGGAGAGGTTCGTGCGCGATGCTCAATTGTGAGCCGTATTACTCGCCAGCCTTCACCAGGTCCTTGAAGACCTTGCGAACCTTCGCCACCTTCGGGGCGGCCACGGCGTTGCAATAGCGGTCGCCGGGGTTCTTGGCGAAGTAATCTTGGTGATAGCCCTCTGCCGGATAAAAGGTGGAGGCCTTCGTGACCTCCGTCACGATCCGCCCGGGAAAAACCTTCTCTCCGTCGAGCTTCGCGATCACCCGCTCCGCGATCCGCTTTTGCTCGTCGTCATGATAGAAGACGCCCGACCGGTACTGCGTCCCCACATCGGCCCCCTGGCGGTTGAGGGTCGTCGGATCGTGCGTCGCGAAGAACACCTCCAGCAGCTTCTCGAACGACACCACCGCCGGGTCGTACTCGATCTCGATCGCCTCGGCATGGCCAGTGAGGCCCGTACACACGTCCTTGTACGTCGGATTCGGCACTTGGCCGCCGATGTAGCCGCTGGTGACGCTCTTCACGCCCTTGAGTTCGGCATACACCGCCTCGGTGCACCAGAAGCAGCCGCCGGCGAACGTCGCCTTGACGAATCGGGGCGGATCGGCGGCGGCGGACGACATCATGACGAGGGCTCCGAGGGCCAGACAGGCGAACCGGCGGTTCATCGCGTGCTTCTCCGTGAGGGATGGTTGCCGGACGAGCGTATTGTAGGAACTTTCGCCGGATCGACGACGAATCGCAGCGGCTTCATCGCCCACTCGCCAGCATAGCCCACGCCGATCCGCGACGTCCGCTCGATCAGCCGCCGCGGAACGTCGATCCCAGTCTCGAGCCACAGCCCCGTGGCCCGGGCCGCCGGCCGCCCGTCGAAGCCGCGGTCGATGCCCAGGCCCTTCGTCACCCGGCCCGGCCCCGTGAACTCCCCCGCCCCGCGGATCAACACCGCCGCCGGCACGCCCTCGGCACCCGTCACGACGTTCAGCATCCAATGCATCCCGTAGCACAGATAGACGTACCACCGCCCGGCCGGCCCGAACATCACGGCGTTGCGCGGCGTCAGGCCCTTCGACCCGTGGCAGGCCAGGTCATGAGCCCCCAGGTAGGCCTCCGTCTCGTGGACGACGTGCCGCGTGGTCCGGCCATCGGCCCCGCGGACGACGAGCAACGCTCCGATCAGTTCCCGCGCCACCCGGTCCGCCGGCCGGTCGAAGAAGGATCGCGGCAGGGTCTGTGACGACGACGCCATATCGGGCATGATTATGGCCGATCGATCACCGGAAATCGCGGAGCCATCGTCACACTCATGGAAGCAGGCATCGTCGGGCTGCCGAACGTCGGCAAGAGCACCCTCTTCAACGCCCTCACCCAGTCGAAGGCGGCGCAGAGCGCAAACTATCCGTTCTGCACGATCGAGCCCAACGAGGGCATGGTGAGCGTGCCCGACGGCCGGCTCGACCGGATCACGAAGTTCATCCCGCCGCAGAAGGTGATCCCCGCCGCCCTCAAGCTCGTCGACATCGCCGGAATCGTGAAGGGGGCGAGCGAGGGCCAGGGCCTGGGCAACAAGTTCCTCTCCCACATCCGCGAGGTGGACGCGATCCTCCAGGTGGTCCGCTGCTTCGAGGATCCCGACGTGATCCACGTAGCCGGCAAGGTCGACCCCCTGTCGGACATGGAGACCATCGAACTGGAGCTGATGCTTGCCGACATCCAGCACCTGGAGAACCTGCTGCCGAAGGCCGAGCGGGCCGCGAAGAGCGCCGACAAGGAGGCAAAGATCAAGGTCGAGGTGATGAAGAAGTGCCTCGCCTGGCTCGGCGAGCAGAAGCCGCTGCGGACGCTCGCCCTCGACGAGGCGGAGCGGAAGGCGGTGCAGGAGCTTGGCCTGCTGACGGCGAAGCCGATTCTCTACGTGGCGAACGTGGATGAGGGCGATGTCGAGGGCAAGGGGCCGCTCGTCCAGGCCGTGCGGGCCGCGGCGGCGAAGTCCGGCGCCGAGGTGGTGCCGGTATGCGCAAAATTGGAGGCCGAGATCGCGGAGCTCGACGAGGCCGACCGGGCGGAGATGCTCGCGGGCGCCGGGCTGGCGGAGCCGGCGCTGGCGGTACTGGCGCGGGCCGCCTACAAGACGCTCGGCCTGCAGAGTTACTTTACGGCGGGCGAAAAAGAGGTCCGTGCCTGGACGGTCCCCGTGGGCGCGCTCGCCCCGCAGGCCGCCGGCGTGATCCACACCGACTTCGAGAAGGGCTTCATCCGCGCGGAGATCTACTCGCTCGAGGATCTGGAACACTACAAGAGCGAGAAGGAGATCCGCGCCGCCGGCAAGCTCCGCGTCGAGGGCAAGGAATACCTGATGCGCGACGGCGACATCTGCCACTTTCTCGTCAATAAATAGCGCCTGCCGGGCCATCCATGGCCCCGGCAGGCTTGGCCCGGCGTGGTCGCAGCCAAGGTGCGACCAGCCGGGCGGGCGGTCGCACCTCCGGGCGACCGTGGCCGCCGCAAAGCGGCGGCCCTGTAGCGGCGGTCTCTGACCGTCGATCCGAGCCACGCGGCGCGGCACGATGCCGAGGCCACGCGTGAAGCCGCCCATCCATGGCCCCGGCAGGCTTGGCCCGGCGTGGTCGCAGCCAAGGTGCGACCAGCCGGGCGGGCGGTCGCACCTCCGGGCGACCGTGGCCGCCGCAAAGCGGCGGCCCTGTAGCGGCGGTCTCTG
>Ga0315901_10000688_pt1 | contig 49700 bp, 39 predicted proteins | sample LakEriMetagenome_10_FD_203761 | JGI IMG/M metagenome (GOLD analysis project Ga0315901, IMG submission 203761) | Freshwater fungal communities from buoy surface, Lake Erie, Ohio, United States - Buoy 2 MA116 | ecosystem: Environmental > Aquatic > Freshwater > Lake | place: USA: Lake Erie, Ohio...
CACATTTCCTCGCGGATCATGCAGTTACCACTGTCGGATACTGGGCGGTAACATTACCCAGACCAGGACTTTCACCCGGCTGATTAAACGCCATCGAAGGCGCACTAGTGGATCTCGCTAGAGATCCTTGCGCTAGAGCAGACCTCGAAATACCGCAATACCGCTATACAAGATGTTTCGCTTTACAAAATGCTCCTAGTGAACCGGAGTTTATTTTTTTGGTTCTTCAGGTAATTTTGTGGGTAAAGAACCTGGATTTCTCGTACTCAGCAACGCGGTACTCGTACTCCTACTCGTACTCGAAGCCCCTGAATCCCAACGGTTCTTTTCGAGTACGAGTACGAAAAAAGCCTGAAGCGTATCCTTCTAGCCACAATATTCCTGTAGAACCATTCTTTTACGCATGTCGGAATAATTATGGTGGTTTGAAGCGCTGGGATCTCTAGCGAGATCCACTACCGCGAGATCCACTACCGCGAGATCCACTACCGCGAGATCCACTACCGCGAGATCCACTACCGCGAGATCCACTACCGCGAGAGTTTCCCGAGCAACTCTACTTGGCCACGCCAAACGTAAACGTCGTGACTTGATGGAATTTTTCGTTTGGCTTGAGCACTGCGGTTGGGAATGAAGGCTGATTCGGTGCATCGGGATAGTGCTGGGTCTCTAAGCAGAAGGCTTCATGCGTTTTGAAACCCGCATTGCCCGGACCGCCATCGAGGAAATTGCCCGTGTAAAGTTGTACTCCAGGCTGAGTGGTTTTGATCTCCATCGTTCGTCCACTTGCAGGATCAACAACCTTGGCCGTCGGACGCAGTTCTCCCGCCTTGCCCCGAACCACAAAACAATGGTCGTAGCCATTGGTCGACTTGAGTTGACCAATCCGCTCGCCGATTTTGTGGGCTGTCGTAAAGTCCAAGGGAGTCCCTTTTACATCCGCCAAAACACCCGTCGGAATCATGTCGGCATCGACCGGTAAAAACTGATCGCAAGCGAGAGTCAATTCATGGTTGTGAATCGTGCCTGAACCAGATCCGCCCAAATTGAAATAAGCATGATTCGTCAGATTCAAAACGGTGGATTTGTCGGTCGTTGCATTTAGATCCAACGTCAGTGTATTGCTGTTGTCCCAACGGTACTCGGCGATCGTCGTTAAAGTACCCGGATAACCTTCTTCGCCATCGGGGCTGACGTAGGTCAGCCGCAAACCAACGATGCCATCACCCTTGACCTCACTGACTTGCCACATCCGTTTATCGAATCCAACCTCACCACCGTGCAAGTGGTTTGGCCCGTTGTTCGTTGCCAAACTGTAGGTCTTGCCATCGAGCGTGAACTTGCCCTTGGCGATCCGATTGCAAAAGCGGCCTACGGTCGCTCCAAAATAAGGATGACGCTGTAGATACCCGTCGAGGCTTGCAAAGCCTGCTGTCACGTTCGTCTTCTTGCCAGATTTATCCGGAACATTGATCGAAACGACGATCGCACCATAGTCGATGAGTTCAACAGTATTGCCTGAGTCATTGGTCAACGTATACAACGTGACAGACTTGCCGTCGGGAGTCTTGCCGTAAGGTTTCTTGTCGATAGCCATAGGTGTTGCGGGTTCATTCTCTTTTGCAAAAACCATGTTGCCAGCACCTTGGGCCAACAAGGCAATCCCAGCGCTTGCAACAAAAAACAACTGAATGGAACGTCGTGTAAGTTTCATTTAGGATCAAATCGAAGAGGTGGGAAGAATCAATGGACTAAGAAATAAGGAACTACGGTTTGGGTGTTTCACTAGCAGGCTCGACACGCCCAAACAGATGGCCTCCGACGTTATCGTGCTTCCATGTTCCGGCATACTTGCGGTCATGGAAAACAACTCTTGCGGAGAAAGTTCCAAGCCCTGGTATTGTAACCGAATCGAGCACGATCATGGGGGTTCGACCTACCCATTGGATCGTTACGACAACCGGAACCGTCAAATCCTTGTTCCCATACTTGATTCGGGTTTTGATTTCCCACAGATCGTCGTCACCATCGAGTTTCTTTGCGCTCTTGATCTCGTAGCGTTCCTCTTCGAGTTTGTTCAGCGGTTGGCCATCGATGGTGAATGAACCTGAAAGGATGGAATTCGAAAGGTATTTTTCGAATTCTTCAATCGGAGGCTTCGCAACCTTGTTTTGTTCCTGAGCTAAACTGACTCGATCTCCTGGTAGACATAAAAAACCGAATGCCGAAACGAGCAACAGAGTCGCTACAAGCCAACCACCAATTGGGTTCATGCCAAAGCGATGCATTTTGTTTCTCCTGGTTATGCTACAAGCTTCTAAGATACTCGATCGATGCCCCGAACTCGGCAACCGGATCCGGAGCCATGTCCCGCTCTACAATATAGCAACCTCCAAAGGAATGTTCCGCCAGTAAGGCGATGATCCTTGGGAATTCCGCCAGTCCTCGACCCAGCGGCACCTGCGTCCCCCGCCCCCTTGCTCGGTCCGAAAGCCCATCCTTGGCATGAACAAGCATCACATGCTTGGCCACCCCGGGCAAATCGTCCAGGTTGAATCCATTGACGATCAAATTGCCGGGATTTAATGTGATACCCAAGGAAGCTTCTGGTAGTGAATCAATCAATGCGCCTAGGACGGATAAGGACTCAGCACCGGTCTCAAGTGCCAGCATCGCACCAACTTGGTGGGAGTATTTGCCCAGATCTGCTAGCACCCCTCGAAGCACCTGGCGAGAAGGCGCTTCGGGCTCGGGATCAATGTAACCGGCGCTGTTGACGACAACATTGGCTCCAAGATCAAAAGCCAGCTTCATGGCTTTTTTGGTACCTTCAATCCTGCGATCAAGTTCGTCGGTCGTTTCATATCCGCGGCTTGTCGCGAATCGAACCGAAGCAACACGCAAATTCAAGTCATCGAGCAATTTGCGCAATTGCCGCAAAGCCGTACCTGAAATATCGCCAGGCCGCAGTTCAGTTCGTGCATCGATCTCTATCGATTCTGCCTTGAGTCGCGACGCTGTTTCCAAAGCTTGACGAAACGGAAGACGTAAGCCAGCTAACTGAATACCCACTCGTATTGCGGTCACGATATAGCCTCGATCGACATTTGTTGGGAGCGCCTAAGACTTCTCAAAGAGCCAGCCAAAGGGTTTCCATTTTTTGGCTTCTTTCTTCAACTGATATTCATCGATCGTGTTCTCGTGGATGTACTTGACCGCTTCATCCACCGAATCGGTGTAAAGGTACAAGTCCCGATCGCTTGGAGATACAGTTCCTTGTTCTACCATCCGATCAATATACTCCATGAGTTTGGAGTGGTAGTCTCGATCCATAATCACGATGGGAAACTGTGAGATCTTCTTGGTCTGGATCAAAGTGATGGTTTCAAAAAACTCATCAAGAGTTCCAAAGCCACCGGGCATGATGACAAAGCCGTAGGAGTATTTCAGTAGCAGCACTTTGCGGACGAAGAAGTACCGGATATCAACCGAGCGATCCAGATAGGGATTGGGCTTTTGCTCGAACGGCAATTCGATGTTCACTCCGACGCTTCTGCCACCGACTTCTCTAGCACCACGATTGGCAGCCTCCATAATTCCTGGGCCACCACCGGTCATGATTGTAAACCCTAGCTGGGATATCCTGGCAGCAATATCGACGGTCTGTTGATACTCAGGCGTTTTTTCCCCAAGTCGCGCAGAGCCAAAAATGGTGATGCAAGGCCCTACGAAGTGAAGGGTTCTAAAGCCCTTAATGAACTCCCAAGCGACCTTGAGAGTAAAATAGAATTCCTTACGTCGAGACTGCCTGCCCTCGAGGAACTGAATCTCTTTGTTGATTTTAAGCATCGAATTTCACCGGGAGAGGAAAAAAACCACCGCCGGTAATGTATCAGAGGTTTGCCCAAAGGTCATGAGCAAACCTTAATGAAGATGATCTTCGAGTCGAGCAACCTACTTAGAATCCGCAGAGGCTTGCACTGCTTTTTCCTCTAGACCCTTGAGATAATTATCCCGTGCTTCAGCTTTATCGTCTTTTAGCGAATCGTAAAGCAAATTCTCCCTGTAGCCTTCGGCGTCCATGAGCGTAAAACCAAGAAAAAGGGCGACGAAAATAAGACTTCCAAGGATCACAATCGCGTTAAGAGGCTTGTCCCAGAGCAAGTGCATAAAGAACAAGATGACCAAACCTGCTTTGACCGTCGCAATCGTCAATGACATCCAAATTTCCGCGTTTCCCAAGTCGAACGTAGACTGGTAGACAGTCAGCCCCGTGAGAACCAAGAGGGCAAAAAACACCGATAGCAACATCCAAATCGGCATCGGGTGCGAAAAACCGTGATGATCACCATGGCCATGACCATGTCCGCCATGATCGTGGCTTGTTCCGTGAACGTTCTGAGCTTGTTCGTTATGTGCTGTCGTGTGAGCCATTTTCAATTCAATCGTGCAGTTTGTGCTTCGGATCGTCGCCGCAATGGAGCGGGCAACCGTTTAGGTAATCAGGTACAAGAGCGGGAACAAGTAGATCCAGATAAAGTCGACCAAGTGCCAATACAGCCCAACATTGTCGACAGGTCCAAAATACTGCTCGTGGAACTCATGCCTGGCCGCCTTGACGATCAGCCAACTGATAACGATCATCCCGCCGATAATGTGGATCGCATGGACCCCGGTCATGCAGTAGTAAATACTAAAGAATAAACCCGCCATGGTTCGTTTGTTGACATCCGCCTTTGGAGTCGAAAGCTCCTTGGCTTCGACATAGACGTCGGGAGATCCGCCTGCCAAGACCGCTGGAGCCGTGGTTGCTGGCATGCTACCGTGATCATGTTCATGGGTGTCGGAGGCGGCAGCATGGTCGTGAGAGTCGTGATCGACGTGACCTTGTACGGACATGTGATGCTCGTGATGCCCAGCATGCCCTTTCGATGCTTCTTCTTGTGCTTCAAGAACCTGACCTAGCAACACACCTCCAAAGAAACACAGACACGCCGTCAGGAGTGGACCGGCAACTTGCTGATGGAACACCGACTTGATCGCCCATGCATACAAGGCATAAGCCGCACACAATATGGTTACCAACGCCGGAACCACGCATAGCATTTCGAGGTAACCTTTGTGCGCCCCATGATGCCCCTCAACCTGCGGGATGTAAAACCTTCCGGGGAGTAAGCCCAACTCCCATTTGTGCGAGTATTCGACCGACTTGACGCCCAAGAAGATCGCTGCACAACCGAGCGTCGCTCCCAGCATTCCAACAAGCAACTGATGTTGTCTGAGTTGAGCAGCGCGAACCGCCCAGGCCATCGTCAGAGAGCTGAACAACAACACCCCCGTGTTGATCGCTCCAAGCTTCTCGTTCAAAAACGAACTGCAAAACTCGAAGACCTCTGGGTTCCTGTTGCGGTACAACGCATAAGCACAGAACATCCCACTAAAAAATAGAACTTCTGTGACCAAGAACAGCCACATCCCAAGTTTGCCTGAATCGAACTGCTGCTCGGCATCGTCAAAGTGGTGCGCTAACCAACTGGGATGCTCATGGTGATGATCATCAGCATGCTGATCTTGCGCTGGAACGTAGGTGTCTTGAATTGCTGTCATTTTCTTAACTGATTAAAGCCGTGCGGGTTATTCTTAAAGTGCGGAACTAAGCCCGCTTGACGTAAGCACCTGTCTTACCGTCGTACTCGATGTTGGAGAAATCATAAGGATCACCAACGGTCGGAGCCGACGAGAAGTTGTCGTGGGGCGGTGGCGATGAACACATCCATTCAAGGGTCGCACCACCCCAAGGATTCCGGGGAGCTCTCTTGCCATTGACCAACGACATCAGCAACACGATCAGGGCCAGAAGCAATCCTGCCCCTAGGGTAAGCGAACCAATGGTCGATAGCTGGTGAAGCGGTTGGAATTCTGGTAGGTAGGACGCATATCGACGAGGCATACCACGTGAACCCAAAACGAACTGTGGAAGGAACGTCAAATTGAATCCAACGAAAACAATGATCGCCGAGACGATCCCCATTTTGTCATTGAACATCCTGCCGGTCATCTTGGGCCACCAGTGAAAAACACCACCAAGGAAGGCGACCAATGTTCCACCCATCATCACGTAGTGGAAGTGCGCCACCACAAAATAAGTGTCGTGGAAATGCATGTCCGTTGAGAGTGCTCCAAGAGGAAGTCCCGTCAGGCCACCTATGGTAAACAGGAAAATAAACGCGAGAGCATAGAGCATCGGTGTGTTGAGCGACACGGTGCCTTGATACATCGTTCCGAGCCAGTTAAACACCTTGATCGCCGATGGGATCGACACCGTGAAGGTAAGTGCACTAAAGACAACGGCTGTCACGTCGGCCATACCCGAAGTGAACATATGGTGGCCCCAAACCAAAAATCCGAACAAAGCGATCGCGATCGAACTGTAGGCGATCATTCGGTATCCGAAGATCCCCTTGTGGCAGTGAACGCTCATAAGTTCGCTGATGATACCCATCGCCGGTAGGATCATAATGTACACGGCCGGGTGGGAATAAAACCAAAAGAAATGTTGGAAGGTCACCGGGTCGCCGTTGAGCTTTGGATCGAAAATCCCAATCCCTAGCAAACGTTCAGCCGACAGCAAAAGTACCGTGATTCCAAGCACTGGGGTCGCAAGAACTTGGATGATCGATGTTGCATAAACAGCCCAGAGGAATAGGGGCATGCGGAACCAAGTCATCCCGGGTGGACGCATCGTGTTAATCGTTACGATGAAGTTCAGTCCAGTGAAAATGGAACTGAATCCCAGAACGAACACACCAAATGTTGCTGCCAAGACAGCACCCCCTTGTTGGGTGTCGATGCTGTAGGGCGTGTAAAAAGTCCAGCCCGTATCTAGACCGGTCATGGAAAGGGCTGTCAGGAACAAAACCAAACCTGTCAACCACAGATAGAAACTCATCAAATTCAGCCGAGGAAACGCCACGTCTTTCGTGCCGAGCATGATCGGCAACAAAAAGTTTCCAAGCGCGGCGGGAACACTCGGGATGATGAACAAGAAAACCATGATCGCGCCGTGAAGCGTGAAGACTTGGTTGTAGGTCTTGTTGTCCAGCCAACCATCTTGAAAGTTCCACAGATGGATCCGAATCATCAGGGCGAACAGCCCCCCGAGGGCAAACGAGGACATGACACCCACGAGGTACATTAGCCCGATCCGTTTGTGGTCGAGCGTCATAGCCCAACTCAAGAAACCGTGCGAATGGTTCAGGAAGTGGTGCGTTGGATAGCTGTCCGCTTCACTGTATCCCGGTGATGCTATAGGACGATCTACTACACTCATTGTTGTGACCTGTAATGTTTTGTGTTCTTGAAAACTGTGAAATTTTGAAATTGGTTGAAACGGGTTACTGTTTGCTGCCTGGGGTCGCATTCTCAAGTGACTTGATGAACGCGATCAAAGCATCGATCTGGTCATCCTTGAGTTTCCCCGCGTAGCTGTTCATTGGAGAAGCCTTCTCATAACCCTTGCGAGCTTTTGCCTGCGGATTCAAGATCGATTCCCTGACGTAGTTTTCATCAAAGTCAACTTCCTGACCGGAGGCGAGCGGAACTTTCTTTCCCCACGATCCATTGTAGCTGGGACCCGGGCCGCTGGCTCCCCTTTCACCTGCATAATGGCAGGTCGAGCATCCCTGACGCTGATACAGCTTCGCCCCTCGTTCGATGGGATCCGTAGGCTCTCTAAGTGATCTTTCGAGCGCCTTTTGGTATTCCTCCTCCTTGACGACCTTCACCTTACCGAGCATCTGGCTATGGTTGTCGCCACAATACTCGGTGCAGAAAAGATCATAAATCCCCTCTTTGGTTGTTCGGAACCACAGGTAATTGTATCTACCGGGCACGATGTCGCGCTTGGCTCGGAACGCAGGGATGTAAAAACTGTGCAAAACATCGTCTGACCTCATAATGAGTTTGATGTCCCGGTCGACCGGAAGGACCAGCAGTGGCAGTTGCGTCGCGTTGGATTCCGCCGATGTGACCACGGGAAGAAAGTCGTCAGGCTTTCCGCCAGAGACCGACGATCCTGCATCATCCTTTGCTCCGAGTTTGACTACATTAATGGTGTCATGCTCGCCGCCGTTATCGTACCTAAAGGCCCAGTTCCATTTCTTGGCAGTCACATTTACATCGATCGTTCCCTTAGGAATACGCGACATATCAAGATACCCCATCGCTCCTTCCCAGAAGATCCACACAACGATGATCGTCGGGACTACAGTCCATGTAATTTCAATGAGGTTATTGTGCAACGCTTCGGGCGATCCGCGGTATCCGGGTCGCTCACGAAACACCCACATGAAATAGCCCATGGCAATCACGATCGGCACAAAGAAGACCACGCAAATCCACATGATCACTGTGAACAGAAAGTCGACCTGTGGTACGAACGACGAAGCACCATCGGGGAACCAAGCGTAGGGGGCAACTTTGTCGGCTAATATGAAACTCATGATTGATTTTCGGTTGAATCGACAGTGGAAGTTTGAATCAAATTGTCTTTGGCATCAGCGGCGGCGCTGCGAATCAGCCAGTACGGAACAGTCACTAAGAGCACCAGGAGGACGAAAGCTCCTCCTCCTAGTGACATCAGCTTCCTCGCACTTGCGGTGTACTTGTTCTCATCAGGATCGTAATGGACGCACCACAGGGCAATCATATCCAGTGGTGTTCCTATGGTACCCTGTCCGGCTTCAATAAAGGCCATCTTCAGGGTCTCCGGTACGAATCCAATCTCGAAAACGTACCTGGTGACCTTACCCCCTGGCGATAGGAAGATCGCGGCGGAAGGATGATTGAATTGCTTATGTTTCGCATCGTAGGTGTACTGAAAACCTACCGCCTCGGTCAATTGTCGAATGCTTTCGGACGTTCCAACCCAGAACTCCCAACCGCTTGGGTCGTGTTGATCAAACAGATCCTGCGAATACTTCGCTTGGGTCGCCTTGGCTTTTTGACTCGACTCCGAAGGATCAATGCTGATCGACACCATCAAAAAATCCTTGCCCAATTGCGGGCTCGGCATGCGATTGAGACCTTGCACAAGTCCATTGAGTTGAGCGACGCACATCCCAGGACAGTTGCTGTAGTTGAGCGTCAGCAGCACCGGTTTGCCGCTTTGGAGCAGTTTAGAAAGGGATGTCGATTGCCCTTGGGCATTCGTGAAAGCCAAGTGCTCGGGAACCGCAATCCCAAGCTTCTGTTCGATTCCAACTCCCTGCATTGCCTTGGGCAGATCTAAATCTGCTGCGGTTGCCGAATCGGTCAATCCGGCGAAACAAACTAGCGAAAGAAGGCAAACAATCACCCAGCCCAGCGTTTGCTGGAACGTTCGATGAACAAACTTTGCCTCCGACGGAAAAATCATTTATTAATCTAGGCCCCTTGGACTGGACCAAACTCCTTCAGGATAATCTCTGTGGCTCTGTCGATCGGAATATGAATCACGTCCTTTTTCGCGGGTTCTTGACCCTTTTCAGGAGGGGGCGCTGCTTCATCGACGATCCGTTCCTTCTTATAACCGCTCAAAGTCTTGAGTTGTTCACTTACATAAGTCGCAGGCTTCTCGACTTCGGTACCAATGCGGCCCTGCCTGTTCTCAGTCATGCTGACCATGTTGTAGCAAAGAGCTTGCAAAAGCTGCAAAAGGATCACCAGGATGATGATGCTAAGGATTGCCCAGTAGGCGATCATTTTGGTATTGAGGTCGTCGTAGCGAGCCATGTCAGTATTTTCGCTAGTAAGTGTTACAAAATTGGGTTGGCGTAGGTCAACGCTTCTGGCAATCTAGGATCCTTCATCGGAACCAGCGGTGCGCTTTTGGCTCTGACCAAAAAGAACGCCATGAGAATCGCAAACATCCCTACTCCACCCAGCAAGTGCCCGAAAAGAGCCACAACGTTCGCTGGCCCAGCATTAGGCATAACCAAAAAAGTCATGTCGAGCCAGTGAACCACCAAAGCCCATACGGCCCAAAATGTTAACCCCAGGCGATGGCGGCGAACGTGCCTGCTGATCGTCCCAAGAAACGGAATCGCAAAGTGCAAAGGAATTAGTGCATAAGCCACATACTGCCAACCATCCTTGAGCCGAACGGCAAACCAATAGGTTTCCTCTGGAATGTTACCATACCAGTAAAGGAGCAACTGCGAGAAAGCGATGTACGACCAAAACATGATGAAGCCGAACATGAACTTGCCCATGTCATGGAAGTGCTCTACCGTCACAAACGAACGAAGCTTGCCAGCATTTTGAAGCGCCATACATATCAAGATCATGGTCGCAAAAAACGCCATCATCCCTGCCGCAAAAACGTAAACACCAAAGATGGTACTGTACCAGTCGGCGTCGATACTCATGACCCAGTCAAAGGCAGCAAAGCTCACCGAAAGAGCAAAAATCATGATGCAAGGTCCGCTCCACTTTTGACGTGCAATGGAATGCTCAACATCACCCGACTCGTCTTGCTTTCGGCTTTGGCTGAAAAAGAAATAAGCCATCAAGCTCCACAAGCCAAAGTAGACAATCGATCGAATAAAAAACCACTCTTTGGTTAAATAACCAACATCGATCTTCGCCTTGACCACACTCGAGTGAACCTCTTCGGGCACATTCCATTCGTAAGGGATATTCTTTCCGGCGAACAATGCAAAGATGATCGGCAGGAATAACAAGGTTAAGAATGGGATCGTCGACATAATCAATTCGGCAATCCTACGAATCGATGTACTCCACCCGGCACGGGCGACGAATTGCACGAGAATGAAAAACAGCGACCCCAAGGCGATGGTCATGATGAACATGAAATTCGCCAAGTACGAATGAGACATGAAACGCAACTCGGAATCCGCAGTGGCCCCCTGGCCTTTGGCGAATACCCCAAACAAAGCACCGATGACAACAAGTATCAGGCCGCCTGCAAACAGGGGAGACGGTTTCCACTTGGACGGCAACTCAATCGTTTCTAGGTCGTACTTGGAAGTCATAACTGTGTTTCAAATGTTTGGAATTGCTTTGATGTCCAATTTGGAGGCGTAAGCCTCTCACTGCTTGGATGGTCCTGCAGGTGGATCTGTTAAACTGCTGCGTTGATCAACTGGAACATCGTCGATGTTGGCATTTCGTGATCGCTGCAAAGCCTTCACGTATAGCACAATCGCCCATCGCTCTTCTGGGGTGATCGACGATGCATACGATGCCATCTTGCCTTGTCCTTTTGTGATCGTGTGGAAAATATTTCCGACCAATTGCTTTTGAACACGATCAGCATGGAGAGATGTTGGCGGAGCCCACGTGTCTTGTTGCAAACTCGCGGCCCGCTTGGCTACCAGTCCATCACCATACCCCGTATAGCCATGGCAAGCCGCACAGTAGGTTTCGTACTTGGTTTTGCCAAGTTTCATGTTGGCATCACTTGCCTCGATTGGAAGCTTATCAAGAAACGGTAACTTCGGTGCTTGACCACCATCGCCGGTCACCGGCAGCTGTGTTGCACCCGAGACGCTATTGGTTGAGACAAAAATACTCCGGTCCTCATCGTTAAGTGAAACGGAGACTTTCATTGGATCATAGCCGAGGTAGAACGGATCCTCTTTCGTGAGTTGCTCACGCGAAACCGTCGCAGGCACAGGTGGACGCATGGTTCGTCCGTCCTTGAAAATCGTTGTCGTCTGCTGAGGTTTCTTCTTTGGTTGGAAATCCATATCAAAGAAAACGTGCCAACGTGGCAGATCGCTGAAACTGGCTCGCATGTTCAAAACGATGGCCGCAGGGATCAAACCTGCAAGGACCAAAAGCAATGAACCTAGCCAAATCGGACGCGGAATCTCTGTAGGCGATGGATCCTCAATGACTTCGTCGATGGATGCTGGGTGAACAGAAGTCAATAACTCGCGAACCGATTCGCGGTTGTAGTACTTGTCGCTGGCGTCGACGAACAAAAAGAATCGATCGTTCGTCGCTCGATCAAACTTGGCATTCGTGAAAACCGGATTGCTGAATTTGGGCAAACCGTTAAGGGCCAACATCCCAAGCACAGACGTAAAGGCTGAGAACAGAATCGTCAATTCAAACGAAACCGGAATCGACGCGGGAGTAATCCCAAAGGGCTTGCCCGAAATGATGTAGCGGTAATCTACCCCGTTCATCCACCACTGCATGACCAAGGCGGTCGTCAAGCCAGTGAGCCCTGCACATAGGACAATAAATGGCAAGATCGTCGGCTTGATTCCCAACGCATGATCGATGCCGTGTACCGGAAAAGGAGTAAATGCATCGGTCTTGGTGTAGCCGGCATCACGAACCTTCTCAGCAGCATGGAGCAGGTCATGCTCGTTTTCAAACTCCGCCATCCAACCACACGCCTTCGGTGGCCGTGGCTCCTTGGTCGTTTTGATTTGGTGTTCGTTCGTATTCATATCGTTAACTTTTGAGTTTCGTTTTCGTTCCAATCAAAGCTGGACTATGCAACCTTGGAGCTTTTTAATGCCCATGTCCTGAGTGCCCATGACCTTCGTAAGGATCCTTGCCTTGCAACTCTGCAGCCACAGCAGCCTGTGCATGATCTGCGTGGTCTTGTGCCGACATCACACCCTTAACTTCCGAGATCGCGATCGTGGGCAAGTACCGACAAAACAGCAGATAGAGGGTAAGAAACACGCCAAAACTTCCGAAAAACATCAATCCGTCGTAGAGCGTCGGGCGGTAGTAACCCCAGGAACTCGGCAAGAAGTCTCGACTCAAGGAAGTTACCGTGATCACAAAACGTTCAAACCACATACCGATATTGACGAAGATTGACACGATCCACATCCCAACAAGGTTGGTTCTAAACCATTTGAACCAGAACAACTGCGGTGAGATAACGTTGCAAGTCACCATGATCCAGTAAGCCCACCAATAAGGCCCAAAGGCCCGGTTGATGAACGTAAAACTCTCGTACTGGTTCTGGCTATACCAAGCCATGAAAAATTCCGTTCCATAGGCCAGACCAACCAGCGAACCTGTCGCCAGAATGATCTTGTTCATGTTATCCAAGTGCCGGAGCGTGATGAGATTCTCAAGCTTGTAAATTGCCCGCATCGGCACGAGCAAGGTCACCACCATCGCAAATCCCGAGAAGATCGCACCGGCAACGAAGTACGGTGGGAAGATCGTCGTGTGCCAACCAGGCAATTGCGACACAGCGAAGTCAAAACTAACAACGGTGTGAACCGAGAGAACCAGTGGCGCGGCCAGTGCTGCAAGAAGGGTATATGCCTTTTCGTAAACCAACCAATGCCTCGAAGATCCTGTCCATCCCAAGCATAGCAATCCATAGATGAAGCGGCGAAGTGGCGTTTTGCTTCGGTCACGGTATGTAGCCAGATCTGGGATCATCCCCATATACCAAAACACCAACGAAGTCGATGCGTAAGTACCAACGGCAAAAACGTCCCAAAGTAGCGGGCTTCGAAACTGAGGCCACATCCACAAGTTCAAGCTAGGGTAAGGAAGCAACCAAAAGGCCAGCCAAGCTCGACCGACGTGGATGCCAGGATAAATCGCCGCACAGATAACTGCGAAAATCGTCATCGCTTCTGCGGCCCGGTTGATGCTTGTTCGCCAGTTTTGGCGGAACAAAAACAGGATCGCGGAAATGAGTGTACCGGCGTGTCCGATCCCGACCCAGAACACGAAGTTCACGATTGGCCAGGCCCAGAAAACTGGGTTCATATTCCCCCAGATCCCGACCCCCTTGTAAATCAAAAATCCTATGAGCCCCAGGAACATCAACGCGGTGAGCGATGACATTCCAAACAGAAGCCACCAAATACGCGGTTGTGGATCTTCTGCAACTCGACACACCATCTCGGTCACAGACGAATAGGTCTGATTTCCAGTGATGAGCGGAGCTCGACGCCCCGGAATCTCACCGGTGTTATCAATTTCGCGTGGATTGTAGGAACTGGTTACTGATGCCATGATTTTTAAGGTTCTTAGTGGTCGTGTGCGTGCTCTTGTGCGTGCGTGCCATGTCCGCCATGGTCACCGTGCCCGCCATGACCAGGCCGAGGTGGTTCGAGTTGGCTTGAGGTCGCAAGCCGCTTCGGAAGATTACGGATTCTCGATAGATAAAGAGTCCGGGGCTTGATGTTGAGTTCTTCAAGCACTGCATAGGCGCGAGGGTCATGATGCAGACCGTAAACGCGACTCGAGTGATCATTCAAATCGCCAAATACGATCGCCCCGGTGGGACAGGCGTCTTGGCATGCAGAGCGAATATCTCCATCGTGAACCTTGCCGTCACCCTTGGATCTCGAATAGATCTTTCCATTTTGAACGCGCTGGACGCAGTAGGTGCATTTCTCCATCACTCCACGTCCGCGAACAGAAACCTCAGGATTGAGCACCAGAGACTGGAGCTTCTTCGACGCCTGCTCCCGCTTGTCCTGCCACCCGTAAAAGTAACCGTATTCGTCGTTGTAGTTGAAGTAGTTAAACCGACGAACTTTGTAAGGACAATTGTTGGCACAGTATCGGGTACCGATGCATCGGTTGTAAGCCATCGCATTGATCCCTTCCTCGGTGTGCACCGTCGCAGCGACCGGGCAGACTTGTTCGCAAGGTGCTGTCTCGCAGTGAGCACAGGCCATCGGTTGCATCACCACCTTCGCATCGATCGGGTTCTTGAATTCCGCCTGCGACTTCGTCGGACTTACGTCTGCTTGGAAGTAACGGTCGATACGCAACCAGTGCATCTCACGACCCCGAAGGACTTGCTCCTTGCCGACAATCGGAACGTTGTTCTCAGCTTGGCAAGCTACCACGCAGGAATTACACCCCGTGCACTTGTTCAAATCGATTGCCATGCCCCATGCATGACCCTTTGGGTCAGCCTTTGAGGTTTCCTTCCAAAGCGACTCGTTCTCGAAGTGATGCTCGACGATCTCTCCTGTGAATGCAGGGTTTTCCTTGTACTCGAAATAGGTTCCTTCACGCACCAGTTGTGGAGCTCGCTTGGCAGTCTCGGACATGCCAAGATCATCCAATGCAAAGTGATCCTGGGTTGTGGCCAATCGGTAAGGCTCACCAAAGGACTTTACCGAAACACCTGTGTACAAAGCTGCCTGGTTCCATCTCCGGAAACCCGACAGATCGGTGCCAACAGCACCTGAGATAGTCCCACCAAACTCCTTGGAATGGCCATATCCATAATTGACCGTGAAGGACCCTTCAGCGTGTCCAGGGACAACAAACACAGGCAATTTGACCTTGCCTTCGCCAGAAGACAGAATCGCTAATTCACCTTGTTTAAGCCCGAGGGCCGCCGCGGTTGCCGGACTGCAGATAGCCGCATTGTCCCAAGTCAATTTGGTAATCGGATGAGGGCACTCCTGCAACCATCCGTTGTTACCGAGTCGACCGTCATAGACAGTATCGCTAGGAAGCACCAAGACTTCGATATTCGCCGGGTCCAACCCCAAGGTCAACTCAGTATCCGGTAGCAAATAACTCCTGGTCTGTAGCGTTGCCCCAGGGATTCCTTCAATCGAGGATTGCAACTGCTTGGAATCCACGTTGAGTGCGCCTTGGAAAAGCTTTGACTCGCTACCGGCCAAGAAACCCGCGTGCAATGCTTCTCGCATTTTGCGAATATTCGCAAGCTGATCCAGAGTTCGTGAAACCGTCGTATCGGTTCCAAAAAGCTTCTCGGCCGTATCTGAAATCACAACGTTCGCCGGCAAAGAATCGACCGACAACCCCGCAAGCATGACGAGCAACTCAGTGGCTGTCTTGCCCCCCATAAGCGGAGCAATCGTCGGCTGGCACACACTGTAAGTTCCGTCCACCGCACGCACATCACCCCATGACTCCAAGGGATGACATGCAGGCACGGTCCAATGAGAGTAATAGGCAGTTTCATCGTCGTAATTCGATAAGTAAACCACATCGTCGATCTTGGTCATGGCTTGAGCAAGATCGACATCTCCCGACACGGAGAAGACTGGGTTCGGTGCCAAGATCCACAATCGACTGTACTTCGATTCGAGAGCGTCGACGACAAAATCGTCTAGCTTCATCGATTTGATCCCGTTGATGTCCGCTGGATTTTCGTAGATCTTAACCGTCTTTCCGATATTCCCGAGCTTGTTGTTAATCCGAATCGCAGCGACTTGTGCTGCCAGAGAATGATGGGATCCAACAGCAAGGACAGCCGAGCCTTTGTTGGCTAGCAGATCGCTTGCAATGCATTCGATCGTGCGATTAATCTTCTCGTCAGGACCGAGGTTCTCATAGGTGGTCGACTCACGCTTGTCTTCGATGATCGTTCCTGCATCGATCGCCTTTTCGATCCGATTGAGCAACGCATCGATTTGAGACGACTGCATCGCCAAGCGGAAGTCGGCTGCCGTTCCAGTGACCGAATATTGAGATTCAACACAATACAGGCGGTTCATCCACTCGCCGCCTGGATCTCTGTGATTGGCATATTGCCTGGAGTACTGAACGGCATTCGGATCGCTACCGAGCAAATCGGAATCGAGAGCTACGACGACTTTGGCCTGATCCAGGTCGTAGACCATCGAGCAATTGGAAGCCCCAACGGCATCGAGAGCCTTGCCCACGTTTCCGGTGTAAACCGACTCGTATTTAACCAGGGTTGCTTCTGGGTACTTCTTGAGAACCTCTTTGAGGACCGTCCAAAAACTTGGACTGCGTGTCGGCTCGACAAGAATCGCAAGGCCTTTGCCTGTACCAATCTGGGTCGCATTCTTCGAAGCATGCCCTGTGAAGGCATCCCAGGTTTGCATGCGATCATCGTCGCTATCGCTGTTGCCGATAATCGGCTTCGACATCGCCTTGGGGCGGTTGAGCACCACTCCGATGCGGTCTTGGTCGTAGAGCGAAAGAATCGCCCCTTGAGTGAAGACATCGGTCCCGGCTGAGGCGAGCTTCTTGTTGGTTGCGGCTTCCTTGGGCTGGTATTTCGCATAAACAGGATGCTCAGCGTTGCCATCGACCTTCAATGGTCGTCCATCCACATTGGCCACAAGGGCATGAACAACTCGACCTGCCCATTCGAAGTTCGTCGCGTAGTGCTCCGGAATGCCAGGAATGCGGCCTTCTGGACGCATGACAAAGGCAGCAACCTCTTCTCGGTTGTAACGACAACCCGAGAGCCCACCCAGGGCAAGCGATGCGCCCATGAGTTGCAACCATCGACGTCGAGAGACGCCTTCTGGGAATTCCGATGCAGCTTGGGGGAACTCACGATCCAAAAATTGTTGGAACTCGGGAGTTTTTTGGAGCTCGTCTAAGCTACGGAAATAACGAGTTCGGCTATCGATACCAGGTTGGCTCATCGGTGACAAACCGCGCAATTCACTTGAGGGTTAATGTTGTTCTCAGCCCGGAGTTTCTTGCCCAATTCCAATTGCTCGGCGGCAGGCAAACTCCAGGCCAGGTTAGTGACTTGATCCACAGGACGCAGGTGGGGTTCTGGGTTGCGATGGCAATCCAGACACCAAGCCATCGATTGATTCTTGTCTTGGTGGACGATCTCCATTTGATCAACCCGACCGTGGCAAGTAACGCAAGAGACGCCTCGATTGACGTGGGCCGAGTGGTTGAAATAAACATAGTCAGGGAGTCGGTGAATACGAACCCAATCAACCGATTCGCCGGTTCGCCAGCTTTCTCGCAGTGGCTTGAGTTTGGCGGAATCCGAATGGATCGCAGACCACTTGGGAGCCCCTGCAGAACCGTCGGGATTCAACGTTTTGGGGCTGTGGCAGTTGATACAGGTCTGCGTCGCGGGAATTTGCGAGTGAGCGGACTTATCCACCGAAACGTGGCAGTACTTGCAGTCCATTTTCAACTCGCCTGCGTGCAACGCATGGCTAAACGGAATCGGCTGCAAAGGCCTATAGCCGGTGTTGAGCGTCTCGGGGCTGGTGGCTCCCAAGAACAAAACGCTCGCATAGGCGCCGCCTGCAAGGATTAAAAAGCCGAGCAATGCCAAGAACTTATTCGTCCACCGGGGGAATAGAAATCGCTGGGACATAGGCTGGGGGTCAAATGGTTTAGAATCGCAGGCGATTCATGGGAAAAACTAAGGGATTGAGCACCTTCTCGAGCCTTCGAGCACGAGGCACAAACCCAATGGAACCAGTGTAGTGTGAACCTGCAAATCACAAAAGGTAGGTAACCTCGGAGCATCGCCGCGTATCGCCCCTCATCGGCAGGATTCCTGGAAATCTATTGGAAAAGAGAGCTTAGAGGGCCTTTGGTGGCAATTCGTCGCATCCGATGATAAGCGACCGATGGTTTGATTCCTTCGGAGCAATCGGTAACTTCGTTAGATAATCCTCTAGCGAATCTATGAAGCGTCCGAGTCAGGCTCGGTGGAAACACCCTCTTGTTTGGCTTTCTTGTAGCGAGCCCGAGCCTGGGCGTATTTTTGGCGATCGGGTGTATTGCTCTTGAGCCAGTCGTCGATTCGATCGGCTGCAGGTGGATCCTCGGATGCAAGAACCATGAGCTTTTCGAGTTGCTTGCGACACCATCCGCATCCGGTCCCAGCCCCACCGCAATCGGCAAGTTGACTAGGCACCTTCACCTGGTGAACGCGAATGTAATTGAGCACCTTACGGCACGAGATGTGGAAGCAAAGGCATAGTTCATCGTCGGCTTCCATAGCGATGGCACTCAGTCCTGTGGCAGATCCGAATCATGCTTGTATTTGTCGAGTTTTCGGTAGAGCGTCCGAGCGCCGATCTCTAGGATCTTGGCGGCCTCTTCTCGATTTCCGGCAGTCATTTTCAACGTTTCTTCGATGGCCCAGCGTTCGATTTGATCCATGGTCTTACCGATCAAATCGCTAGGTGGATTGCCGATCGCCTGCGGATCGATTGGACTGCTATGCACAATCGCCTTAACCGCTTCGCCCGACTCGATGGTCACTGCGCCGGGCAGTCCCTCCTCGTAAAGTTCAGGAGGCAGGTCATCTGAATCCAACTTGCCATCGGTATCAAGAACCACCATCGTCTCGACGAAATTCCTAAGTTGCCGAATGTTTCCAGGCCAAGTGTAACTAAGAAACTTACGGGTCACGGCTGGAGTGAAATTGCATGGGCCACGGTTGTGCCGCTTGATGAATTGCTTACGGAAATGATCCATCAGAGGAACAATATCATCGCGACGTTCGCGCAAAGGAGGCAAATGCACCGTGACGACCTTGAGCCGATAGTAAAGGTCGTTCCGAAACTGCTGATCCTCGATCATTTTCTCCAAAGGCCGATTGGTCGCCGAAATCAACCGCACGTTGACCTTGTGAGACTTGTTATCACCAACCCGGGTGATCTGTTGCTCTTCGAGGACTCTCAAAAGCTTGATTTGAGTACTCATCGGCATATCGCCGACTTCATCGAGAAACAGAGTGCCACCGTCGGCGTACTGAAAAGCCCCCTCGCGATCCGAAACCGCATCGGTAAAGGCTCCACGGACGTGGCCAAAAAGTTCGCTCTCGACAAGGGTTTCTGATACTGCTCGGACGTTTAAACCCACGAGTCTCTTGGCTTTTCTCGGGCTGTTTTGATGGATCGCCTTTGCAATCATCTCCTTGCCCGTACCGCTTTCTCCTGTGATCAAAACCGTCGCATCCGTCGGTGCGATCCGCTTGAGCCGATCGATCAAGTACTGCATTTGCGGACTTGCAAAGACAATACCTTCAAAACCAAACTTTTCGTCGAGTCTTCTTCGAAGATCGATGTTTGTCTGCCTGAGTTGCACCGCCTCAACGGCTTTGAGCGAGATGGCTCGGAGTCGATTCGGAGTGATCGGTTTTTCGAGGAAATTGAATGCTCCAAGCTGCATTGCTTCGACCGCCTTGGTCACCGTCGCATGTCCGGTAACCATGACCACATAGGCTTCTGGAAGCAACTGCCTTGCTGTGGCCAAGATCTGCATCCCGTCGACATCGTTCATCACCAAATCGGTGATGATTACATCGTAGGTGTTTTGCTCAAGCATCCGTTTGCCCTCCGGTCCGCTAGTAGCGACTTGGCAACGATAACCAACCTTTTCCAGGCTTTCGGTCATCGCACGGGCGTGCGCCGGATCGTTATCAACGATTAGAAAAGCGAATTGCTTAGGATCAAGCTCCGAGGGGATTTCGCTCTCGGGGCCGGGGGGGGAATGCAGGTTGGAGTCGTCGGTTTCCATCCTATCCAGTATACTCTAGCCACTGGACTTGCGAATGGCCTATTGGCTATCGAGCAATCCACTGTCCGGACGCGAATTTAGAAACAAGAAACGCTAGAACGAAGATCCTATGCCAGATACCCAAAACAATGGATTGGGCCAACCGACCGTTTGTCGAGGGGTTCGCGGAGCAACGACCGTCGAAGCAAATACCAAAGATGCGATTCTCAAGGCTACGCGGCAACTTCTAGCCCTCATTATTCGCAGAAATGGAATCGAAACCAAAGACGTCGCCAGCGCGATCTTTACCGTCACTCGCGACCTGAATGCCGAATTTCCAGCCTTAGCGGCTCGGCAAATGGGCTGGTTGGATGTCCCGCTTCTATGCGGTTATGAAGTCGAGGTACCCGGATCGCTGATGTCCTGCGTCCGTATCCTACTGCACTGGAACACTTCCCGCTCGCAAACCGATATCCATCATGTCTACATCCACGATGCGATCGCGCTTAGGCCAGACCTGAGCAAACTACCACCGGTGGACTGGAAGGAACTCGAAGAATGGATCGCTGTTCAAATTTCGACCCGAGAATCGAAATAGCCCGACTCGATTAGGATTACCTTGAATGCACCTACAGTGGATTAGCAACTACTCGACCAGCGCTTTGCACGCAGCCGAATGCCTTTGCCGATTTTCAACCCAAATTCAAGACGAAAACCTACGAGATAAACTAGGGCCTGCTTCTCAGGCGTTAGGAACTTGCTTAGAGGACCTCGATGCCCAAAGAACCCCTGGCCTATGGGACTTGCTCGAAGCACTGGGATCCAAAATCAATTCCAATAGCGCCCTTGCAAACCAACTCATCGCCCAGAGCATCCAAGGGTTCGTCGAGGAGTCATTGACCCAAAGACTCACCGGCTCGATCACGGACATCGAAGCAGCCTTCAAACTCCTATTCCCCAAGTACTCCGAGCAATTCGATTACCGCATTCGACCGCTTCAAGACCAGTGGATCGGCTACGGCAGCGGCTTTCTTGCCCACCTACGCCGCTTAACGCGCAGCGATGCGCTGATTGGACAAGCGACGGTCATCGGAGTTCAGCCGATTCTCGGAGGAGCCGGTCGCGCGCACATCGAGCACCAAACCATCCACATCGAAGCGGTTCTGACCAATCCACTGCCGGAACTTCCCGAAGTCGTCCGACTAGGTTGGCTCGTCTCGCAGCTTTCCTCCCTGGGATTTCGATCCCAACTCCCCTACCCTCCCGAAACCCTAAGAAATTTGATCCCCATCGCAATGCTGGCTCCCAGCCTAGCTGCAGCAGAAGTCCTCGAATTGACTCGGTGCAACGAATCGATCGCTGAGCTCGCCATCGAGAATTGGCATATTGCAGTCCCACCGAATCGAGACGTTTCCAAAGAGCTCATCCCGTTCCTTATGGACTGGTGGGAAACCTGCTTGAAAACCAAACCAGATTGGTCAGTATCGATCAAGGCTCTGGCTCATCGACTCGGGCTCCAACCAATCTAAACGTTCGCTTAAACGTCCCACACGGGCTCTGTGCTCCGGGGCTTTGCACAAGACCACATAGAGCTCCCCTTGCTCGATCACGTAAAGAGCATCCTGGTAGAACTCGCGTCCGATTCGACATCCAGTCGACAAGTCGCAGTCGATGTGCCAACTCGGCTCGCAATGGCCGTCCCTCGGCGAGTAACCAATAAGCCGTATCAACTCTCGGTGTGGCAGATCCTCAAGAATACCCCTGAGAGACTCGTCTGCCAGGCGATTGGTTTCCATAGGCCACTTTTCGCCCGTTGTCGCAAAGGCACTCAATATAATCGCCGGATCGAGCAACTCTCTTTGAGGTCTTTCGATGTAGAAGCGAGTTTCGAAATACGCCGGATGGAAGGTACTCAAGATTTAAGGACTACTGGCTTCCTTGACGGATCTTTGAGAGCAAGGAAATCAATTCAGGCGTCGGGACGCCAAGCAGAGCCAACTCGTCTCGAAGCGCGACGATTTTTTCTTCGTCCGTAACGAGTCTTGCGGCAGCCCCGATGAGTTCCCAATCCAGGCCTTCGTCGATTGGCAAATTCGTATCCGATCCAACTGAGGCATTTGTAGCGTGGCGGATTAGCCCCAGTATGCTGTAATGGGTTGAGTATTTATCAAACACCATCGGGCTACAGTTATCGTCGATGGCAAACGGAAAAACCCGCTGGTGAAACGTCCGCCAACGATTCAATACCAATAGAGCTTCGGCGAATTGCCTTCTTTTGTACAGACTCATCGTCCATTCAAAATAAAGTTGGGAAACTTGACGCGTTGGCCACCCCTTGTCCCAATGCCCTTCCCAACGTTCAAGTGCGAGTCGTTCCGCATCAGCAAAGGCCTGAACGCTCTTTTGGTCCTGTTTTTGATTCGCAAACAAAGTCGATTCGCTACGAAGGGCGAAAATCGCATGTGTCAAAAACATCGGTCGTCCTGGGTTGTTAACAAACAGATTCGCAGCGGACTCGACAACGCGCTCGAAGATCTGCAACGCAATAGCTGGATCCTCATCCATCAACAACTCCGCCCTCTGGCGATCGATGGCATTCCTTAGGTCGATCGATTCGAGCCAATAATTCTCATCCCCCTGGCCTGGGTTTTCGCTGATTAGAACCTCAACCTCCCGTCGCGCTAGTTCCAAAGCCTCGAGCGATCGCTCCAAACGATCAGGTTTCTCTTTCGACAGTCCGCAGGCAAGGTGAAAGAACGATGTCGCCATTTGAAATCGAAGCTTACGATTACCGGGCTTGGCTACCAACAAACGTCGCTGGGATTCGATCACCTTGGATCGATCCTTTGCTCCTTGATCGACCTGACCCATTAAATAATGGCATAGCGAAGAGTAATGCTGCAAAACAGATAGTGTATGCAAGGAAGATTCCGTTTCACCGTATCGATCCATCCAATCCTCAACACAAGCGATGCTTTCGGCAAGTTTTTCTTCGAATTGCGCGGGCGAAATTAAGGTTCGCTCGATGATAGCGTCTCCGAAAGCATTGTGCATTTTGCCAATCACTCGGATCGTCTCATTGGAAGATTCGATGGCCTCATTTCGAGACTTGCTAATCAGGGCCAAAGCAACGAAATTGGTTGCAAAAAGCAGAGTTGTTAGCGCCGTTGTTAGCGGATACCTACGAATCGTCCTGAGCGAACTTCTGACAAAAGATAGCTTTCTCGCAGAAATGTTTTGACCTGCAAGGAATCGTTTCAAATCGGATTGAAACTCTCTTGCCGTCTGGTACCGGTGCTCAGGATCCTTTGCAAGGCACTTCATGGCGATGGCATCCAGATCTCGCGATAGCCCCTCTCGGATCATCGAGGGTCTTACTGGGACGCTCGTGCGTACGAGTTTACGAATCTGGTTTTCAAAGTCAGAATCAAACGGGACGCGTCCGGTAAGCAATTGATAAAGAACGACTCCCATCGAATAAACATCGGTCGTCGTTCTGAGATCCTCCGGACACCCAGAAGCCTGCTCGGGTGACATGTATCTTGCAGTTCCAACGATCACCCCTTCGGTAGTCCAGTCCGATGAGACTGCACCGATCTGCTTGCACAAACCAAAGTCGGTTAAGACGGGTCGATAGGCGAAACCATCGGACTCATGATCCGCTTGAGGCTCTTCAAAAAGCAAAATGTTTCCCGGCTTGATATCCCGATGCAACGTCAACTTCGAATGCGCATAATGGACGGCTTCAGCGACTCGGCACATTAAACTCGCGGCTTGTTCTTCACTTATCAACGCGGATTTGTTCTTCAACCAATCACCCAACGATCCCTTGGGGGCATACTCGCAAGAGATAAAAAGAAGATTGCCGATCCTACCTGTGTCGAAAATGCGAATGATTCCCGGATGGGATAATTGGGCTGTGCTTTGGGCCTCTCCCAAAAATCTCGCTTGATACTCCTGAGAATGCACCTTGGAAGACTTTAAAACCTTTAGCGCTACAGGGATCTGAAGGGCCGTGTCGAAGACCCTAAAGACCAGCGCATAAGCACCTACACCAATGAGTACGGGATCCAAAAACCGTTTGGCCTGGAGATTCGAATTCGGCAAACATTCGGCTGATTTGAACCCGGAAGAATATCCAGCACTAGATCCGAAACTCTCAAGCTGATTCGTTTGCTCGCCCAGCAGACACAAGGCATCATCAAGATCCTTTTGGTGCAAGACTCCTTGGCCTTCAGACTCTTGTTGCTGAAGTTGGTCGATCATAACATTGAGTCGCATGATCGCACTTGGACTGAGACTCTCTGGTTCTGGAATCATTATTCACTACACAAGAGGTTACAAATTTCGGGATCAACTTTCATCTAATTGCTTTCTCAATCGCGCGATGCACCGGTTAATGAGCATCCGCACATCGTCCTTCGAGCGACCAATCTGAGCACCGATCTGCTCGAAAGTCATGTCGTGTTCAAAACGCCATGCCAACACCTTTTGGATTTCATCCGGTAATGATCGAACCGCATTCATCACCTTACGAAAACGCTCCTCGTCAATCATCGAATCGAGCTGAGAAGTCTCTTCACCGAGAATGCTACGAAATTCGTCGGAGGTGATCTCATCGGTTGTTAACTCCCTTCGTACATCCCTCTTCTCGGTCTTTAAGAATCGACGCCGAAGATCCTCGATCTTACTCAAAAGCACCCGACGTAGGTAACCTTGAATCTCCTTGGGATTCCTGTCTGCAACCTGCTTGATATTGGCCTGGGCTGCATTGAGAGTCTCTTGGATCACGTCCGAATCATCTACTTTTTGCCCGAGCTCGGAATCGATTTCCCTGGCCGCGATCGATTTCAAAAGTGGTCGATACTTGCGAAGCCACTCAGATAAATCTAGGTCCTTCGCTGGCGATTTGCCCTGGGCTTGGTCGCCCGAATTTGGAATTGCGGAACTGGGCTTGCTCGAGCCCTCGGGATCTTTGGGATTCTGGTCTTTCATGGCACTAGAGCGACCGGGAATTGGCAATTCGTCGCTCTTGGCTCCCAAGGGTTCGAGGATCGATGTTCAGATAAGTTTTAGGTTCGGTAGAGTAAAGCAACAACGTGAACGACAGCCAATTCGCCGCGTCCAACTTCGCCTACTGCCTCACCCGTTTTTCCTTTGACTCCCACTAGATCTGGCCCGACCTGAAGTATCTCAGCTATCCTCTCGATAATCTCTGCTTTGATCGGAGATAGTTTGGGCCACTCCAGCAAGACGACACAATCCAAGTTTACAAGATCCCAACCAGCTTGTCGAACGTTCGCCATAGCTAAACGAAGCATTTCGGCAGAATCTCTACCCCGGTTCTCTGGCCGATCGTTGGGAAATATCTGACCAATATCCGGCAAACCCGCTCCACTTAGTACCGCGTCGGTGATCGCATGGAGAAGAACGTCGGCGTCAGAGTGGCCGACAAAATGTCGACCTTTCTCAATAATCAGCCCACCTAAGATCATCGATCCACCCGGTTCGATCCGGTGAGAGTCATATCCCATACCGACTCGAATCGAATTTGACAGCAAGTTTTTTCCGTCCATGAATTCCACGTGGCCTTACCGCTGATCGTTCCTTGGAATTAAACGCCCTGAGGATTGAAGTACTCTGGCTCCTTGCCCTCAATCCACTTGATGTTGCAACCGATGCTTGGTGTCTGTTGCTCAGACACACTCTTTCCGCTTAAGATCGCATCGAGTGCTGCCCGCAGATCCACACCTGTAACAGGCTTTCCGTTCCTAGGTCGCGAATCGTCGATTTGACCGCGATAAACCAGTTTCTGCTCGTGATCAAAAACGAAGATGTCGGGAGTACAAGCGGCCCGATAGGCTTTCGCTACCGCTTGAGTTTCATCATACAAATACGGGAATCGATAGCCCTGGACTTGCGCCTCGGCCTTCATCGCCTCGGGGCTATCGTCTGGGTGAGTCGTGATGTCATTGGAACTAATTCCAACAAAATGCACCCCCTTGGGTTGGTAATCCTCATGGAGCTTTACCAGCTCGCCGGCAATATGTTTTACAAATGGACAGTGGTTGCAGATGAACATCACCACCAAAGCTTTCCCGTGAGATAAATCGCTCAGGGACACCTTGGTGCCATCGATATTCGGCAATCGGAAATCAGGTGCTTGTGTGCCCAAAGGCAACATCGTACTGGCAGTCTTGACCATAACCGTCGGAACCCCAATTCATGAGTAGCTTACAGATCAATAACAACAACTCGGAGTATACCCAAGTCACCTAAGGATCCGCAAGCATGCGATGGCTACTGGTCTTCCTCGCCCTCGATCTTCTTGCTCTTGTCCAATCCAGCCCGTTGCATGAGCGAAGAGCGGAGTGCGATTTCAATTTGATCGTCATCTCCCGGAGGTGGACCGCTGGCACCGAGTTCCTCAGGATCGTATCGAACCTCGTATTGATGTTTTGCGATTGAGAGGATCACACCAGGGTCGAGTCGCTTACGGCTCACTCGGTATCCATTGACCTTGGTGCCGTTGCGACTATCAAGATCCTTGACAAACCAGTACCCCTGCTCGAGGGTCAAGCGGCAGTGCTGACCAGAAACGTTCGGGAACCTCAGTACGACATCGCAGGTCTCGCGACGACCGACCAAGATCCGGTTTTTCTTCAGCGGAATGTCTTCTCCGCCACCGGTCGGAACCAAAAAACCCATGTTTGCCATGATGGGGCGCTCGCAGGTAGTGAAATTTATCCTATGCCAAACGGCTTAAACTTGATAAAAATTTACGCCGACGACGTCCGATCGTCAAATAACGACTTCCCCGTTTAGCCCCACAATCGAGCGAATTATGGCAAAAACAACGATCCTTTTTGGAGCCCTGCTGCTAGGTATTTCGCTGGTGATTTTGGCAATGACTCAGAAGATTGGCAGTCCAAGTATCTTTATTCCGGCCATTGTTGGTATCCCCTTGCTACTTCTGGGGTTTCTCGCCGAAAAGCAGCCATTGAATCGAAAACTGCTCATGCACATCGCCGTGACGGTAGGACTCCTAGGGGCACTTGCCTCCATCGTCCCGATTATCTTGCAAATTTCCAAGCTTGCAAAAGGCGAGTCGCTTGATCCGCTCCGCGCCGGATCGGTTTTTTCCATGGCCATTCTGTGTGGACTCTATGTCATCCTTTGCGTTCAGTCGTTTATCAAAGCTCGAAAAAACCGAGAAGCGACCAACTCAAGCGAATCGGCCTAATAATCCGATGCCCCTTTGGGAACCAACATCTTGCCCAATTCGGCGAACATCCCCGAAGCCCTCCGCGAGGTTCTTGCCCGCTACGGCAACGCATGCAGCGAAAGTTTGCTTGATTCGATCCAACCATCGGAAAAACTAGAGGTTTGGTTCGAGCCAAACCTCGATGATCGCCTTCGCTTTGACTCGACTATAGTCGTTCTCTCAACGCAAGCCCTCTACGCATGGGATAAATCATCAAGGAAATGGAACCGATGGTCTTTGAGTCCATCGGTAAGCCTTCGCAAGGTTGATCGAACCGGTCTGGGAGTTCTGGAACTCTTTGATGACCAGGGGCTCATAGCCCACTGGCGATACACGGCCGCCCAACTCAATGGCGCCGCCTCAGTGGTCACCGAGTATCAAAAGATCCGCTCGGGCGAAGACGACTCGGGCGCCGCATCGATATGCCCATCCTGCGGTGGGCCGATGCAAGACGGACAAGTTCTTTGCTCGAATTGCGCACCGACGGCTGTACCTAGTACGACCCGGTCGCTGATGCGATTGACCCGATTTGCTCGCCCTCGAGCATTGATCATCGCCTTCGGATTTGCATTGACGATCCTAAGCACAACTGCAGCGATGATCCCCCCGCTGCTGACCAAGCCACTGATGGACTATGTGCTGATCCCGCACCAAAGCAACTTACCGGCCCGATTCGATCTGGTTCCATGGCTCCTGGGTGGAATGCTGCTGGCTGCCTTGCTGAGCTGGGCATTAAGTTGGGCGAAGACCTACGTCATGGCGACGATCAGCGAGCGCATCAGTGCCGACCTAAGAAATGCCACCTACGGACATCTGCAAAAGCTCTCCTTAGAATTTTTCGGCGGCAAAAGAACCGGCGATTTGATCTCGCGGGTCAGTGATGACACCCAGCGTATTTGCGATTTCCTATCGATCCATACGGTCGATTTCGTGACGGACATCATTATGATCGTCATCACGGCGGCTTTGCTCATTTGGCTCGATCCAACCATGGCTCTCGTCGGCCTGCTCCCATTCCCCTTCATCGCTTGGATCGTTGCTCGGGTTCAAGCTCGCATGCGAGCAGGATTTGCTCGTGGAAGCTCTGCTTGGGCCGAGATGGTCAATGTCCTGGCCGACACCATACCAGGTATTCGCGTCGTCAAAGCTTTCGCACAAGAGGATCGAGAGGTCGCTCGTTTTGAGCAAAGAAACGACCATGTCCTGCAGGCCAATGATCGCGTCAATCGACTCTGGGCCGCCTTCGCACCGATTATTACTCTTTTGACTGATATCGGACTGTTAATCATCTATGGATTTGGCGCCTACCAAATCTGGCGAAACAACCTCACCGTCGGAGATTTGTCCGTCTTTCTCATGTGGGTTTCAAGACTCTACCTTCGGCTCGATGACATGAGTCGCTTGCTGGCCAATGCCCAGCGGACGGCCGCTGCCACCCACCGTATCTTCGAGATCCTAGATAGGGTTCCCAGCGTCGCCGAACCGATCGATCCGGTCCATCCCCGACGACTCCAAGGCCGTATCGAAATTCAAAAAATTACGTTCAGCTACGGAGCACGCCAAGTCATCCATGATGTGAATTTGACCATCGAACCAGGCGAGATGATCGGACTCGTCGGCCCAAGCGGTGCCGGCAAGAGCACTCTAGTGAATCTCGTTTGCCGGTTCTATGACGTGGCCAGCGGATCAATCGTCGTCGATGGTATCGATATACGACGGTATCCTATCAGCGAGTACCGTAGCAACATTGGGATCGTTCTCCAAGAACCCTTTTTGTTCTTCGGATCGATCGCTGAGAACATCGCTTATGGTCGCCCCAACGCCACACGAGATCAGATCATCGCTGCGGCCAGGGCCGCCAAAGCCCACGACTTTATTTTGAAACTGACCGATGGCTATGATTCGCTCGTTGGCGAGCGAGGCCAATCGCTCTCCGGGGGCGAGCGTCAACGGATATCCATAGCCAGAGCTTTGCTCACCGATCCGAGAATCCTGATTCTCGACGAAGCCACCTCGGCCGTCGATACAGAGACCGAGCGGGAGATCCAAGAAGCCCTCGATGTCTTGGTTCAAGGCCGCACAACGATTGCTATCGCGCACCGAATCAGCACGCTACGGAAAGCCAATCGAATCATCGTGCTCGAAAAAGGACGCATTACCGAGATCGGTAACCACGAGGAACTGCTCGCCAAAAAAGGGACGTACTACCGTCTCAACCAAGCCCAAAAACAATTGACCGATCCGACCGTCTGATCGGTCCTCAATGCAAGTTATACCGGTTCATTTTGTAATGGAGAGTTCGTACGCTGATCCCTAGCGCCTTTGCGGTTCGTTCACGATGAAACTCGTTGGCCGAAAGAGCCTGGGCGATGGCTACCTTCTCGGCCGCTTCGGCGATCTCGACCAGCGATCCCTTGAGCAACGGTTCTTCCTTGGGTGGCCTAGTCAGTTCAGCAGGAAGATCCTTGCACTGAATCTCTTCTCCTTGGCTGGTGATCACCAAGCGTTCAATAACATTGCGCAATTGCCGGATGTTTCCTGGCCAAGCGTTTTCGGTAAGCAATTTCAACGCCGCCGCGTCGAGCACCTTCGGCGAGCGGCGGTGCCGTAAACAGAAGTGATCCAAGAAGTGTTTGATCAGTAACGGAATATCCTCGCGTCGGCTCCGAAGAGGCGGGACATAGATTGGAATGATGTTCAACCGATAATACAAATCCTCGCGAAAAACCCCTTCCTCGACCAACTCCTGGATATTTCGGTTCGTTGCCGAGACGATCCTTGCATCGGATCTTAGGATCTCCTCACCACCGACGCGTGTAAAACACCCTGTTTCGAGAACTCGCAAAAGATCCACCTGACTTTTTGACGGTATCTCGGTAATCTCATCGAGAAACAAGGTTCCACCAAAGGCTTGTTCAAAGCAACCAGGCTTTTGCCTTGAAGCTCCCGTAAAGGAACCTTTCTCGTGTCCGAAAAGCTCGCTTTCAAGCAGTGATTCCGGTAGTGCTCCAAGGTTCATTGCAACAAAGGGACCACCGGCACGGCCACTAAGATCATGGATCGCTCTGGCCATGAGCTCCTTGCCCGTCCCACTTTCACCCTGGATCAAAACCGTTGCATCCGTTGGTGCAACTTGCCTGATTTGCTCCAATACTTCTTGCAAGGCTCCACAGTTACCGATGATGCCAGATATCTCCCCGGCCGCTGCAAGCCTGCTTCGAAGCTCCAAGTTCTCGTTGCGCAATCGATAATGCTCGGCAGCTTTGGCTACCTGCTGGCGAATCAAATTCAAATCGACCGGTTTAGTGATAAAATCAAAAGCACCTCGCTTCATCGCCTCAACGGCACTCTCGACGGTGCCATGGGCAGTAATGACGATCGATGTCGTTTCCGGTTTCCGCTGCTGAACGAGTGAAACAAGATCCAGGCCATTGTGTTCTCCTGGCATGCGAACATCGGTGATGACCAATTGGTAATCGCCCGCATCAAATTTTTCGATGGCTTCATGCACCGATGACGCGGTTTCGACAAAATCGACTTCGTTGGCTAAGCCTTTGGCGAGTCCAGATCGAATGTTTGGCTCATCATCGACGATCAAGACGCTAAAGGGGAGTTTATCAGGCATGGTCTATGTTGGATTGACGTTCGGTAAAGTGATCTGGAATGTTGTTCCTTGTTTCGACGATCGAAAATCGAGCGTCCCACGGTGCTGCCTCATGATCTTGTCACAGATCGCTAGGCCCAAACCGGTACCGGAACTCTTGGTCGTGAAATAAGGATCGAGAATTTTATCCCTTAAGTTCTCGGGAATCCCACATCCTGTATCGCTGACCTCGATCTTGGCCGTCGTGTCGTCTTGGGTCAAAGCGACTCGAAGAGTCCCCCCTTGGGGCATCGCATCCATGGCATTGACCATCAAGTTCAGTAGGACTTGTTCAAGCCGCCCTCGATCCGCAGACACCACACAAGGCTGCTCGCAGGGAATGATTTCCAATCGGATCCCTCGACTATGAGCCTGTGGTGCCACCAATTCAATCTGCCGCGATATCAGATCGATCAAATTGACTTGGGTCAATTCCAAGTTACTTACGGAGGCAAAATCGCGGAATGCTTCGAGCACCCCTCCGATACGAGCAAGTTCGGTTCGGATGATCCCAAGCATGCTACGGCTTTGCTCCGAAGTTCCATCGACTTCCAATTGCTCCTCGAGCAGTTGAACGTGAAGCGAAAGGGCTGCAAGAGGATTTCGAATTTCATGGTGCAGGCCTCCTAGCAACGACCCCAATCCCGTGTAGCGTTCCATTCTCCTCATCTGCTCTTCCATCAACGTGCTCATCGTGATGTCTCTGATCTGAAGCAGGTTACCCATGATTGCACCATCTCGATCCTTCAACGCCTGACAGGAAGCAAAAAGAATCTTCCGATTGCCCCCAGGCATGATTTCAAATTCACGAACCAATATCGCAGTTCCATGATCGATCCAGTCGTCTCGAAACTTTTCCAGTGGCAACCGATCCAAATTTTTCAGCGGCTCTCCTATCCGCTCTGGAACGAAATCCAAAAGCTCGCATCCGCATTGGTTGATGCTCGTAATCCGCCCCTCTAAATCGGTGGTGATCACCGCTGTTTCCATGCTGCTGAGAATGTCCGTCGCAAGCGCCTTGACATCCCGAAGCGAAGCTTGTGAAGCGTGGTAAGCTCGCCACAAAAGCAGAACCGCAATCCCCGTGACAATCACGTTCAGGAAAATCAAAATCGCAAGTCGAAATTGCCACCTTAACTCCACAGCCAATGACTCAGCCTCACCCAACGCTTCGCGGGGCAAGCTCTTGGTAAGCCTGTCGACGATCGACTCCTCTTTCAAGAAATCGACCATCATCCAGATCGTCGTGACCAAAGCTGCAGCACTAAGTAGTGCCAAGCCAAACATGGCCATCCGATACCTGCGGTTTGTTTCCTCTGTTGAACTTTGAAACATCGATCACCCAACGACCTATCTCGCCCCTAGACTAGCTGTCCCCAAAAGCGAGAGTCAGTCCAGTGGGCAATTTCTGGGCCAATAAAATCAATTCGTGCAAATCAAGCCAATTCGCTTTGTTTCGTTCTATCCAAAGGATTGATTCTAGCCCGACACGCAAACAATTGCAGAGCCTGTGCAAATTGGTTCCTAGCTAGTTTCACTTTGAAGGGCCTGTCTATTCGCTTTCTAACGACAACGCCCGGCCTTTAGCGACAGAATCCCGGCTTTGGACAACTTGGCACAGATATTGCTAACTCATCCACCGTTAGTAACCAGCGGTATTTGGGAACGAAGTGGCAAACGCCCCAGAGGCCCAAGCCTTAACAACCTGTAATCTCCATGGCAATCGAGCGCAGTAGCAATCCGAGGGCATTTTTGACGATGAAAAAGTTATTCATTCTGGCAACATTCGCGACCGTTGCCTCGACCATGTACACCACGTTCGATCAATGGAAGCAAACCGCCAGTCAGTACCTAGGCATTCCGCTCGTATCGACTGAGCCGCAATCCGACGCGTCACATGCGAGCAACCGCGCATCGGACTCGCATGGAGATCACGCAGTCCATGATGCTCATGCAAACCATAAGTCGGGCAGCGAGCACGCAGGTGGCCACCATGCCAAGCATAAGATCTTCGTCACCAGTCCTGTCGTTCAGGATGTGACGCTGACTCAGCAATATGTTGCTCGCGTCCATTCGAGGCGGCACATTGAGATCTGCGCTCTTGAGGGTGGATACCTTAAAGACATCAGCATCAACGAAGGCCAGACCGTCAAAAAAGGAGATCCTCTATTCCAAATCCTTCCGACTCTCTATGCAGCAAGGCTCGATGCGGACATCGCAGAAGCCCAACTCTCGCAAGTTGAATATGACAACACCAAGCGCCTGCTGGATAAAAACATCGTCTCTCCTCAGGAGCTCAAGATCGCTGAAGCCAAGCTTGCCAAAGCCAATGCCAAAGTCAAGTTAGCCCAAGCCGAGATGGGATTCGCAAACATCACTGCCCCCTTTGATGGAATCGTTGATCGATTGCGGGAACAAGAGGGGAGCCTTATCGAGGAAGGTGCAGTTCTTACAACGCTCTCGGATAACAGCATTATATGGGTCTACTTCAATGTGCCCGAAGCTCGATACCTTGAGTTTCAAGAGGCCATGCGGACCGATCCGAAACTTTCGCACTACGAGATTCAATTGCGGCTGGCGAACCACAAGCTTTTCGACCAGACAGGTAAAATCGGAGCGATCGAGGCTGACTTTGACAACGAGACTGGAAACATTTCTTTTCGCGCTGATTTCGCTAATCCCGACGGACTGCTTCGGCACGGGCAAACCGGTACGATCTTGATCCACCACCATGACACCGGGGCGCTGGTGATCCCGCAGCGAGCAACCTATGAAATCCTTGACAAGAAGTACGTCTTTGTGGTGGACGAACAAAGCATCGCGCATCAGCGAGAGATTCGAATCCAACACGAGCAGGACGATATTTTCGTGATCGACGAGGGGCTTAAAACTGGCGAAAAAATTGTTCTAGAGGGAATCCTTCAGGTTCGCGATGGCGACCAAGTGGACTACGAGTTTCAGGCACCCGAAGAGGTGCTGGCCCATCTGAAATACCACGCCCAATAAGCCTTCGTCTATCGATCGATTCGAATCCATGTTTTCAAAATTTCTGCATCGGCCAGCATTGGCAATTGTCATCTCGCTCTTGATTTTGTTCATGGGCGGTTTGGCGATCAACATCCTTCCGATTTCCCAGTTCCCATCGGTTGCTCCCCCGAGCGTGCGTGTTTCGGTTTCTTACCCGGGTGCTAGCGCAAAGATCCTAGTCGATTCGACGTTGGTCTTGCTCGAGCAAGCGATCAACGGGGTTCCCAATATGCGTTACATGATTGGGGATGCTACGAGTGCAGGAGAAGGAACCATTCAGGTGATTTTCGAACCGGGTACCGATCCTGACGTGGCGGTCATGAACGTCAATAACCGCACCCAGATGGTCAAAAACAATCTGCCGGAAATCGTGCAGCGGGAAGGTGTCATCGTCATGCAGAACATGACGAGCATGCTGATGTACATCAATGTCTACAGCACCGATCCGGGCGTGGATCAGAACTTTCTATACAACTACGCGACGGTCAATATCCTCAACGAGATCAAGCGTATCCCTGGGGTTGGGCAAGCCGTCATTCTTGGTAACCGAGCTTATGCCATGCGGGTGGAGCTCGATATCGACCGAATGCGTGCCTACAACATCAGCGCCGAAGAGGTCATGAAAGCCATCGCCGATCAAAGCATGATCGGATCCCCTGGACGACTGGGGCAAGCCACTGGGACCACCTCGCAAACTCTTGAATATGTTCTGACCTGGGTGGGGCGATACCAAACACCCGAGCAATACGACAACATCATCGTGCGAGCCACTAGTAAGGGAGAGTTGATCAAACTCAAGGATATTGCATCGATCCGCTTGGGCTCATCGTTCTACGATCTTTACTCCGATATCGATGGACTCCCTTCGGCGGCGATCGTTATGAAGCAAAGCCCCGGATCCAACGCGGCCGAAGTCATCAAAAAGGTCAAGGAGACGGTTGAAGAAATCAAGCAGAAAACATTCCCACCTGGGATGGACTATGCGGTGACCTATGACGTCTCTCAGTTCCTAGACGCATCGATCGAAAAGGTTCTACACACCTTGTTCGAAGCCTTCATCTTGGTGTCGCTGGTGGTTTATTTTTTCCTCGGGGATTTCCGCAGCACTCTGATCCCCACGCTGGCTGTGCCCGTGTCGCTCATCGGCACGTTCTTCTTCATGATGATCTTCGGCATGTCGATCAATTTGATCACCCTCTTTGCCCTCGTTTTGGCAATCGGCGTGGTCGTCGACGATGCGATCGTGGTCGTCGAAGCCGTCCATGAAAAGATGCACTCGAAACATCTGGGGCCGTATGCGGCAACCAAAGAAGTTATCCAAGAAATCAGCGGAGCGATCATCGCAATCACCCTGGTGATGACCGCCGTGTTCATTCCCGTTACTTTCATCCCAGGCCCAGTGGGAGTTTTCTATCGACAATTCGCTTTGACCATGGCGATGTCGATCGTTATCTCCGGTGTTGTCGCACTATCGCTGACCCCTGTCTTGTGCGCGATCATCCTCAAGCCCCTTTCGGACAGCGCGCCCGAGACAGGTCTGATCGCAGATATCAACCGTCTCCTCAATGGCGGCTTCGGTCGATTCTCTTTCCTGCCTCGGTTGTTGATTTGCCTTTTGCTCGGTGCGGCGGTCGGTATAGGTGTGCATCAACTACTGCATATCCATCTGGTACACGAGGTGATCTCCGAACAGATTAAACTCGACGACACAAGAATCAAAGTCATTGCTCTGCTTGCAGCCGTGCTGGGTGCTTTTACGTTTCGGGCAACCTTCTCTGGAAGCAACGGAAGCAAACGCGTCCGAAGCCCCATCGGTATGTTTTTGAAGGTGTTTAATCTAGGTATCGAGAAAATCACCCTGGGCTATGCAGGGATACTCCGCCAAATCATCACGCGCCGTATCCTAACGATGGCTGTTATCGGTGCCTTCGCCTACGGAATCCTTTTTGTGAACCGCGTTTTACCAACCGGTTTTATTCCACTCGAAGATCAAGGCATGATCTATGGGATTGTTCAAACTCCGCCAGGATCGACGCTCGAATACACCAATGCAAAGTGCCATGAGCTTCAAGCGGTATGCAAAGAACTCGACGAAGTGGATTCAGTCTCGTCGATCGCTGGCTACGAAGTCTTGACCGAAGGTCGTGGCTCGAACGCCGGCACCTGCATCATCAATCTCAAGCCATGGGCCGATCGCACCAGAACCTCCAAAGACATCATCGCGGATCTCGAAGAACGAGGACGCAAGATATCGAATATCAAACTGGAGTTTTTTGAGCCCCCAGCCGTACCAGGATTTGGTGCTGCCGGCGGATTCTCTGTAAACTTGCTCGATAAGACCAACAGCGGAGATTACACAGAACTAGGCAAACAAACCGATCGTTTCATGGAAGCTCTCGGAAAACGCCCAGAAGTCAAGGGTTTATTCACCTTCTTTGCAGCCAACTATCCTCAATACGAAATCATCATCGACAATGATGTAGCCATGCAAAAGGGCGTTTCGATTCGCGATGCCATGGACAACCTCTCGATCGTCATCGGAAGCACCTGGGAACAAGGCTTCGTGCGTTTCGGGCAGTTCTACAAAGTCTACGTCCAGGCCAAGCCCGAATATCGCCGCTTCCCACGCGATCTAGACAACATGTTCGTCAAGAATGACGCCGGTGAAATGGTTCCCTACTCAGCCTTCATGCGCATCGAGAAACGCCAAGGCCTGAACGAAATCAGCCGTTACAACCTCTATCCAACAGCACCCATCCAAGGCGCCCCGGCTCCAGGTTACAGCAGCGGTCAAGCACTCGCTGCCATCCGAGAAGTCGCCGCCGAAACCCTCCCCCAACGCTTCGATATCGGGTGGCAAGGCCTCGCTTACGACGAAGCCAATGCGGGCAACACGGCAGTCTATATATTCCTGATCGTCGTGACGTTCGTGTATTTGGTTCTCGTGGGTCAGTACGAAAGTTTCCTCTTGCCACTGGCAGTGATCGCATCCTTGCCAATCGGGATTTTCGGCTCGTTTTTCCTCTTGAAGGCACTAGGACTTTCCAATGATGTCTATTGCCAAATCGGGTTGGTCATGCTCGTCGGGCTCCTCGGCAAAAATGCTATCTTAATTATCGAGTTTGCCGTTCAGCGAAGGCACGAAGGATTAAGCATCAAGGAAGCGGGGATCGAAGGTGGTGCATTGCGATTCCGTCCCATTTTGATGACTTCCTTTGCATTTATCGCAGGCTTGATCCCGCTGGTGCGTGCGACAGGGCCAGGCGCCATTGGGAACCGAACCATCGGCACGACGGCCGTCGGAGGAATGTTGCTCGGAACGGTCGTGGGGGTTTTGGTAATTCCGGGGCTTTATTACCTGTTTGCCAAGATCGGGGACGGCAGAAAACTTATCCGCGACGAACATGACCAGCCCATAAGCGAAATCCTCGAAAGACCGGCCCTAGGAAGCCCTGAACTCCCCCACGACGGATCGCATTAAAAAACATCTGCAATTCTTGGCAAAACCGGCACAACCGTTGCGATCGATTCACAAGTCCTAATCGACCAGACGATACACAGAGCGTCACGCGGCAAAGATCTTTACCGGGATTTCAGAGTTTGCCACAGATTCAGGGACGAAAATGAACATTTCGCAAGATTCACGGTCTTACGCACTCCGTAGAATCCGGCTTATCATCGCATCCTTTTGCCTAGGGGGATGTGCTCTTTCGGCCGGTTGTGGTATTCCGAACCTGCGATGCCCCCAACCCGGTCCGATTCTGCCGGATGCTTACAACTGGAACAACGGAACTCCGTTTGGTAAGACATCGGCTCTAACGGCACAACCGATGAGCAACAGCGAACATACGGACGAACAACCCGCTGAGCCCAAGGTTCCTAAAAAGGAAACATTCGCTAAAAATAAACCTGCGATATTTACCAAGCTCGCAAGTCGACTTGGATTCAATCAGGTACCGCAGGAAGTGTCGATCGACGATGAAAAGCCTGCTGCTTTGCAATCAAAAAACAGCGACGTGAAACTTGCAAGCGCAACCGAGGAACCCGGGCCTGTCGTCGTGGCAAGCAATTTCTGGTTGCAGGATTCGAATGCAACTGGCGTTGACGATCCGGATTCGAACTCGGAGACAACCAAGAAACAGTATATTGACGAATCCTACCGTGACTTCACCTGCGGCCCCGGAGAGAATTCCGCGTGCATCCCCAAAGCGGCCTTCTATGGGGACGCTTATCTGTACGACCTTATCAACCAAGCATTGGAAGGGAATCAGGAACTTCGAATTCTGGCAGAAGAGATCCAAATCGCCAATTACGAAACTTACGCGAGAAGCGGGGAGTATCGACCTTTCGTCAATGGGGGAGTTGGTGTAGGGATCGACAAACAGGGGCGATACACGCGTGCGGGGGCTGTCGAAGAGCAACTCGAAGTCAAACCGGGGACGGCGTTCCCTGAGCCGTTACCAAATTTTTTAGTCGGCACTCAGATCTCTTGGGAGATGGATATTTGGAAAAGACTGCGCAATGCCCAGCAAGCCGCCGCCATGCGCTATTTGGGGTCTCGCGAAGGCAGGAACTTTGTGGTTACACGCTTGGTCGCCGAGATCGCTGAGAACTACTACCAATTGCTGGCCTTGGATAATCGCCTTGCGACTCTCGAAAAAACGATCGAGATCCAGCAAGATAGCTTGACGATGGCGATCGCAAAAAAGAATGCGGGCCGAGGTACGGAACTTGCCGTAAAACGATTCGAAGCCGAAGTCGAGAAGAACAAGGCCGAGAGGGCGATCATTCAACAAGAGATCGTCGAGAAGGAAAACCGCATCAATTTCCTAGCTGGTCGTTATCCGCAACACATCGATCGTCCCTCGGTCACATTCGTTGACATGGCCTTCGATGATCTATGCTCGGGGATCCCTTCAGAACTTCTGCAAAATAGAGCCGACATACGCCAAGCCGAACGCGAGGTCGCTGCCACAGGACTCGATGTAAAAGTGGCAAGGACTCGATTCTACCCATCCTTGAATCTCACTGGGGGGCTTGGTTGGAACGCATTTAGTACCGGTTACTTGTTCCAAACGCCGCAGTCGCTCGTGTATGGAGTTGGGGCGGACCTGGTTGGGCCACTGATCAACAAGCGAGCGATCCAGGCCGCTTATAGCACTGCCAATGCCAAACAGTTGCAAGCCATCTACAACTACCAACAAACCGTCCTACAGGCTCATATCGAGGTGGTCAACTATCTGACAAAAGTCGAGAATTACCGACGAAGCATCGAGGGCAAGAAACAGCAACTTCAGGCCCTCGAAGCGTCCGTGGATGCAGCGACCAATTTGTTCCAAAACGCGAGAGCAGAGTATGTCGAGGTCCTTTTGGCTCAGCGGGAGCTCATGGAAGCCAGGATGCTCCTGATCGATACCAAGCAGGAAGAACTCGCAGCCGTGATCAACGCTTATCAAGCTCTTGGCGGTGGCTGGCGCTAGGTGACCTCTTAGAATTGGGCTCTTTAGGGTTCTTCAGGTTATTTTGTGGGTCATTGCTTTGATTTCTTGTATTGTACAAAATCAAACGTCATTCTTTATGGAGTCACTTTAACCCATATTCGGGAATGCATAGTTTGATTTGAAAGGGGGGCAAAGATTGAAAACACAGAGACGCAAAGGACACAGAGAGAAAGGGATGTATCCTCGAGGCTCTGTGCTCTCTGTGACTCTGTGTTTCAAAAAGATTTCTTCAGAGATTTTCGAGCGTATGGGCTCGACCCCCAATCTACGCTTCGAAGACGGGTAGCAAACTGCCGGTATCCTAGATTGTTACCCACAATGGTTATTCAGGGAACCTACCACTGGCTTTATGCCAAATGGCGTTTGCGACGAGCGCGATAGGCCATGCCCAGCGTTCCGACTGCAAAGATAGCCAGTGAGCTCGGCTCGGGCACCCCAGCTTGCCAAACCCCACCTTGCAAACCTCCAGACCGACCCGTTACCTTCAGATTCCCTGCCGATGTCGAAATAAACTCGATGTCCTGGTCGTCGAAAAAGAAAGTGAAGCCGCCGGCATACGACCCAAGGTTTGTCAAGCTATCGTAAAGTCCCTCAGTGCCACCCAAGCTACCTCCGGCGATAAGCCCTGCTCCATATTCCAGATTCCCACCTAGATCCCAATGAAGAATCCCGGCACCTTGGTAAGGCCCGCCTTCTGGATCATTCCTAAAATCTGCTGTGACAACAACGTATTGGAAACCAGTATTTGGGTTCAAAGTTGCTGTGAATACAGATGAGCCCTGAAAGATCTCCAAGGTCACTGGATCGGTGTTCGGTAGAACCCGGATCGGCAAATCAAACTGACCGTTGTTGGTAATAAACTCATGAATGTGGCTGTTGTCAGCAGTGGCACTAACTTTCCATGTTGCATTGGTGAAACTGTTTGCACCTAGTGTTCCAGTGATCAAGGAGTTCGGTCCTCCAGAGATCGAATAGTTCACTACCGCTGCCATGGATGGCAAAGACACTCCGAGAATAACCATCACGACAAGAAACGTTTTCAAATACATCGAACGCATAGCCTGTTTCTCCGACTAGTAAATTTACCTAACGCCCAGTCGCCCTAAATTAATGGATCTGAATCGCAATACAACTAGGGGCCTTGTTTTCTCCACGTAATGGTGGTCCGCCCGCAATTACCGATTGCACCATCTGTATGCGTTGGTCGGTTCGTTCGGGTCGCAAGGGTGCATGAAGGTATTGAAAACCTGTCGGCACAAGTGCCCGATAAATCGAGGGTGGAAGGATCCCCGTTTTTTGCCTCGAAGGCTTCGAACTAGGCACAATGATTTCGCCGACGAGTCGACCAGTTCGCTCTGCATTTCCCGCGATTCAAATCGCGTTGGACTTTGCTATTATTGCCATGAGCTACTTGGCAATTCTCTACTGGCAGACAGCCTCCATCGCCGCTCCATCCCTTCAGAACGTCTTTCTCGCGGCCCTTGGATACGTCGTCGCTGGCGAATTCTTTGGAATATTCAATACAAGCCACCATCGACCAGCCGACTACGACATCCTGCTCATCAGCGCTGCGTGGATGACAGGCTTCGGATTTGCCGTATTTGGTGGGTTTTTACTCAGTCCTACTACAGAACCACTCCAAAGCAGCCAACAAGTTCTTTGGTTCATTCTGGCCCTTCTTTGTATCCTTTTGTTTCACATGATCGGACGAGGATTGTTTGTTTGGCTCAGCGAACAAGGCTGGACATCCAGACGATGCGCCATCTTGGGAAACAACCCACTTGGACATCAACTAGCCGAAGCGGCCGCATTCGATCGGGATCTGGGGCTCAAAATCGTTGGGGTTTTTGATGAAAACCCCGAATCCCAGGTTCGTGGTTTTGAAGAACTCTTAAACGGTATCCGCACACGAAAAATCGATACCGTTTTCATCGCTGTTCCGATTCAGAGGGATCAAATGATCCGAGACTGGATCGACCGATTGGCCGATACGACCGTCTCGGTTTACCTAGTCCCTAACCTTGAAGCCTTTGATTATCTCTATTCCCGCTGGGGTTTTGTCGGTGGCCATACGGTCGTGAGCATTTTCGAAACCCCAATTTACGGAATCGATGGATGCCTCAAGAGGATCTTTGACGTGACCTTGAGTCTCCTAGGACTGCTCCTTTCGCTGCCGATCATGACCCTAGCGGCTTTGGCCATCAAACTCAATTCATCCGGCCCGGTCTTTTTTCGTCAGCGTCGATACGGCCTCGATGGTCAGGAAATCCACGTTTGGAAATTCCGAACCATGACCACCATGGACGATGGTCTGGATGTCAAGCAAGCGATTAAAAACGACCCCAGAGTGACCGAGGTCGGACGGTTCCTTCGCCGGACATCGCTGGACGAACTGCCCCAATTATTCAATGTTTTGTGGGGATCAATGTCGTTGGTGGGCCCAAGACCCTATGCCATCGCCCATAACGAACAATTTCGCAGTCTGATTCGAGGATACATGCTCAGGCACAAGGTCAAACCAGGGATTACCGGACTAGCACAAGTCCTCGGAAGTCGCCTCGAAACCGATACAGTGGACAAAATGCGTGCCCGTATCGAACTCGATCACCGCTACATCCGAGATTGGTCGCTATGGCTTGACCTAAAGATCATGGTCAAAACCATCGCTGTGGTTCTGCGACAAGAAGCCCACTGAGAAAGGAAAAATTCTCGGACTTTTTCCCGTTTGTACCGCAGTCACTTGGAACGAAATGACTAAAATTCCATCCGTTAATCGCAGTCCGGAGCGCGACGTAAGATGCTCTGGAGCGGAGAGGGTAGTCAACGTTTCCAAAGGTACAAAATAAGATGCGTTGGGAAGGTAGAGAAGAATCCAAGAATATCGACGATCGCCGTGGCTCGGCGATGCCCGTAGCAGGGATGGCAGGCGGTGGTTTGCTGTTCCTGATCTTCACCGTCATCATATCCATGCTCTTGGGTGCGAACCCAAGGCAGTTGCTCGAGCAAGCCGGTCAACAACAACCCACTCAGCAACAAACTCGCGTTCCGCCTTCGGCAGAGAACGACAAAGACTTGGCGTTTAAAAAATTCGTCAGTGTCGTTTTGAAAGATAACGAAGACGTTTGGTCGAAACTCTTCAAAGAAAAACTAAACGCGAGGTACGAAGAGCCCAAATTGGTGCTCTTCACAGGCGCTGTGCGATCGGCTTGCGGTGATGCGACCGCCGCCGTCGGACCCTTCTACTGCCCCGGCGACAAGAATGTTTATTTGGATTTCGAATTCTTCCGAACCATGAAGGATCAACTCGGTGCAGAAGGTGAATTCGCTATGGCTTATGTGATCGCCCATGAAGTTGGACACCACATCCAAAACCTGCTCGGGTTGTCGATGAAAATTCAACGCATGCAAATGCAAGCCAGCCAAGCCGAGTCGAACCAATTGAGCGTCAGGCTTGAACTTCAAGCCGATTATCTCGCAGGCGTTTGGGCACACCACGCTCAGCAAATGAAGGGCATCCTCGAAAAAGGGGATATCGCAGATGCCATCAACACCGCCAGGAAGATCGGAGACGATGTTCTTCAGAAAAGATCTTCCGGTGTTGTGCGCGAAGCTCTCTTCACACACGGCAGCGCCGAAGCCCGAGCCTATTGGTTCACCCAAGGCTTAAAGAGCGGTGATCTTGAAGCGATGATGAAAACTTTCGAAGTCCCCTACGAGCAACTCGATCCCAAAAAGATGCAGTAAATGGCTCGCTCCGCCCGGAGCCAGTTTAAAAAAGCCAAGCGACGGGACCTCCCAGCTTGGCTTTTTTATTTTGCACCCGGTTACTACCCTCCACCCTCCTATCTTTTTGCCCTCCTATCTTTTTGCCCTCCTATCTTTTTGCCCTCCTATCTTTTTGCCCTACCCTCTTCTACATTCAAACTCTTAGAGGCAAATACAAATCCGTTTGCAACCGATCGCCATTTGTCTCGGGTGTGATCGTTGTATAAATCCCAAACTTAAACCGTCGATCCAATTTGAGTCGCTGATGCTTGGCCAGTCGCTCAGCGACCGCCAAAGCGTTCGGCAAATGCTCGTGGCTTCCGAGATGCTTCACATGAAAGGCCTTACACGCCGGGTAACGCCATTCGATCAGTTTTGAGTGGGTCGGTAAAATCAAAGAATCTGGAATCGCCCTACCGAGCAAATACTCGATTCCCTGCGGACCTGTCGTGGTTCGCTTGAGAACCGAAACCAAGAGACCTTCGAGGGGCAAGCCTTCCTCGCGATATTCCTGATCTAATCGAATTCTCAGTTGATCTACGGATTGGCCGAATTCAAACAAGCTTGTTTTTTCCTCAATCCCAGCGATTCGTATGCTTGCGAATGTTTCGGTCCCAAGGCTTTCGATTTGCGATGAAATCTTGCCGCGTTCGGCAAGCTCACGAATCATGAGCAAGCCTCGCTGATAATCGTCTCCAATCATGTTGATGATCGAGGGCTTAAGCCAAAAAAGAAACCAAGGCAATGAGCCGTCGATCTTCCATGTCAACAAGGTTCTTTCGCCATGGTCTTGGAGTTCAAAACCGGTCTTGCAAACCGATTTCATGGGACTGATGAATCGTAGATCAGTGAGGATCTGGCGATTGGGTTCTAGGCTCAGGTGTTCGAGTTCTCCCTCGCCCACGACATCTCCTTTCCAATGGTATTTCGAACCAACGCGATTAGGGACATCGCTGACTTGGACTCTTGCTGCAGGATCAGCTACAAGCCAAGGTGACCAGGATGTCCATGTATGGAAGTCCGAGATCAGTTCATAGACTTTCGAAACCGGAGCGGCGATCTCGATCGAACGAGCGACATTCCAAGACGGCATCATTGTCTCCTTTGTTTCTGTTGTTGAAGCGACCAGGCCCATCGATGAAGATTTCGAGAATCACTGTAACGAGCCGCCGATCCGGATGCACCCAAGACGACCACAATCGTTTCGAACTCTTGATGTTGTCCCAAGGAAACTAGGCAAGCACCTGCTGCATCGGTAGTTCCGGTTTTGATACCAGTATATCCTTGACGATCCAGAAGCTGGTTCGAATTGCTCCAAACCAATCTTCGTGTGTAACCTTCTTGGCCATGTGCCAAGCACGAGTAGCTGCGGGTCTGAACGATTTCCATCACCAGTGGGTACTTCATCAACTCACGAGCAAGGATCACTAGATCCGAGCAAGAGCTCTTGTGCTCAGGGTGAGTGATCCCGTGTGGGTTTCGAAACACCGAGTCTTTCATACCTAAATCCTTGGCCGTTTGATTCATCGCGTCGATGAACATCTCAAGCGGGTCGAGTTTTTTGTCTTGCGCACCTTTGCGTAGACCGTACCACTGAGCAAGTGCTACACCCGCATCATTTCCTGAGGGGAGCATCAGGGCATAAAGTGCATCACGAAGCAAAATGGATTCCCCGGCTCGAACCGTCGATGACGACCCAGGCGTTTCATCGGCAAGGTTCGAGAAAACAACCCGCTGATCGAGTAGTTTTGGATCGGACTTGATTTCTTGTGCAAGCAGCAGAGCGGTCATCATCTTGGTGGTGCTTGCGATATCCAACGCTTCCTCGTGACGATGTCCCCCCAGCAATTCGCCTGTATTTGCGTCGGCAATAGCCCAGGCTTTGCATGAGACAATCGGTATTCCGGTGGGCTCGTCTGCAGGTTGCAGTGGTTGAAGTTCCTCCAATTTATCGAGGTTGTCTTTATCCAGTTTGATCTCACCGATTTTCGACCACATCGCCGCATCAACCAGACCGATTTCCTCGAGCCCGTTTTCACGTCGAAATCGATCGACTGCCTGCTGGGTCATGCCACCAAAGTCACCGTCAACACTTAGTTTGGGTGATGGACTGAGTTTCTCATTCAATGCTGCCTGGAGCGCTTCGACCAATGGGCCGTTGGATCCGAGTTTGAGTTGCTGGGGCTTGAACTCGTCCTGGGGGATTGGGTGAAAGTAATCGTAAGCCGCTTGAGCGATCCGTCCGCAGAGAATCTCCGCCGCGTTTGTTTCCCCCCAGCTCTTGTCCTGGTTTTGGCTCGTTAAGCAGACCATGGCGATCCATCCGCTGGGGGTTTGAAACAATCCAGCATCGGTGCGAGTCTCGTTCACCGCACCGGTTTTGTGATAGCCCTTGACCTCCTTGGGCAAAAATCGCAGCAATTTCGTCTTGTCATCGCAACTGAGCAGATGTTTCATCATCTGCTCACTGGCCGCTTCGGATACCAGTGTTTTTTCGTGGAGCTTTTGCAGTAGGGTCAACATATCGGCAGCCGTGGTGCTGCCAAGTCCGTATTGTTGACTTCGTTCAACGGCGATCGATGTATCTCGGCGAAACACCTTCGAGTGGATCTGGGTTTCGGGAACCCCAAAGTCGGCCATCGTCTTGACGACATTGCCGAGCCCTACTTGGTCAACCACTAGATTGGTTGCCGTGTTGTCCGAATAGGTGATCATCAGATGGGCGAGAGTCTCCAGTGGTAGCGAAGAGCCACTTTGGAAGTGGTCGGTAAGAATTCCTGATCCAGGAACCTTATCACCATCTTGCAGTGTAACGATCAGATCCGGAGGCAATGTTCCGTTTTGCCGCTGACGATAGTACTCGATCAACACCGCGAACTTGATCAAACTTGCCGTTGGCACAACCTCCTTTTCTCGCACCAGATAGGTCTCACCCGTTCCAAGATGCTTGATGGCGACGCAAACCGTGCCTTGATGCTTTTCGATCAGTGGCTCGATACGCTCAGCCAAACCTTGAGCTCGAACATCACAGGCAAGCAAAATGGCAACACAAAAGGATACCACAACGATGACTCGCATTTTACAGGTGATCCAATCGTTCCTTCTCATGTTGATTTTGCCCTGCGTAGAAAGTAAGGGATACCGATGAGGATCAGGAGGATTCCAAAGAGACCTTCGATCGGTTGTTCATAAAGAATACTCAGAATAAACCAGAGGTACGCAATGATGTAGAGTATGGGAGTCCAAGGATACCCTGGTGTCCGGAAGGGCCGTGGTAGATCCGGTTGCTTGCGTCGCAAAACAATCAACGCTGCAATCGAAGCTGTATAGAAAAGACTCGCCGCAAACACGATGCAATCGGTCAAGAGATCGAAAATCGTCCGCTTGTTGAAGTACTCGGTGTACTGAATCAGAAGCGCCGATCCGATAACCATCAAACAAGCCATCGCAGCTTGAAAATAAATCGCAACCATCGGTGTTCGATACCGGGGATGCAACCCCCCAAATGCCGGCGGCAAGAGACCATCTCGCCCCATGGCATACGTTACCCGAGGACTCGTCAGTAGATTGCTATTGATCGTTCCGAGCGTACTGAGAACCAACCCAATAGACATCATCGACCCGGCCCATGGCCCTAGAGAACGAGTCAGCAAAAGCTCTGCGACATGATCGCGATTCTCTTTGATGACCATATCAGAAATCGGTATCACTAGATGATAAGCGATCGTCGCTCCCATGTAGAGCAATCCTAAGAGTCCAATCCCACCCAAAAGCGCAAGTGGAAGGTTTCGCCCTGGATTCTTGACCTCCTCAGCGATCGGTACAACACCCTCCCAACCATTGAACGCCCACATGACGGCCAAGAGTACGGCTGCGAACTGAGAGGTCAGTGACGGTTGCTCGGGCGAAACCGTTTCCGATAAATATCCAAAGTTCAAATTGGGTTTGCCAGTGAACGAAAGAATCCAAGGCAACAGAACGATCATTAAGACCAATGTGCATTTGATGACCGTCGTTAGGGCTTGGAGCCGAGCTCCCCAAAGCACGCCCAGAACATTGAACCAAGCCACCAAAACAATCAGCATCATGGCAAGAGGTACTACTTGCCATGGTCCCTGGCCTACGCCAAGTATTCTTAGGAACGAAGTCACACAGACCACTGCAAGCGCTCCTGTCGACGCAGGTCTTGCAAACAAAAACTCTTGCCAGCCAAACAGGAACGCGGGCAAAGGACCGTAAGCTTCTCGCAAATAGACGTATAGCCCCCCCGATTGCGGATGCATCGCCGAGAGTTCCGCTAAGCACAATCCACCTAGCACGCACAAAATCGTCCCAAAAACCCAAACGGAAAAAATCAATGGGAAACTGCCCGCATCGGCGGCGATTCGCCCCGGTTTGACAAAAATCCCTGCACCGATGGTGTTTCCAATGACAATCGCTATTGCCATCCATAACCCCAAAACTCGAGGAAGACTTGCCATTGATTTGTTGTTCTGATTCAAGACTGACTCGTTGAATTTCCGGTTTTTCAGGAATTATTTTGCCTAGATGGAGAGCGGGCGCCAGAGGATCGCGGAATTTCCAACCGTCGTTTGACTAGGAAACGTTGAAACCTGCGACCTTTCCCCTTATTCTAAACACTTCGCCGTCGGGGCCGCTTGCGAGCGTGCGCAAGTTTTACAGAAAAACGATCCGTTTCATGGATAAGAGGTAGGTAGCGATGAAAAGAGTTTTTGGATGGGTTCGATCAACGATGGTCGCAACGGTTCTTGCAGGTCTATTCTCGTTCTCAACGGCTCATGCGATCTCCGATGATCTACTGACCATCGGAAGCGAGGCTCCTGCACTGGACGTCGAGCATTGGGTTCAAAACGGAGAAGGCAAATTCTCAAAGGTGACTAAGTTCGAAAAGGGCAAGGTCTACATCGTGGAGTTCTGGGCCACTTGGTGCGGTCCATGCGTTGCAAGCATGCCCCACATCGTCGAGACACAAGCCAAGTATGCCGACAAGGGAGTTCAAATCGTCAGTATCAGCGATGAACCCAAGGAAACAGTCGAAGAGTTTCTGGATCGCAAAGTCCCACGCTCCGAAAAAGAAATGACCTTCCGCGAATTGACCAAATCCTACTGCTTGACCACCGACCCGGATGGCTCGTCGAACGAAAGCTACATGCAAGCTGCCGGGCAAAACGGCATCCCATGTGCGTTCATCGTCGGCAAAGATGGCAAGATCGAATGGATCGGTCATCCAATGAGCATGGATGATCCACTGAAGGCTGTTGTCGAAGGCAAATGGGATCGCCAAGCTTTCGCAGATGAATTCAAAGAACAGCAAGAGATGGAAGCACTTCAAATGAAAGTGCAAAGACAAGTCGGCAGTCTACTTCGCGATCGCGATTTCAAAGGGGCGATGGCCAAGTTCGACGAATTGACCGGCGAAATCAAGAATCCGCAGATGAAGTTGCAGTTTGCGATGATGAAACTTCAATTGCATCGAGTCGCAAACAGCGCCAAAACCGAAGTGGTTAAGACCCTCAAGGATGCACTGTCTCTGGCTAGCAAGGATCCTGCGATGTCCAACCAAGTCGCTTGGACCATTTGGGAAATGTCCGAACAAGGACAAATCGAAAAGGATAAAGAACTCTTCGCCGAGGCAGTCAAGGTTGCACAAGCCGCCGCAGCCAAACAAGAAGGTTCACCCAAAGCCGCGACACTCGATACCCTCGCTCACCTCCAATACGGCCTAGGAAATCTCGCCGATGCGATCAAAACACAGAAAGAAGCTGTCGCGATCGAAGGTGATAACCCTGAAATAAAAGGCTTCCTAGAAGAGCTCGAAGAAGAAGCAAACAAGAAGAAGTAATCGCTTCAACTTAAAACTCCATTCTTTAACCCGCGATTCCGTCAAGGATTCGCGGGTTTTTTTCGATTTAAAAGTGGATCGTCGCTATTAGGCAGTGGATCTTGCTAAAGATCCGAGCGCATGAAACCACCGTGATTACTCCTACACGCATAAAAGAACAAAATCTGCTTCAATAGGAGCATTCTGAAAAGCAAACATGCATGTAGAGCGGTCTCGTGGGTTTTCGAGGTTTGCTCTGGCGCTAGGATCTTTAGCAAGATCCACTACCGTGTGTTCCTAACGATTGGGTAGGCGGGGGGCTAGCTAAGCCCCCAACCCCCCACCGAACCGTACAGGCGGTTTTCCCGCATACGGCTCTCCAGTTAGTAGCCTCTCGTGGATTTAACGAATCGAGCATGGGCTTCA
>Ga0315901_10000692_pt1 | contig 49548 bp, 45 predicted proteins | sample LakEriMetagenome_10_FD_203761 | JGI IMG/M metagenome (GOLD analysis project Ga0315901, IMG submission 203761) | Freshwater fungal communities from buoy surface, Lake Erie, Ohio, United States - Buoy 2 MA116 | ecosystem: Environmental > Aquatic > Freshwater > Lake | place: USA: Lake Erie, Ohio...
GGAGACCACCGGTCCGACCCGAAACATCAAAGTCAGCATGGTAGGATTCCAAAAGAGAATGGGAATATCGGATTCCATTCTCTACGCGGAGTACTCGACCAAAGAAATCCAGGAGAAGCTCTCACCCGACGAAGTGCTCGATATACTTCTGGCAGGCAACGAGCGTTTTCGATCCGGAGAGCGTCTTGCCCGCGACCTTCACCACCAAATCGGCCAATCCGCCCAGAACCAATTCCCACTGGCGATCATTCTAGGCTGCATCGATTCCCGGGCACCGGCGGAAATCGTCTTCGACGTTGGCCTAGGCGAAGTCTTCAGCACACGCATCGCCGGCAACGTCGTCCGCTCCAAAGTCCTCGGTAGCCTCGAATACGCCTGCGTCGTCGCAGGTGCCAAAGTCATCTTAGTCATGGGACACACCCGTTGCGGTGCGGTCGCATCGGCCGTCCAACTCGCCACCCAAAAAGAACAGACCTGCACCATCCCCGGTTGCGAACATCTCGATCTGATCATCGAGGCCATCCAGGCGAGTGTTCGCAACGAGGACATCAACCTCTGGGATCGTAAATCCGAGCCCGAACGGCAAAAAATCATCGATACCGTCGCGAGGCGCAATGCCGTTGAGTCCGTCCGGAGAATTTACTCCGATAGTCCATCGCTCAGGCATCTTGCAGACACAGGCAAAATCGCGATTGTCGCTGCGATGTATAACCTCGAATCCGGGGAACTCGAAATCCTCTCGCGGGTCGGACTATCGGCTTGAATCCCGCCGCCGAATACTCAAGCCCAGCCTTTTGACTCTGAAATCATCTTGCGAAAGCAACCCTTTTGGAGATTGCTTTCGAGCCATCTCTAGTGCATAATCTCCTCAGGTTTTCTGGTTTTTTTGCACCTTAGATCCCGAAAAATCTGGCTGTCTTCCCCTCGCAACCCAACCTCCTGAGTCGCGAACCACTCGGCCTCTGACTCCGTTTCCCTGAGGGCCATTTGGCTGCCTTGTCCGACTTCACAAAACGCTATTCGGTATCCCCCCAAGACGGAATGTCCCCTTGGTGCCGCATGACGGGCCAAGGCTTGGCGTTGATCGCCAAGCTTGTCAGCGGCTTCTCGGTCCGCTGGATCGGGGCCGAACCCGATACCTGCCAACGCGTTTACTTTGCCAATCACACCAGCCACCTCGATGCAGTCGTTCTCTGGGCTGCACTCCCGGGAAGCCTTCGCCAACTGACCCGCCCAGTGGCCGCTGAAGACTATTGGGGACAAACCCCCTTTCGCAGGTTTCTTGCCCAATCCTTCAACGCGATCCTCATCGACCGAAAACAAATCAAGGTCCATCAAAGCCCCATCGAACTGATGCTTCGTGAAATAGGGAACACCTACTCCCTGATCGTCTTTCCAGAAGGAAGCCGGGCGATCGACGGTGAAATGGGTGAATTCAAAAGCGGTCTGTACTACCTAGCCAAAAAAAGACCCGATCTCGAACTCGTCCCAGTCTACATGGACAACATGAACCGAATCCTCCCAAGAGGCGAGTTCATGCCCGTTCCATTGCTTAGCTCTATCTCGATCGGAGCTCCCATTTTTCTGGAACCCAAGGAAAGCAAACAAGACTTCCTCAATCGGGCCATGCGCAGCGTCAAAGCCCTCAAAGAACGCTAAAATCTATCGCTCGCTTCCCGATCGCAACCCAAGATCCGCCCCAGCATGCCGATGAATCAATCAGCACCTAAGCAACCTGCTAAGCCCCCGGCTTCGTCTCCTTTTGCATGGATGATCTGGATTCTGATAGGTACCTGTATCGGCGGTGGCGCCGCTGCCTTGGCCTTCCTAGGCCCAAACCGCAATTCCAACGACCCCGCGCCAAACCCAAAAATCGCTGCGGCTTCCAAATCGCCGAGCGCGTTACCCGCGGGTTTCGAAGCGACTCTGGTCAACGAGAGCCAACCCCAGAGCCAACAGCCCAAGGGCATGGTTTGGATTCCAGGGGGTGAATTCTCGATGGGGAGCGACCACCGTAGCGAGTCCCTCTGCGGCCTCCCCGGCGTGACGAACGATGCCGTCCCCATCCATCGAGTCTACGTCGACGGTTTTTGGATGGATCAGACCGAAGTGACCAACGCTCAATTCAGCGCTTTCATCGAAGCGACCGGTTACGTAACGGTCGCCGAGATCAAACCCACCAAAGAGGAGTTTCCAACCGCTCCCGAGGAAAACCTAATCGCAGGCTCAACTGTCTTCAAACCCACCCAGAGCCCTGTGGAATTCGATAACTATCTCCAATGGTGGAGCTATGTCCCCGGTGCCGATTGGCGCCATCCAGCAGGCCCTGAAAGCAACCTCGAAAACAAAGAGGATTGTCCAGTGACCCATGTCGCCTACGAAGACGCCGAAGCTTACGCAAAATGGGCTGGAAAACGGCTTCCTACCGAAGCCGAATGGGAATTCGCCGCTCGGGGTGGAAAAGCCGGCGAGCTCTATGCCTGGGGCAGTGAACTTCAAATCGATGGCAAATACCAAGCCAACATCTACCAAGGCCGCTTCCCAGTCGACGGCGGAGACAGCGCTCTGGATGGATTCGCAGGAATCGCCCCGACACGCCAGTATGCCCCAAACCCCTATGGACTCTATGACATGGGAGGCAACGTCTGGGAATGGGTCAGCGATTGGTACCGCCACGACTACTACGCACGCCTGCGATCCAGCGGCCAGGTTACCCGCAACCCTCAAGGTCCCACCGACAGCTACGATCCGATGGAGCCTGACCAAATCAAGCGTGTTCACCGGGGCGGATCCTTCTTGTGCAGCGATCGCTACTGCACTCGCTACATGGTCGGCACACGCGGCAAAGGCGAAGTCCGAACGGCCAGCAATCACCTGGGCTTTCGCTGCGTAAAAGCCGATTAGCGCAGTGAATCGACCGACACGGCTTCGGCAATAACTGCGATGCAATCACCCTGCTGTGTTTTGCACGCTGTGCGCATACAGAGCAGATAACCCTCCTTAGGGGAAACAATCAAAGCGGGCTCTCTGTCGGGCCTTTCCAAGTAATGGATCCGAGCCAAGGGTTCATCGACCGATACCTTGGACCCCAATTCGACGCAAATCTCGAAGATCCCTGACTCGGGTGCCAACAGGTAATTCTTGGCCTCTAAGGCTTGGGTCAGTATCGTCGGTTCCAGCCCCAAGGATGCCCGTGTTTGGACCGTTCCTTGCAAGACCCCAAGATGCTTTAGGACGTTGACTAGCCCGTCGTGTGCAATGCGATGGACTCGAGCCGGAATCGCTTCCCCACCACCGAGCTCGGTCGTTACGACCGTCTTGCCCTGGGACTCTGCCTCGACAGGCAAGAGTCCACTTCCCGCTATATCGGTGTAAAGGAAACAAAAATCCGTATTCCAAGCCAACATCGCATCGAGCATCGCTTGCCTCTGCAAGCGATCCGAGACGACATGCATGTGAGAGCAGGGGACAAACTCCATGCTTCTCCCACCCGAATGGATGTCGATCACCGCGTCGGAGATCGGAAACAACTCATGGGTCAAATAGTGGGCGATCTGGCTCGTTACGGAACCTTCGGAGTCACCAGGAAAAGCCCGATTGAGGTTCATTCCATCGATCGGAGATAGCCTCGTTGAGGCCAACGCAGCAGGAAAATTCAGGGACGGGATCAGGATCAGTCGTCCTTGTACCTGCTCCTGAGAAATCGACCGAGCAAGTTTCATCAGGGCCACTTGCCCTTGGTATTCATCCCCGTGATTCCCCCCCAAAACCAGCACCGTCGGCCCGGCTCCGTGCGCTACGACAGTCATCGGAATCATCACGTTGGCCCAGCCACCGAGGTTGTGCGAATAAGGGACCCGAAGGAATCCTTGCTGTTTACCCTTGCGATCCAAATCGATGTCCGTGCGAATCATGCGAGCTCCTCAGTAGCGTTTTCCTTAGGTTCAAACCAACGATATATACTCGGCAAAACCAACAAAGTCAAAACGGTCGAAGTGATCAGTCCTCCGATCACCACGGTAGCCAGAGGTCGTTGGACCTCGGCTCCCGAACTGCTCGAGATGGCCATGGGGATAAAACCTAGGGCCCCACAGGCTGCCGTCATGAACACGGGCCGGAGTCGATCCAAAGCCCCTTGAACCACCGCATCGAACGGACTTAGCCCTTGATGCCGAAGATGCCGAATGTGTTCGATCAGGACCACGCCATTCATCACGGCGATTCCGAATAGTGCGATGAACCCGACACCCGCCGAGATCGAAAAAGGCATCCCGCGCGCCCACAGGGCCAGAATCCCACCGGTTGCTGCAATCGGTACGTTCAAATAGATCAGGAGCGCTAAGCGTACCGAATTGAAAGTCACATAAAGCAACGAAAAGATCAAAAGCAAAGCCACCGGAACGGCGATCGCCAAACGCTCGGTCGCCTCGCGCAGATTGGCAAACTGCCCTCCCCAATGCAGGATGTAATTCGGCGGCAATTCGACGGACTGATCCACCACACGCTGGGCCTCAGCGACAAAGCCCCCTAAATCCCGACCCTGCACGTTGCAACTGATCAATAGCCGCCGGCGGATCGAATCCCTGCTGATTTCCACCGGTCCGTCGTTGATCTTGATCTCGGCGAGTTGAGAAATCGGAATCTGTCTTCCCGAGGCATCCTCGACTTTCAGTTGCGAAAGCTTCTCGACATCGGTGCGCCACTCAGGTGCCAATCGCACTTGCATCGGAAACCGCCTTTGTCCCTCGAAGACTTGCCCCACAACTTTGCCTCCCACACAAGCCACCGCATCGAGCACCTCGCGTGCATTGATCCCGTAACGTGCCAATGCATCGCGCCGAACACTCACTCCACAGTAGGACAAGCCAGCGATCTGCTGGGCGGCGACATCCGCCGAGCCCTCCACGCGCAAAAGAGCTTGGACGATCTCATCCCCCTTGGCCTTGAGCACCGCCAAGTCATCGCCGTAGAGACTCAACCCAATATCGCTTCGCACCCCGGCGACGAGCTCCTGGACTCGCAACTCGATCGGCTGGGTGAAGCTGAACGAATTGGCTGGGACTTCCCTGGCCAACGCCTTACGCATCTGAACGACCAATTCCTCCTTGGAAATGGGCTCTGGCCACTGCTCCTTAGGTTTGAGCCGTACGATCACATCGGTTTGATATACCCCCATCGGATCGTTCGCGATCTCGGGCCGCCCCGTTTTTGAAACCACCGTGATCACTTGGGGGAATTTCAGTAAGCAGCGTTCCATCGCTTTGGTCAATTCGACCGAAGTCTCGAGCGATACACTTGGAAGACGCGTCGCTTGAATCGCTATATCCCCTTCGTCGAGTTTTGGAACAAATTCCCTCCCGAATTGCCGAGCCAGCAGCACGCTAATGGCAAAGATGCCGATCGCGGCAAGGAACATCCCAAGTGGATGCTTCATCGAGAAACGCAAGCAAGGCTCATAGAGGCGTTTGAGACCTCGTACGACCAGCGTGTCTTTCTGCTGAATCCAACGGGCTAAAAACAAAGACGCCAAGACGGGCATGACCGTCACCGAGAGGATCAGCGCCGAGGATAGGGCGGTCATGAATGTAAATGCCATAGGGCGAAACATCTTGCCCTCCATCCCCTGCAAACTCAGGATCGGAATAAACACGATCACCACGATGAGTCCTGCAAACAAAATCGGTTTGCCCACCTCGGAAGCGGAGGACTCAAAGACATGGAGCGGAACTTTTTTACCAGGATTGGATTTCAAATGGTTGGCCGCCTGACGCATGCAATTCTCGATCATGACCACTGCTCCGTCGACGATCACCCCGAAATCGACTGCACCGAGACTCATCAAATTCGCCGACACCCCTGCATACCGCATCGCGATCAGTGCGCTCATGGCCGACAGCGGAATCGCTGCGGCGACGATCAATCCGGCTCGCAGATCTCCGAGCAAAACAATGAGCATCACAATCACCAAGAGGACTCCGAGTCCGATGTTCTCAGCGACGGTATGGATCGTTTTTTCCACCAAATCCGTGCGGTCGTAAAAAGTGTCGATCTCGATTCCCTCGGGAAGAGTCTTCTGAATCGTATGGATCTTCTCTTTAACCTCTTCGACCACCTTGCGAGAGTTCCCCCCCATGATCATCATGACCATTCCGATGACCGCTTCGCGATCTCCGTCCCGAGTCACAGCACCTTGTCTTAGCATCGGTGCAAATCTTGCCTCCCCGATGTCTTTGATCCGAATGGGAGTTCCATCGCGACTCTCGAGAACAATGTTTTGAATATCCTCAAGGGAGGTGACTAAGCCTTGGCCCCGAACCAACCGTTGCTCGGCACCGTGGGCGATGTATCCCCCCCCTGAATTGCCATTGTTCTCATCGAGCGCTTTGAACACATCGGCAAAGGAAATACCGTAGTTCTGCAATTGAGCCGGATCGACCTGAATTTCATAAGTCTTAAGCTCACCGCCAAAGGTGTTGACCTCGACGACCCCTTGGACGCTTCGAAGCTGGAAGGCGATCTGCCAATCGAGCATGGATCGCAATTCGCTCAGCGAGTACTTGAAACCTGGCTTGGATCTGACCTCAAATTGATAGATTTCGCTCATCCCCGTCGCGATCGGACCGAGCTCCGGGGTTCCCATCCCCGGAGGAATGTTCTCCCTGGCCCGCTGCAATCGCTCGTTGACCTGATTCCTCGCCCAATAGATGTCGGTTCCATCATGAAAGGTGACCGTCACGGCGCTCAGGCCGAATCGGCTAATCGATCGGATCTCGTCGACGTTGGGGACACCACTCATCGCATTTTCAATCGGGAAGGTAATGAATTGCTCGACTTCTTCGGGCCCTAATGCTGGCGAGTTTGTCAAAACCTGGACTTGGACATTCGTCAGGTCTGGAACCGCATCGAGCGGAATTTGGGTCGCAGCGACAAAACCCATTCCTAAGATCAACAGCGAAGCGATCAGAACAATGAATCGATTTTGCAAGGACCAATGGATGATACGTTGAACCATCATGATTACTCTTCACCTAAAAGTTCGGCAAGCATCTTCGACTTCAGAACAAAAGCTCCCTGGACGACGACTTGATCCTTCGGACCGAGCCCTCGAAGAACAACCGTTCTGCCCTGCGCATTGACTCCGGTTTGGACGTCGCGGCGCACGAATCGCGTCCCCTGAACCTGTACGAATACGAATTTCTTCCCCTCATGCTCCTGGATCGCATCGGTAGGAACGGTCATAGCACTGGCACTTTGGCCACCTGAAATCGAAACATTGACGAACATTCCCGGTTTGAGCAATCCGTCAGGATTGTCCGCGATCGCCCGAAGCGCGATCGTACGAGTCTTTTCATCCATGATCTCGCCGGTATAGAAAACCTTGGCCGAAAACGTCTTGTCCGGCCAAGCTTCGTTGATGATCGAGACGGTCTGCTGATCGAGTGACCGCAAAAGCGGGACGTTCTCTTCAAACACATCGGCAGTGATCCAAACGGTCGAAAGATCAGCGACCGTCAGGATCGACGCGCTGGGACGGACTTGCTCGCGGACCGTACAGTCCTTGGTGATCACGGTACCATCGAACGGAGCTCGGATCGGATAATGCGAAATCGCCTCGCCCTGATCGGTCGGGTCCACACTCTCGATGTCATTGGCATCGACCCCGAGAATCCGCAAACTCGTCGCGTCGACTGCCACCCGAGTTTCAGCTTCTTTGACGTTCTGATTGGCCAACAAAATGCTCGTTTGCATTTCATAGTCGATCTGCTCGATGCGAGCTTGGAAGGTCGCTAAATCCGCATCCCGAGTCGATTGAGCACTCAAGAGCAACTTGCCTGAGACCGCACCGCTATCTCGAACATTCTCCAACCGAACGACATCGGCTTGCGCTTTGAGGTACCCCGCATAGGAGGCAAGTAAACGCTCGCGGTAATCCCCCATCCCCAAATCCCGAAACTTGCTCTCGATTTGCTGAATAGGTCGTCCTAGTCTCAATTCATCGATCAACAGTCGAGTGTTCTCGGCGATGCGAGTTTGGAGATCTCGCTTGACGATCGCGATCTCGCGCTGCAACCTCGCTTGATAGAGGTCCAATTTCGCTTGTCCAATCTCCCGACTATGGATCACGATGAGCAAATCGTTGGCCTTGACCTTCTGACCTAACGTCACCGATACCGAGTCGACTGTCCCCTCGACCATCGGAAAGATGTGCGAAATCCGATCTTCATTCAAGGAAACTTTGCCGGTCAAATTCACCGGAACGGCAAGAAGCTCCTCCGTGGGAGATTCTATGGCGATCCGACTCGGTCCCCAGAGATCCGAGGCAAGCTCGATTTCCACTCCGGAGGCTCCCTCGTTGCCAGGTTCCCCTAGCGCTGCTTGGGTCACCTGCGCCGCTCGGGCGCCGCTCGACTCTTCGTGCATGCTTGCTGCCACGGGGATCGACCGGGGGATGCGAAGGTTGTAAAGCCAAACCATACTGCCGCCGAGGAATGCAGTCAGTAAAAGAAACGGCCAAGCACGATAAGCATCTTGCAATGTCTTCATGGTGGATCGGTGGATGGATGAAAAAAGAATCCGAAAGCGGTTCCAGAAAAGAACCCCTGAAAGAAACGCACAGCAATCAGAGAAACCCTAGAGACGGGATGTGCGATAAAGCGTCGAGCAGTAAGCAAACCGACGAGCTTGCTCGGATACTCGAGATCCCTCGGACCGAGCGATCCTCGTTAGCCCCTCATGCCCCACCTCAGGGCAGGGCCACGCAAAACATGCGACCATCGCCTTCAGTGCAAAATCCAAAAGGAGCTTTTCGCTTACGCTCAGCCCAAACGACTCCAAGTACCAAGTCGCATGGGAGATGTCCTGCATCGGTGGAGCATTCGGGAATGCTGCGGATCGAGGGCCATCGAGTAGCACGGTCCAGTGGAGGTGTAGTTTTTCAGTATCCGTAGAATCCCGATGGACGTACTGTCGAAGATGCTCCGAGAGTCGAACTTGCTCTGCGGCTGAACCGCCGCCAGGACCGTCGTCTCGATGGTGGTGAACCACTGGACGCAATCCAGGCACACCTAGAAGCCAGACCATTAGGACTAGATAACGGAGCAACCAACCTAGAACGACACCTCGGCGCTGGGTGCTCCGATGGGTCGTTCGCAGCTCGGCATTTCGAAAGTTGTCCTTTGACTTCGCAGAAACCATAGAATCATCGTAAGCTATACTTGAGATTCCTCAACAGGGTGTCTTTCAGCCTATTCCACCAAATCTCGATGTCAATTACTCCACGAAAGATGACGGAAATCTCTCAACCCATCGCCACCCCTAATCCAATCGATCCAACTTCCCCCAACGATTCCTTGGTTCTCGACACAGCCACCCGGCTTGCCATCGAGAGAACCCGAGTCGCCTACGAACGCACGATCATGGCCGCGATCCGGACGTCTACGTCGTTGATCGCCTTCGGCTTCTCGGCGTATAAGTTTTTCCAGTTGGATCCCCTCGATGGTCGCACCGCGAACGCTCCGCCTAGATCCTCGATCCTGGGTCCTAAGGAATTCGGCCTGACCATGATCTCCCTAGGGCTCTTGTCGCTATTTCTGGCTTGGTTCGAGTACCACCGGGATATCCGAACGCTGCGAAATGAATACCGGCTTCTCCCAAGCTCCTCTATAGGCCTGGTCGCTGCTCTCGTGGCCATTCTAGGAACAACTATTTTGGGGGTCGTGTTTTTTAATTTCTGAGAAGCTACCCAGAACCTCGAGCAAGCTAATAATCGACCTGACCTTCTTCGTCCTCTTTTCGCCATTGGCGAATTTCTTGCATCACCTCCACGAGCAGCTTGCCAAAAGACGTCGTCGCTGCCTTGAAATCCTTGGCCAACAGTTCGCGGTTGGCCGCTTGGATCCCTTCCGAGAGAACTCGCAATTGAGGACTTTTAGAATTGTCCTTGAGCCATCCATAGAGTTCCTCGACTGCAATTTTCAACTGCGAAGCAAATCCCGCCGAAGGCCTGCAGGTGTACTTGCGATAGGGCGCTTTTCCAAACCCTTTTTCGGCCGCAGGGGATTGATGGCTCACTGCGGCTTTGATCCAGCCGGTGACCAACGCAATCAACGCCGCAGCGGCGGCAAGGATCGCTAAGGGCGTTTGCTGGACCAACGCCAGAAAAAGCGCCGCGAGCAATCCGATCGCCGCGATCAGACCGAATGCCATCGGGAAGCCCGATATCGCTCTGTTCGTACCACCGACGGCCGCACCGCTAGTGACCCCAAAGTCCCGTTGGACCTCTCCAATCACCACGGTGATATTATCAGGACCGCCGCGAAAATTCGCTAAATCCACAAGTGCCTTGACGGCCGTCGATGGGTCGAGCAACCCCAACATAGCGCCGATTTCCTCGTCCGCAAGCTGACCGCTGAGACCATCGCTGCAGAGCAAAAATCGATCCCCTTTCTGTAGTGGGAAAGGACCTTCTAGATCGACCACCACACTCGGACTCGGACCCATCGAACGGGTGATGACATTTTTCGGAATCGAGCTATTGCGGATCATCTCCTCGCTGACCTCACCGGCTTGCTGCATCTCCCAAACCAACGAATGATCAAACGTCAATTGCTCGAAAGTCTGACCTCGCAAACGGTACACCCTGCTGTCGCCAACATGCGCGATCACTCCACCGGTGGGCAATAACAGGATCGCGCTGGTCGTCGTACCCATGCTCCGAAATTCTGGATTGACCGTCCCTCGCCGATTGATCTCTCGGTTGGTCTCCTCAAAGGCCCTAAGCAAAGCTTCCGAGGGCTCGAGCTTCGTATTGAGCTTCGAAAAATGATGCGGGATCAATTCCACACTCAGTCGACTCGCAAGCTCCCCGGCAGCATGGGCTCCCATGCCGTCGGCAACGATGAGCAAATCCCCACTCCGCTGCCACTTGTCGGCATCGCTCGCTCCGACAATCGCATAACTGTCCTGATTGTTCGCGCGACGCATCCCGATGTCGGTGCAAGCTACAGCAAACACGACCGGAGACCAATTCGCTGGGGTCTCGGACACCGGATTCTCAGTGCGCGGGGATTTGTCTGCCAAGTGAGATTCCAAACGACATCGAAATTAGAATTAGAACTAGCCCGATCAGGAGATCCAACAGGATACTCCATCTACCGACCGGTGGGTAGCAATAGAACCAGACCTCAGCAGCCCAACCTTTTCTCTCGTACCACTCCTGAGGATCGGGCAAATTATAACGATCCGTACGGTCGAGCGGTTCGAGTCCTTTATGGATTTACAGCGGATTACCCCCGGGGAGGGGGGACCGCCGTGGGCCGAGTGCCACCCCCACCGGGTAGCCTGCGGCGTATCGGCCCGAAAGCCTGTTGGGCCGCGGTGGCCATTTCGGAGGTGATCTCATCGATCCGATTGCGAAACACCGCAAATGCCCCAAGAGAGGGGATCGCGATCAAAAGCCCAGCAACGGTGGTTATCAAAGCGGAATAGATACCGGAAGCCAACTGCCCGGCCCCAGCCGTTCCTTGGGATAGGGCCACCTCGCGGAACGCCAGAATCATCCCAGCTACCGTCCCGAGCAATCCAAGCATTGGGGCAAGGTTGCCGATCACGGAAAGGTACTCGAGCTTTCGGTACATCCTTGCGGCCTGCTCGGCAAGAGCGTCCTCGAGCGACTTTTCGACCGCAGGCCAACCGTACTCGATCTCGGCAATCCCGCTGGCCAGTACATAGGACAACGGACAGGGCTGGCTGCGACAAGCTTGGTCGGCATCCTTGAGTTTACCCTGCGAGAGCAACTGCCGCACATTCTCATTCAATTCATTTGGTATAAGATCCTTGCGTCGCAAGGTTAACCATTGATCGATCACCAAATACATCGCCAAAATCGACATCAAAATCAATGCGATCATGATCCCCACGCCCAACGGCCCACCGCTGAAGACGATCTCAAAAAAGGTATCATCGGCCGCCTGGCTGGGCTTGATCCCACCGGTAGGACCGCTCGGGACATTGGGGGGCGACAGAATCGAGGCATCTTGGCCAGGAGCCTGTCCAAGCGAGCTAGGAGCCAATGCGAGGGCACCGAGGATGAATCCCAACAAGTACCGCTTGGCCGGTCGTAGACGGCTTGTCCAATCGCATCGTTCCAGATCTATTCTCACCAAATCCATTCTGATCGTCTCCACTTATTTCTATTTCTGGATGTTCTCGGCGTCGGGTTAGGGTTTTGCTGCACCAGTAGCGACCGAGAACCGAGTCGCAATGGTTTTTGCGAGTTGGTCGTCTCCGAGTTTCCTCGCAGTGTCGATCCCCTTGCCCATGGCTTGCTCGGCTAAATGATAACGATCCTGATGCATCGATGCGACGCGTAGCCACTGGGCGATCGCAAGCTTTGGCTGGTTTGCTTGCTCGAGCCGATGTGCCAAGAGCATCGTCGGGCCGGCTTGCAAGGGCACCGGCAACTCGTCTCGCTGTGCTGTCCATTCCTCGATCCGCTCCGATAGGATCTCTTCGGGAAGCGATAATCTCCAAAGCTGTATCGTCGAATATGCGGCAATCCAGGACGTGTCGCTCTTTGCAAGTGCCTTGAGCACCTCGATCGCTTCGAGGCGATGCGGGCCACCGAGCGACCAGGAGGCACCGAGCAACCGCATCGCGGTAGTCTGACTGGACATCAATTCGAACACTTCCTGCGTCCATGCAGGAGTCAGACGATTCCATTCATCCGACCAAGGGAGCGGGATGCGACTCATGAGCAACTCCGGACCAGGATCCTCTGCAAGCACCTTAAAGACGCGCGCAGCGACACTGAATTGCTCAATCGCGGCAGCCGAATCGACCATCTCGGAGACGAGTAAACGCTGTTGCCACCTAGGGATCTCCGAGAGCCCGAGCGCCGACTGACCCTTCTGGAGAACCTGCCGAAAATTGCGTTGCACAAAAAGCTGGTGAACCTGCGCATAAGACTCAGCCTTCCAATTCGGCTCGATGCCGACGACCAAGTCCCCAGGAAAATTCGTCGGCCCCTTGGAGTCTGGTTTGATGAGCACCAGCTTGTCGACATCCCAAGAAACTACCACTCCCTGGACAACGATCAAGGAACGCGGCCGCCAACGATCGAGCGAATGCCCCCCTGGTTCGCTCCACACCAACTTGCTCGCAGGTCCGAGCCTCTCTACGGCTTGGAGATAGTACTCGGTCTCCTGCGACCAAACACCTTGCTCAAAACGGACGATGCATGCGGCGCATGCAACAAACCTAAATACAAACCCCACTACAAAACCTAGCCGACGGTTTACGAATTTGGCTCGATGGATCACAATAGTTTTTTTCACCTCTGCGGCCTAAGCTCGCCTGTTGTCCGAGAAACACATGCTTCAACTGATCCAGTATCCACACCCAACCCTTCGATTCCCCTCGAAACCCTTGTCGCGCGTCGACGAAGCGCTCCGCGAAATCATCGACCAAATGTTCGAAATCATGTACGAGCATCGAGGCGTCGGGCTTGCAGCCAATCAAGTGAATTTACCGTTGAGACTCTTTATCGCCAATCCGACGGGTGAAAAAGAGTCTGGCCAAGAACTCGTTTTCCTCAACCCAGTGATCCAAAAAGCAACCGGCACGATCGAAGCCGAGGAAGGCTGTCTATCGCTGCCCGGTCTCCACGGTTTGGTCAAACGCAACAAAGCCGTCCAAGTCAACGCGTACTCCATGGACGGCAAGGAAATCAATCTCAAAGTCGAGGGCTTTTTGGCCCGGATCATCCAACACGAAGTCGACCATCTCGACGGAGTACTGTTCATCGACCGGCTCTTTGACCAAGGCCCAAAAGTCGCCGAGGAAATCGCGCGATTCGAAACTCGGTTTGCCAAGCAGCGAGAAGAAGGTCAAATCGCTGACGACCAAAAACTTGCCGAGCAACGCCAAGATTGGCTCGACAAGTATTGCAAGTAATGCACAAGCTCCAACGCGCGAACCCGAGCCAACCTATGCCAGCTTAGTTCTCCAGAGGGGTCTCTTTATCCCCGTTTCGAAGGAACGCCTTGCGAACCTGCTTGCCTTCGACGGGTACCAACGGGCGGACCCATATGTTGCGGAATCGAACTGGATCTCCGTGATCCTGCAAACTGATAGGCCCCTTTTCCGAGTGCTTCGTGTACTTAGGTGCTCGGCTAAAGGGTGTGTCCCCCTTGAGCTCGAAATGATTGAGAATCAACACACCATTGTGCATGGCGGTGATGTAAGCCGGCGATTTCAGAGATCCGTCCGCGTTGAACCTTGGGGCTGTCCAGAAGATATCGTAAGCATTCCAATCTCCGGGCTTGCGCATCGCGTTGGCCATCGGTGGGGTCTGCTTGTAGATCGCACCGGCTTGTCCGTCTGAATAAGTCTTGTTCTCGAACGAATCGAGCACTTGCAGTTCGTAGATACCCATCAAAAACACACCGCTGTTGCTGCGCCCCTGCCCGCTTCCCCTCGGCGGAGTTGCAGCCGACCACTCGATGTGAACTTGGCAATCCCCAAACTCATCGGTGCTGGTGATCGAACCGCGTCCGGCAACGAGTGCGTCCCCATCGATCTTCCAAGCATCGGCGTTCTTCCAATGGGACTTGTCCTTGCCATCGAAGAGCACCACCGCGTCGGATGGTGGATCGCTATTGGTGCTACCGGGTGTAACGATCGCAGGTTCCTTCCATTCGATCCCGTTGAGGTACTCTTGGGCAAATCCGTGGTTTGCCCCTACACTTGCGGTCAAAACCGCCAATGAGCTGATCCACCATAACTTCGTGCGCATCATCATGTGACTTCTTTGGTAAACGAGACATCTGAAGGAAAGGAAACCGGGCGATGTTATCAGAATACCATGCCCATTGAGACTTGCGAAGAATCCCCTAGAAGAGGGGGTTCGCTGTGAGATTTCTAACTTACGGGTCTTAAAACAGCATTGACAGCCCCTACAGTGCTCCGTTCTTTCCTTGCGGACATCCGTACCCCCTTGTCGGGAGTAATTCTATCGCAGACAGGAAAGCTTTCTTTGTGAAGTTCTTCTGAAGGGCTTAAGTCTATGTTTGATCACGTTTCGGTGCTCGCGGCGGCTATGCCGTCGCTGTCGATTTTCCAATACTCGATCGTGGATAATATCTTTTCCATGACCGTAGCTACGATGGGTGCAGCCGCACTCTTCTTGTTTTTGTCGCGATCTTCGGTCGACGAGGCCTATCGCCCAGCGTTGATGGTAAGCGGTCTGGTTGTCACGATCGCATGCTACCACTATTTCATGATCCGCCATTCGTGGCAGGATGCTTACACCCTCTCGGGAGACGGATACAAGGGAACCGGTGCAGGTTTCAACGATTTTTATCGCTACGCTGACTGGATTTTGACCGTTCCGTTGTTGATGGTCGAATTGGTCGCCGTTTTGCGACTGCAAGCTGGAAAGGCTCGATCTCTTTTGACCCGATTGGTCATCGCAGCGGCTCTGATGATCGCTTTGGGATACCCAGGAGAAGTCATCACCAGCCCGGATCAATGGATGACCCGTGTGATTTGGGGTGCGCTTTCATCGATCCCTTTCTTTTACATTCTGTACGTTCTTTGGACTGAATTGACAGCATCGCTAGAGACCCAACCGGCCGCTGCCCGCAAGCTCATCGAGATCGCTCGTTTGGTGCTCCTGGTCACTTGGGCCGTTTACCCAATCGCCTATGCACTGGGTGGAACGATGACGGCTCTAGAAGCAAAGTCTGGCGGCAATGTCGATGCCAGCGGCATCGTCGGGTTGCAAGTCGGATACGCGATCGCTGACATGACAGCGAAAGCTGGGTTCGGTCTGCTGATCTACTTCATCGCTCGTGCCAAGAGCAAGAATATCGATCACGATCTGTATCCGGCGACCGTCTAGTCATTGAGTTGACTAGGGCCGACACGAGTCGGTCTTTTTACCACCACTAGGTGCTCGAGTGTTTCTCTCTGTGTTTTACCTTGCAATATGTGCGGCGACCGTCACAGCGTGCATGACTCTGGGTCCTCCCGATTTTTCGGTGATGGTCTACGGAGCGGCAGTGATGGTAGCCATCGTGGGTGTACCACACGGAGGACTGGACCATTGGACAGGCCGTCGGCTCCTTGAATCTCGATTCGAGGGCCGATGGTGGATGATGTTCTTCCCTGGGTACTTGAGCATCAGTGCGATCGTCGCGTTCTCATGGGTGTTTTTTCCAGTGGCGACTGTCATTGGCTTCTTTCTTGTTTCCGCTTGGCATTTCGGACGGGAAGACCAGTACAGTTCCATGTCGCACAACCTGACTAGCCGTTTTACGACGGGGACAAAACACCTCTCAGCGATCGCTTTAGGTGGTTTGGTGATTTGGATCCCTGCCATCCTCCGCCCAGACGAGATGGAACTGTTGCTTCGGATCATCGTCCCTGGCGATTCAGAAACACAAGCTGAGCAGATCGTTTTCATTACCAGTTGGATCGCGATGGTCATGTGCCCTTTGGGAGGATTGTTTTTCTGTATGCGGCTGATCGATCAAAGAAGAGACTGGAATGCCTGGGTCGCACCTGCGACTGCAGTTCTAGCGGCTACGACTCCAATTTTGGTTTCGTTTACAGCTTTCTTTTGTCTCTGGCATTCGATTTTAGGACTATCGCGATTAAGAACCCAAGAGGGAATCACCGGTGTTGCATTTCTTCGGTCGGTTCTCCCTTTATCGGTCCTAGCAGTCTGTGGAGTCGCAATCTCCGGTTGGTGGTTTATTGCAGCCACGGAGGGATCTTCGATCGATACGGTCTTGGCATCCCTGCAGACCCTTTTTATCGGTCTTTCGGCAATCGCCGTACCGCATCTTTTGTTGCATGAATGGTCGGACTCAACCGGACTGAAAACTCCTTATCAGGGGATTTATTGCGATGGATCCTAAGGTGTTTTCCATGGAAAATCGTACCGACAAGTCAAAAGACTCAGATTACATTCTGGTCGGAGGTGGTCTTCAGAGCGGTCTGATGGCTTTAGCGATCGCCCACCATCGTCCAGAGGCCGATGTGATTCTCATCGAGCAGAACTCGATGCTAGCTGGCAATCACACTTGGTCCTTTCACGCGACGGATTTGGTGGCCGACTGTGCCCCTTGGGCAAATCAGTTGGTCGAGTCACGCTGGCCCGGTTATCAAGTTCGGATCGGAAATCGTACCCGAAGCATTTCGATACCCTATTGCACCTGCTCCTCCTCGCATTTCAATGCGGTTCTAACTCAGCCAGCGACCGATTCTCGACGCCGTATCCTTACCAAAACCAAGGTGGAAGCGATCGATTCGGATGGGGTACTTCTAGGCGATGGCCAGCGTTTGAGTGCTCCAGTCGTCATCGACAATCGAGGTGCGACTCGACTCGATGCAAATCAGTACACCGGAGGATTCCAAAAATTTTGGGGGTTTGAGATCAAACTCAATCGCGATTGGCCCCACGCAAACCCTATCGTCATGGACGACCAAATCGATCAGCAAGATGGATTCCGATTCATTTATAGTCTGCCGATGGAAACCAGACGTGTTCTGGTCGAAGATACCCGATTCTCGAATAATCCCTCGATCGACCGTGACGAGTGTTGGGATAAGGTCCGAGCCTACCTCGAGTCTCATGGCTGCCATGACTGGCAAGTGATCCGAGAGGAACACGGCGTCTTGCCGATGCCCATGGCAGGCACCATGCCGGGAACTGGACTGCCTGGACTCGCCGGGGGTTACCGTGGAGGGTGGTTCCACGCAGCCACCGGTTACTCGTTTCCCTTAGCCTTGCAGGTGGCTCATACCGTTGCAACATCTCGTGGGTCGGAATTGTCCGACCAATTGCTCAAGCTGAGCACAGAGCATGCTTGGCGGGCTCACTTCGCAAGATTCCTCAATCGCTTGCTCTTCGAACTGGTTAAACCCCAGACCCGCTACCAGATTTTTAAACGCTTTTACCGAGTCCTCGACGAAGCGGCGATTGGCCGATTTTACGGCCATCGCTTCACCCCTTGGGATGCCTTTCGAATCGTCGTCGGAGTCCCACCAATGGGGCTACGCCCGATGAATTTTTTGCGTTCCTTCTCCAAGCGTTCGACTTATCCAATCCCTACACAACCATCAACCCAATCGCTCAAGGTGCCCGGATGACCCCCTACCTGAGAAAACTTCTCGACCGTTCGCTCCATGGGCCAGTGAGCGATTTTAAATGCCGACAGGGGAAGCGGATCCGAGGATCCTTGCTGCAATTGAGCTATGAGATGGCCGGTGGGGTTGGAATGGTGCCCTCGGCTGTCAGCGATGCGATCGAGAGCCTCCATGCAGGTTCTCTGGTCATCGATGATATCCAAGACGATTCCCGCTTGCGTCGCGGTCAGATCAGCTTGCACCAAACCCTTGGCATACCACTGGCGATCAACGCAGGGAATTGGATGTATTTCCACGCATTGGAATGCTTGAGCGATGCCAAGTTGCCAGATCCCATGCGGATCGATTTGCTCAATGCGATGATTCGCACAGCAAGGTGTTGTCATGAAGGACAAGCAATCGATTTAGAGGCTCGCGTCGATCGCGTACCGGTCGAGCATTGGGACCAGACGGCAAGTGCGATCAGCCGACTCAAGACCGGTTCACTTGTGGAATTGGCAGTCCGAATGGGCTGCATCGCGGCCGCAACGCCCGATCCGCTACTGTCGGTCTTACCCGCGTTGGGTCGACGGATAGGAATCGCTCTTCAGATGCGCAATGATCTCGATGAATTGGCCTCGATCACCGAGGTCGCATCGATCGCTCCCTACGAAAATTCGTACGATTATGATGTTCCTGTTAGAGATGATGATCTTCGCAATTCCCGGTTGACATGGCCCTGGGTCTGGGCCAGTCAACTTACGTCGCACGAACAATGCCGAAAGTGGTCGTTGGGCCTCGATGGTTCACAGAAACAACGATGGAATGTAGGCAAAGAATTGTTTCTTCTTACTGGCCAGCATGGCGATCGTGTCATCGCAGATTTGGTAACCGAGCAGATGCATTTGACCGCCGAACACGTCATCGACCATAGGCTACTGGATCAGATGTCTGAGATTCTCCAGGCCATAAAGCAGCCTAGTTGGCCCGATGTGGCAATAGAAGGCATGCACTTAGGGGTATCCCAGAAGGCCGACCGATGATTCATGGCACCGGACCGGCGCGGAGCGAAACCGAATCCGTCGATCGTATTGGACCCAAAAGCCCACGGGGGCGCGCCGCAGTCATCGGTAGTGGATTCGGCGGACTTGCCGCAGCGATTCGATTGCAAGCCATGGGCTTTGAAACCGTTTGCTACGAATCGAGAGATAAGGCTGGCGGACGAGCTTACGTGTACCGCGATTCGGGCTTCACTTTTGACGCAGGACCGACGGTGATCACCGCCCCGCATTGTCTGGAAGAACTCTTCGACTTGGCTGGTGAATCGATGACTGACCACGTCGACTTGATCGCGGTCGATCCGATGTACCGCTTGCAATGGCCAGATGGGATGCAATTTGACTACAGCAGCGATGAATCGCGATTGGTAGAGCAGATCCGAAAATGCTCCCCGAACGATGTTGAGGGCTATTATCGCTTTGCCGATTACACGCGTCGCGTGTTCGAAAAAGGTTATGTGCAACTCGGGGCTACTCCGTTTCTGCACTTCAGCGATATGATCCGATGCGCCCCGGATCTGATGCGCCTGCGGGCCGACCGCAGTGTCTATGCGACGGTCTCCCGGTTCATCCAAAGTGAGCCCTTGCGCCAAGCGTTCAGCTTCCACCCACTCTTGGTCGGCGGCAACCCCATGGAAACCAGCGCAATCTACACGCTGATTCACTGGATAGAACGCCAATGGGGCGTCTTCTTCCCTCGGGGTGGAACCGGAGCTTTGGTCGAAGCACTCGTAGCTCTTTTCGAACGCCTCGGCGGGGAAATACGTCTTGCGACTCCAGTCGACCGAATATCCTTCCAATCCGATGCCAGCGGCAAGACGTTTCACGATGTGTGCGACTCCAACGGCCACAAGCAACGCTTCGACCTAGTCGTCTCCAATGCCGATATCCATCACACCTACGCACATCTCTACGGCCAAAGCCCAGGAGGAAACAAAATGCGTAGAAAACTCGAGCGGATGGATTGGTCGATGTCCCTATTCGTCATGTATTTCGGAACCAAAAAACGTTACGCGGATCTTGCCCATCACACCATCCTCTTCGGTCAACGGTATCAAGGTCTCCTGAAAGATATCTTCCACGGTCGTTCGCTGCCCGACGACTTCAGTCTCTACCTACATGCTCCGACCGTATCCGACCCTGGATTGGCTCCGCCTGGAGGCGAAGCGTTCTATGTGCTTAGCCCTGTACCCCATTTGGGAAGGGCCGATGTCGATTGGGAACAGAAAGCCGAAAGCTATGGCGATGCTATCCTGGAATCCCTCGAGACCCATCTGCCCGGACTGCGGAATTCGATCGTCACACGACGGCATTTCACCCCCTTGGATTTTCGCCAGCAGCTAAATGCCTACCAAGGGTCCGCATTTTCGGTTGCACCAAAACTCACCCAAAGCGCTTACTTCCGACCGCACAACAAATCCGAAACCATTCCGAACCTCTATATCGTTGGCGGTGGCACCCATCCTGGCGCAGGAGTTCCGGGCGTGATCAATACGGCCAAGGCAACTCTAGGTATCATTGAAAAGGACTTCGCCAAGGTGCTCCAATGATCCAGAGACAGTCCGCGCAAGACATCATCCATCGATCGAGCCGAAGTTTCTCAATCGCTTCTTGGTTCCTTCCGGTTGCGACACGAAGCAAAGTATGGGCCCTCTACGCTTGGTGCCGGAGTCTCGACGATGCGGTCGATCTTGCGACCAGTCCGAGTCAAGCCAAAGAAAACCTGCGGCGTTTCGAGACCGATTTGATCGGTGCCCACGATCTCGAACCTACCCAGCAGCCTGCCTCGGAGTGGATCCTTCCCTTAGTCTTGGACAGACAGATCAATTCCCGTCACGCATTGGAATTGATCGAAGGAATGCGGATGGACCTCGAAGGCTACGAGGTCCAGACCGACGCCGATTTAGAGAAGTACTGCTACCACGCGGCCGGGACGGTCGGATTGATGATGACCTCCCTGATGGGGGTCAAGGAAAAAGCCGCAGACCGTCATGCGATCGCCCTGGGTGTTGCGATGCAACTGACGAATATCGCCCGGGATGTCAAGGAAGACGCACAGATGGGACGATCGTATCTGCCAGGAATCACCAAACCCCTCGAAGCAAAAGCGGACGATATCGCCCAAGCGGTTCGCAAAATCCTAGACCGCGCAGAAACCCTTTACAACCTTGCAATCGACGGCATGGACTATCTCCCTTGGAGATCCCGCACGGCGATTCGAGTGGCACTGGAAGTCTACCGCGAAATCGGACGCCAGATCCAACGCAATGGCTACTGCGTGATGACAGGGCGAACCGTCCTGAGCAAACCCCGTCTGTTATGGGTCGCTTCGCGAGCCGTCTTGTTCGATATGCTTTCCATCGTTTCCCTAGCCGTTCGTCGACTACTTCATCCAGGCCTTTTCTCCCTTAAGGAACCCAACATGACGAATACTTCTAACCTCTCGGATCCGCAACCTATGTCCACCCCAAACCAAGCCAAGCAGATCGCTTTTCTCGGGCTTTCTTTGACCTCGATCATGGCGACGGCTCTGTTCGTCATGGTGTACTTCAACCCCAAGTCGCAGGAGTACTCCTACCTCCCGTTGATCTACGCGGTCGGATCGTTGCTGGCGAGCGTTTTATTCCATCGGCTCTCGGCCCGGTACGATAAGCCCAGCCCGCAAGCAACCTAACCGCTTGAGCTTCATCAACTCCTGCACAAAGCAAGGCCCGCCAAGAGCCCCCAAGCTTCTGCGAACCTGAGCCCTGGGTGACTGTGTTTTGAGTTTTCTTTGTTTCAAAAAACACGGCCCCCCACAGAGCGGCAATCTTGAGTAAAATCTGTTGGATACCAAGTTCCGACAGTCCCTCGATCAAGCTTCCTCCCACCATGCATAAGTCCTTCTGGCCTCTTGTCTTTTTCGCCACAACTTCCATAACCCTAGTGGACCCAGCCTGCTTCTCGACGATTTGCTCGGCGAATCAAGCTGAAGTCCAAGACCCAGTGGACTCCTCGGTCGCCAAGCCCATCATCCAACCCGGAGACCGAATCGCCCTGATCGGAGGCGGTTGGGTCGAGCGGATGCATAACCACCCTTGGCTCGAAATGATGCTCACCCTCGAAGTCCCCGGCGTGACGTTCCGAAATATGGGCTGGAGTGGCGACACCGTCTTCGGCGATGCCCGAGCCGTTTTTGGCTCCCGACCCGATGGGTACCAACGCCTCATGCGTGACCTCGAATTCGCCGCCCCTAACTTGGCAATCCTTTGCTACGGCGAAAACGAAGCTCATGGCAGCCAAGCCGAACGCGATGAGTTCCTCAAAGGCTACCATAAACTCGTCGAGGATCTCAAACGCAAAGGTTGCCGTATCGTCATGGTGATCCCACGCCAACGCGAAGACGCCGGACCTCAATTCCCCAACCCTCGCTATTACAACGGCAACCTTACCCAACTGGCCGAGGGCATTCGAAAAATCGCTACGGACCATCAAGCGACGATCGTCGATCTTCAGAAACTTGCTCCCGATAAACGGTTCACCGAGGAAGGAGTTGTTTGGAACGACCAAGGCTATCAAGAGGGCGCTCGTGAAATCCTCGCCCAGCTCGGTTACAAAAAACTTTCGATCGATCGTATGCTTCCCAACACCGATTCGGTTTCTCAGTTACGAACCGCGATCCAATCCAAGAACGAGTGGTTCTTTCATCGCTATCGACCACAAAACGAAACCTACTTGTTCCTGTTCAGAAAACACGAACAAGGCAACAACGCCGTCGAAGTCGAGCAAATGGAGAAGTTCGTCCGCGATGGGGAATCCAAAATCGCCCAATGGCTCACCTCCGAAAAATTGGCACCAGCACCCTGATCGCAAGCAACATCACCGCCGCCGATCCTGCTTACCTATTCCTTGATAGCCCTCGCAGTAAAACCCCAATAGAAACGCAACCGCTATGAAAAACCTTCGCAATCCCCGACGAATTCCGAAAGCCACCGCGCTGGCGGCAACCGTGATCGCGGCCGCATCGGCAGGACTACTGTGCCCGAGCACCTCGATCGCTAAGCCAGAAGATCCCCTCTCGACCGATAAATCCTTACCCATCCGCTGGGAAATCGAACCCCTGGCTCTCGATGCCAACGAAGGTTGCGCAATCGCAGATATCAACGGGGACTCCAAGCTGGATATCGTTGCAGGAAGGAACTGGTATCCAAGCCCGACGTTTGTCCCGAGACCCCTGCGAACGATCGAGGACTGGAACGGCTATATCCAAAGCAATGGAGACTTTCCGTTCGATGTCAACCGAGACGGAAAGATCGATGTCATCGCCGGATCCTTCGTCCCAACCGAATTGGCTTGGTACGAAAATCCAGGTGAGGAAGGGCTTCGACTCGGTCAGACCTGGAAACGCAATCTATGGGTCGATACCAAAGCTTCCGAAAACGAAGCCCAGTTAATGCACGACATCGACCAAGATGGGATCCCCGACTGGGTCGTCAACAGTTGGAACACCAAAAACCCACTGACGGTCTGGAGACTCGTCGATAACGGAATCCGAGATGGCAAGCAGGCCAGCTATTCACTCGAACAAAAAGTCATCGGTAAATCGGGCAACCAACACGGCATGGGGGTCGGCGATCTCAATGGCGATGGACGCAACGATGTACTCGTCGGACACGGTTGGTACGAGCAACCAGAAAAGCCCTGGGAAGGCGAATGGAAATTCCATGCCGATTGGAATATCCAAGGGAGCATCCCTATGATCGTCATCGATCTGGATAAGGATGGCAAGAACGATGTCATCGTCGGTCAAGGTCACGACTACGGTTTATACTGGTGGCGGCAAACCGGAAAGAATGCTGAAGGAACCATCGAGTTCGATCGCAAACTCATCGACAACCGCTTCTCCCAACCCCATGCAATCGCCATGGCAGACTTAGATGGCGATGGCAAGCAAGAGATCATCACCGGCAAGCGCTACTATGCGCACAATGGCGGTGATCCAGGCGGAAAGGACATGCCCGAACTCCAGGCCTACTCGTACATCGATGGTCAATTCACTCGCTCGACAATCGAACGCGGACACGTCGGAGTGGGGCTCCAGATCGCGACCGGGGATCTCAACGGAGATGGTCGTATCGATATTGCCGTCGCCGGCAAATCCGGAACCTATGCCATCTTGAACTTGCCTAAATAATCTCCCACCCAGGACGCTTGGACTTACGCCACAGCGCCCATGCGTTCAAACAACCGGAGCGCATTGCTTGTCGTCGCGTCGGCCATCTGCGATTCAGATTGCCCGTGCAAACCGGCAAGCACGCGTCCGGTATAAGCCACAAACGCAGGCTCGTTGCACCGAGCGCTGCGTTTGGGCTCAGGGCTCAAATAAGGTGCATCGGTCTCGACCAGCAATCGGTCGATCGGTAATCGACTCGCCGTGTGCCGCAAAGAGTCGTTCTTTTTGTAGGTCAGCATGCCTGAGAAACTGATGTACAAACCCATCGCAATGCACTCGGTAGCCACTTCATAACTGCTACAAAACGAATGCATCACTCCCTTCAACGGACCGTTGCGATGCTCCTCTCGTAATAAGTCTAGCATCGGCTCATCGCACTCTCTTGAGTGGATGATCACCGGCAAACCGGTCTGGCGACTCAAGACCCAATGCCTTCGAAAATTGGCCAGTTGCACCTCGAAAGGGCAATCGTCCCAGTGCTTGTCCAAGCCTGTCTCACCCAGGGCGGCCACACGCGAGTCAGACACCTTCTCGCAAATCTTTTCCCAATCGCCGGGCTTCTCCTGCTGCGCATAATTCGGGTGGATTCCTACACTCTGGAAGATCTGGGGCTTTGCTGCCTCAAACTGCTCCCATTCTCGGTAGACCCCATCGATCGTGTCGAGCGAATCGGCATCTACCGCCACGCAGAGAATCCTTCTGACCCCATAGACCATCGATTCAGACAACAAGCTTGGAAGCTTGCTCTGCAGCCTCTCGTCAGCAAGATGCGCATGCGTGTCGGTCCAGCCCGCGGTAATCATCGATCTCTTGACTCCTGACGCATCCATGGACTTGCGTTTTGAAAACAAAGAAAAAACACACCGCTCCTACACCTTCCGTCGGTCGTATCGCAAAACCTTTTCGATCGGTGTGCGGAATTCCAACTCATCGAGCAGCAGTTGAGCAAGTCTAGGAGCCATCAAGCTTCCTTTCGAGCCCAAACCGTTTAGGCACACCAAATTCCTGTGCTCAGGATGGGAACCGATCAGCGGATGCCTATCGTAACTGGCCGGTCGTACAGCGGCCCGTTGCTCGATCCATTGCACATCGGCTTGGGGCTCGTCAAAAAAACCCTCCCAGCGACCGATCAATTCCGCTCGCGCTTCGAGTCCAACGGGCGATTCAATCAGGCACTCCTGGGGGTCTCGTGCGTAGGTAGCTCCGAGCAAATAACGCGATGGACCCAACGGTACGATCCAACCGTCCCGATGCACCACATGCTCGATCTGTTTCGAGCCTGCAAAGACCTCTAAAACGTCCCCGCGAGCCGGATGCAAAGGCAATGCCCCAAACCATGCGTTCGAACGCGCCTCGAGTCCCTGGGCCAAGGCGATCCATCGGGCCTGCAGGTCCAAGCCTTCGATCCGCATGCACTGCGGAGTCGATACGAGTTCACGCCCAAGGTCAACAAGGGCATCGAACAACAATCCTTGCTGGCCCAAATATGCACGCGTCGCATCGACATAAGCCTCGGTGCCCAAGCGAGCCGCAGGGGACATCGAGAAACCACCCCATGGGGCAGCAAAACCGATCAAGTCGCTCGCGGATAAAAGCTCCACCTGAAGCGATCCGACATAGACTGCCGACTCAGGCCCAGTCCATCGTTCTTCAAAGTCAGCTCGTTGCTGGGAACTTGTAAAAATCCTCAAGGCGGGTGCAACGGACCAAAATGCCCCTTGGGTAGACTCTTGGACAAATCGATAAAGCGAATCCGCAGCCCTGAAATATTCGTCAAATCGCCATGAGAGCGCAAATCGTCCACCGGTGATCGGTGTGACCAATCCGGCCGCGACACGCGAGGAACTCGATGGCCTGAGCTTATCGACCAGAGCCACCCGATACCCTCGGCGAATCGCCTCCCATACCAACGCACAACCTGCCAGCCCCCCTCCGACGACGGCAAGGTCAACCTTCACTGGATCCTTCGCACCTGAATTCATCGGCGATTTCATCGTTTTGCTGGTTTTCCTCCCTTGCGTTTGCCTTGGACAATCCGAAATATCTACAATAAACCGCATCGCGAGATCTCGCGGTCGAAACAGCCAATCGACAACCCGTCGCCCCTAAGGATACTACTTGCGTGGATCCCTTTCGCATCGTTTGTCCAGCATGTTCCACGAAATTGGTCGTGCGTCAACCTGAACTCGTCGGGCGGACCGTTCCGTGCCCGAAGTGCAAAAATGCGATCCATGTCGTAAGGGCCGGCCAAGTCTCTTGGAATCCAGGCACTGTCGCAGCAGGCGATCTGAGCGGCTCGGAATCCTCGGAGCCAAAGAAAGCCAATCCACCGGCCAATCCACCGGCCAAAACTCCCCAAAAGACTACTTCAAGCGTCAACTCCGAAGCCATCACCAAAGCCGATCCAGGAGACTGGGACCTCGAAGCCTTCGAATCGGCGCTGGCCGAGCATAATGCACCCTCGGGCGATTCTGCCCAAGGCGGCTTCTTTCGAGACAGCAGTGCCGATACGTCGCCAAGTCGCAAAAAAGAAACCGAACCCTTTGCAATCCAACCCCTGGATCCACCCTCAAGCTCCGTCGGTTCGACCACCGTCCCGGCGGCTGCCTGGCAAAGCCCACAAGCCAAAACGCGCCGCCAACTCCTGACCTTGATCGTCGTCGGGATCTCCGGTTGCGTGCTTGCCGCTTTGGCCTTCGTCGCTTTCCTTAATTACGTCAAATCAAATCGCGACCAACCTAAAATCCAAAACAATCCACCTGCTGCCGCGATCCAGCCCGCCGAGCCGAACCTTCAAAAGGCCCAGGCACCCAAACCCGATGTACCTGCAAATCCCCTTGAAATCGCAAGGCAACCCGAACTGGAGAAACCACCCGAACTGACCATCGAAGCAGCACCAGGTGTCAACAGGATCGAACCGATGGTCCCGGCAGATCCCAAAGAACCCATCGCAGCACAAGCCCCCGGATTGAAAGTCAATCCACTGGCTCCCCCACCCGAAAACAGCATTCCTGAAAAAGACCCGACTCAGATCGACCCCCCGGCGATCGAGCCCCCAGCGAACGACCAGACCCCACCGATCGACGAGCCACTGCCATCGATCTTCAAAGACTTTCTCCCGATCTTCGATCGATCCAGCCAACCGGGGTGGAGCGACTTAGGCAAAGAAGGTGACAAGACAATCGATCAAGAGTTATCGATCGAAAACTCCGAGGTTGCTTTTTCAAGAGAATACTACCCCCAACCCATCCCGCTCCCGAACTGGACCGAGCGATCCGAACGAAAATTCGGCCGGATACGAACTCCTGAAATGACTCTCCTGAGCTTTGTGCATTGGCTCAACCGAATCACAGGCCATGCGATCTCAATCGATTGGTTCTTGTTCAACCTCTCGGACGTCGGGCTCGATACCCCCTTCAAACTTGAATCCGAAGGGACCAGCGGCGATGAGATTCTCAAGCAATTCACGGCTCAGATAGGAGCCCAGGTCGATATAGACCCCCAAGGCTTCGTTTTCATCCGGCCATTGGCCGAGAAGCGATCGAATAAGCTCAAGCCCGATGGAAGCACGTCCCTCGGACCGCTTGCCAAAGGGCTTCCCGAAGGCCAAGACCAATCGATCCTGCGACTCGTTCTGGACCTTCTGCAGGTCGACCGGTGCGAGTACAACGAGGGCAAACTCTCCTGGGGCCCTGACTCAACAGCTTACCAGCAAGCCCAGGTCCTCGCGGCCCTTGCATCGATTCGCGAAGCGATCGCGATGGCCCCGGCCCCCGAGAATCAAGCCCCCGAGAATCAAGTCTTCGACTTCAACCGACCCGAGGCTTGGATGAGCCTTCTTCGCAAAAGCCAGATGAAACTTCCCAAGGAGGAAATCCTCTACGAGGAGCGACCGATCCTCGACATCATGATCAAAGCGGCCCAAGCCAGCCAATGCGAGCTTTTGATCGATTGGCCAGCCGTTTGGTCCCATGGCCTTCATCCCAATCGCATGGCCTTATCCGTGCTGCGCGGCCGAACGATGCTCGAGGTCTCCAACCGCTTCCTTGAGGATCACTCGCTGGAACTCGTGCCACTCGACAACCGTACTTGGATGCTCACAACCGAGGGGCAAAGGCGCTCGATGATCCGACTCCTGGCGGTTCGAACCGATCGTGGAGTCTCCTTAGAGGACATGCGTGTATCGCTCAGAGGACTCGTTCCGAGAAGCTCAAACGGCAAGTCGTTGTTCAGGTCAGAGCTAGTACCCGGTGCTCCCGGTGTCGCACTGCTACGTATCTGCCCACCGAACTCGAATCTACTCGGTGACGTGGAACTCGTCGGAGCCCTTGGCCAGAAAGCCCGCTGATTGCCTGGTCTAGCCTCTTTTTTCTATCCTCTCTTTTTGGACCGATGGATCGCCGAGGCTTTGAGCAAGGCAGAAAATGCCGAGCGAGCTTCTTGGAGCGAAATTTTCGATTGTCCAAGTCGTCGCTCTTGATAGATGATGGGCACTTCGGTGACTCGTGCCCCGGACTTGAGCAAGTGGGCTAGGATCTCTTCGAGAAACCCGTAACCGGTTTCCTGCAGCCCATCGAGATCGATCTTTTCGAGCATCGCCACGCGATACATTCGGTACGCACTACTGCAATCTCGAATCGACCAACCGACCATCCGGCGCGCAAGCCAATTGGCAAAGCGACTGACCGCGATCCGCCGCCAGGAACAGCCCTGCAAGCCCCCACCGGAAACGTACCTCGAACCGATCACCAGATCATAGGCATCGCGGAGAGAAACCATTTGAGGAATCACCCCTGGATCATGACTCAGATCCCCATCGAGATTCACGAGCCAATCGTAGCGGTGCTCGATGGCGTAGTGCATTCCGGTGCGGATCGCCGTTCCGAGTCCAAGCTTCCCGGACCGTTCGATCAGTGCGACACGGGGATTGGACTTTTGGTGCGATCGCACCCAATCGGCCGTGCCATCGGGCGAGTGGTCATCGACGATGAGGACATCGGAATCGGGCGACGCGGATCGAATCGCCTCGAGGAGGCTCGGGAGGTTTTCCCGTTCGTTGTAGGTACAGACCAGTACCAGGCTCGAGGGTGCTAACCGACTGGTCATTCGTCCGATTCGTTATCCGCGTTGTTTTCGATATCCGAATCCTCGAGCTCCAGGCTGCTGGCACCAGGCTCATCTGGGTTGGAGGATTCCGAGGTGCTCGACGGGGGGGCCTTGGCTGCTTGCTCTCGGGCTTCGGCTTCGACTCGAGCCGCTTCGGCTTCGATATCCGCTGCCGGGACTCGGACGACGGCCGCGAGGGTATCGTTTTCGTCGAGGCTCATGATTCGGACCCCTTGAGTGTTGCGACCGATGACGCTGATGTCGTTTGCGGCGATGCGTTGGATTTTCCCTCGCGAGGTCATCATGATCAGTTCGTCATTGTCATAGACAGCCACGGTGCTGACGACAGGACCATTGCGTTTGGTGGTCTTGATATCGATGATCCCTTTGCCACCGCGTCGCTGGGTGCGGTAGCGAGGCGAGGAACCGTTGTCATCGTTGGCTGCATCGTCACCGGAGGCCTCTGCAGAATCGACTTGCTCGGGATCGGACAGCTCCGCATCGGCGGGCTCTGGAGACTCAGCGCCCGAATCGATCGCGTCGTCATCGAGGCTCGGATCGTCTTCTTTGATGACCAGTTCATCGCCTGGCCCGAAACTTGTGCGTTTGCCGTATCCGTTTTGGCAGACAGTCAGAAGCGTTGCCGTCGGATCGGCGACGACCATACCGACGACTTCGTCTTGTTTCTTGAGGGAAATCCCTTTGACTCCCGAGGTGTTTCGCCCCATCGGTCGGGCATCGTTTTGGCCGAATCGGATGGCCATTCCCCCTGCGGTCGACAGGATGATTTGGTCTTTGGGTTTGGTGATGACCACATCGACCAGCTCGTCATCTTCGCGGAGTTTGATCGCGATGATGCCTCCTTTCTTGGGTCGGCTATAGGCCTCCAAAGGGGTCTTTTTGATGATTCCTTTTTTGGTAACCATCATCAGGAAGTGTCCTGGCAGGTTGAAATCTCGCACGGGGACGCAGTCGCGGATTTTCTCTTCGGGGGTTAAGTTCAGCAGGTTGACGATGGCACGGCCTTTGCTTTCTCGACTCATCTGAGGAAGCTCCCAGACCTTCTGCCAATAGACTTTTCCTTGGTTGGTAAAGAACAAAAGGTAAGCATGGGTGCTTGCGACAAAGAGGTGCTCGACGGGGTCCTGCTCTTCGGCTTTCAGACCGGTGATTCCTTTGCCGCCCCGTTTTTGCGCTTTGTAGATCGATGCCGGCAGGCGTTTGATGTAACCTTGGTGCGAGATCGTCACGACCATGGACTCCTCGGTGATGAGGTCTTCCATGTTGTAGTTTCCGAGTTCCACGTCGGAGATTTCCGTCATGCGGTCGGTACCGTACTTGCGGGAGATTTCGACAAGGTCCTCTCGGATGATCCCGTAGATCCTCGACGGGTTACCCAGGATATCTCGGTAGCCATCGATTTCCTCGAGGATTGCGGCGTGCTCTTGGCCGAGTTTCTCTTGCTCGAGACCCGCGAGTTGACCGAGGGTCATTCTCAGGATCGAATCGGTCTGGACGCTGGTGAGTTTGTAAACGTCCGACGCACCGCGTTCGAGTTGGAAGTCGGCAAAACCGCGTTCTCCAAGAGCCCGTTGCATCATCGAGGCTGGGCACTCGACTCCCATGAGATTCACTTTGGCTTCGGCCTGCGTGCGGCTCGCACGGATAATCGCGATGATGCGATCGATGTCGGCCAGTGCCAGCAAGAGTCCTTCGATGACGTGCTTGCGCTTCCTCGCCGAGCCGAGCAAGTGCTGGGTCCGTCGACGGATGACCGTCACACGGTGGCGAATGAACTCTTGGAGGATCTCTTTTAGGTTCAACTCGCGTGGCTTGCCGTCGACGAGCGCAAGGAGGATGATCGAGATGGTTTCTTGCAAAGGCGAGTACTGAAACAACTGATTGAGCACGACGTTCGGGTCGGAGTTCTGCTTGATCTCGATGACCAACCGAACTGGCTCTTTCAAGTCGCTCTCGTCACGAATCCCGGATATACCTCGGATTCGATCGCTGCGGACCAATTCTGCGATTTTCTCAACGACGCGATCTCGAGCTTGCTGGAAGGGGATATCGCGGACAATCAGCTTGGATTTCCTGCCTTCTTCGACGATGTCCACATGGGACCTGACGATGATCGTCGAACGCCCGGTCATGTAGGCTTTGCGAATGTTGTATCGGCCGCAGATGATCCCACCGGTCGGAAAGTCTGGACCCGGAATGATGTCGCAGAGCTCAGCGACCGACACCTCGGGATTATCAATCACGCGGAGCAGGGCGTTGCAGACTTCTCGCAAGTTATGTGGGGGGATGCTCGTGGCCATCCCCACAGCGATGCCTTGAGCCCCATTGACCAGCAAGTTCGGAAAACGAGAGGGCAAAACGACCGGTTCGGTTCGTCGATCGTCATAGGTGGGGATGAAATCGACCGTGTCGAGTTTGATGTCCTCGAGCATCATCGCGGCAGGACCTGCCAAACGGGCTTCGGTGTACCGCATCGCAGCAGCGGGCAATCCTGCGATCGAACCAAAGTTCCCTTGCTTGTCGATCAGCACATGCCGCATGTTCCACTCTTGGGCCATACGGACAAGCGTCGGATAGATGATCGCTTCGCCGTGCGGGTGGTAATTTCCCGAGGTGTCCCCGGCGATCTTCGCACACTTGACCCGCGCCGCTCCAGGGGTCAAGCTCAAGTCGTTCATGGCAACCAAAATTCGACGCTGGCTGGGCTTCAACCCGTCGCGAACGTCTGGAAGAGCCCGGCTGACAATAACGCTCATGGCATACGTCAGATAGCTATCTCGCAATTCGTCTTCGATCGGCTCTTGAATCATCCGCTCGCCACCACCCCCGCCGTCTCCGGAAGTAGGTAGGCTCGAGGGATCGTTCGGGTCAAAATCATCGGGTGGGACGTTCGACACGGATCTGTTCTTTTCTGCTCAAGAAGACAAGTCAAGTTCGATCGGTTCGGGGGGGCGCAGACCCGACCAATCCCAATCGAAAATTGTACCGTTTTTGCCGAAAATCCACAATCGGCCATGCCGGGTGGGGAACGACAAAAACCCAACGAAAATTCGATCCAAACCCCTCTTTCAACGACCCATGCCCACGCCCATTGAGGCTTTAAAACAGCTCGTCGAGTTCCTTCTTGGAAAATGCGTGCAACCATGCCGCCTCGCGGGCGACCTCCTGGGTCTTACCCAACGCCTCGCAAATGCGCAGACGGTGGTACCGAAGCGTCGCGTAAATCTCGAGGGTCTCAGGAAGCCCCCGAGAAAGCTCAGGAAACTCCTCGAGCAACGCATCGACTCCCCAGCCTTTGGTCCTGCTCGATACCACAGACCCGGCGGCTACAGACTCGGCGTTTGATGGCTCGGCGTTTGATGGCTCGGCGTTTGATGGCTCGGCGTTTGATGGCTCGGCGGCGGCTGGCTCGACGGCCGGCTGTGCTTGCAACTCCTCGATGCGGACCAAGCACCGCTCGAGCTTGGGATTCGCACTCCAAGCCTCGGTCAGTTTCGCAAGCGACTTGTCCATCACGACCAGTGCCTCTTCGTTTCGGCCCATGCGATGAAGCACCCACCCCTTGGTGTCCAAGAACGACTCGTTCTCGGCAGTCTTGATCGCCGTATCGATCTCAATCAAGGCTTGTTCAAGGTCTTTTCCGGCCAAAGCTCTCATGTAAGCCATCTGATTGTTTTGGACCGCGGTTCGCTCCTCGAGAGGGGGTAAGTTCACGTTCAAAATCCGAGCCGCATCGTCGAACTTTTTTCGGTTCGAAAGAAGCGAGGAAATCGCAAAGGCTGCTTCCGAGCGGATCGCCGGATTTTCGATCTGGCCAATCCGCTGCTCCCAAAGATCGACATAAAAACTCGATACCGCACTCGATTCGTTGTTGGCCTCGACCCGATCGAGCTGCCTGAGAAAGTTCCGGTCGGCCGCAATATCCGGTGACTTCTTGTAAGCATCCTCAAGGAGTTTTTGGGCCTCAACGACGTTTCCTTGATCGAACTCATTAGCCGCCTTGGCCAGCATCCATCGCGCCGTCGTCGCCGGACCAAAATAGTCAGCAATCACCGGGCCGACGGGCAAACCGATGGCCGCGGCCAAGATCATTCGATTGACGAAAGTACCTGAACTCATGATGCGAATTGGTGGTTAGATGCCAAGTTCAACTTTTCCCAGGCGTTATGTCTGGTAGGATTTCTGCGGATGTTCCCCAAGGCCATTATCCCCGGTGTTCCCCTGAGAGGAAAGACCAACGGCCAGGAATGACTAACGCAGGAATGACTAACGCAGAAACGATCCTACCGAGCGACCATGAATATCGACCTGACGAAAAGCCAAGCTGCATTCGAACGAGCCAAACGATTGATACCCGGAGGGGTCAACTCCCCGGCCCGAGCCTTCGGAGCCGTCGGCGGCCATCCGCTCTTTATCGAACGCGCCCAAGGCGCCTATCTGCACGATCTCGACGGCAATCGGTTCATCGATTACATCGGATCCTGGGGACCGATGATCCTCGGACACGCCGAACCGAGCGTGATCGAAGCGATCGTCCAAGCCGCCCAGAAGGGGACTTCCTACGGCGCTCCGACGGAAAACGAATCTCGAATCGCAGAGCTGATCCTCAAGGCATTTCCGAGCATGCAACGCGTTCGACTCGTCAGCTCCGGTACCGAAGCGACCATGAGCGCCATCCGTGTCGCTCGCGGCTTTACGGGCCGTGACCGAATCATCAAATTCTCCGGTTGCTACCACGGGCATGTCGACTCGTTGCTCGTCTCGGCCGGGTCAGCCGCCGCAACCCTCGGTGTGCCCGATTCACCCGGTGTCACTCCCGGAACCTCCCAAGACACCATCGTCCTGAATTACAACGACTGCCAGTCGCTCCGCGAAACCCTGCACCAACAAGGCACTTCGATCGCGGCAGTCATCCTCGAACCGGTCGTCGGAAACATGGGAACGGTCATACCCACAAGCGAGTTCCTGACCACCCTCCGCGAAGAAACACGCAATCACGGCGTGGTCCTGATCTTCGATGAGGTCATGACCGGGTTCCGGGTCGCTTACGGTGGAGCCCAAGAAATCTTCGGGATCCAACCCGATATGACGACTCTAGGCAAGATCGTCGGCGGCGGTTTGCCCCTAGCGGCCTACGGAGGACGAGCCGAGATCATGGACCAAGTCATGCCGGCCGGAAAGGTCTACCAAGCAGGCACTCTATCGGGCAACCCCTTGGCGACAGCCGCCGGCGCCAAAACCCTCGAACTCCTGGCCAGCGATCCACCCTATGAGTACCTTGAAACACTCGGCAAACGACTCGGCGATGGACTCCTTGCGGCCGCTCGCGATCACGGGATCGATGCCCAGATGCAACGCGTCGGTAGCATGATGACGCTTTTCTTCAACCCGAACCCAATCGTCGATTGGCCCAGTGCCGATCGCTCCAACCGCAAACTCTTTGCCAAGTACTTCTGGGGCCTGATCCAACGCGGGGTCTATATGCCCTGCAGCCAATTCGAAGCCCTCTTCTTCTCCCGACAACACACCACCGAGGACATCGATCGGACCATCCAAGCCGCCCGAGATTTCTTCCAGAAGAACGCTTAGACCCAAAAAAGAATGCCCGTCAAAGGCCCCCGCACAAGAGTATGACGCTTATGGCTGCTACACTTAAGTCCTGACCAGATTCACGCTTCCCCCTCGCGAGAGCCCTTGACGGGCACTGCTGTGAGTAAAACAAGTATAGATCGCTTTCGGGTCGCGGAAAGCCCAAAATCACTCCCTCGGGAATACTTCAGGTCATTTTACAGCGATGTTTTCTTTTACAGCGATGTTTTCACATTGCGAAGCTGGCGAAGAAACGTTTCCATGTCGGGGGTTCGCAATTCAGGGTTCGGATGCATCGCGGCCATGATCGTGCCAGCCAAAACCTTGTCGATCTCTGGACGATGCTCGGTGATCTCTCTGGGGGGTGATGTATCGTGTTGCAGGGCAGCTCGGCCCGTGGTGTCGGAGATTTGCCAAGGTAGATCGAAGGCGATCATGTGGTAACAAGTCACACCAAAAGAAAATATGTCGACCCGCTTGTCGGTCGATCGTCGCCGCACGATCTCCGGGGACATATACAAAGGTGTCCCGGTGCGATTCCCGGGTGCCATGAAGGCCTTGGTCGCAGGAAGCGTCAGCCCAAAATCGATCAACTTGACCTTCTTCATGTCCTTGAGCACGATGTAATTTCTAGGGCAAATATCCCTGTGGATGAACTCCTTGCGGTGAAGATACGCGAGTGATTCGGCCATTTGGGTGATCAAATCGAGCCGCTTTCCGGCCAAGAGATCCTCTTTGCGTTCAGCGATGAGCTGGTGCAACCCTGGACCGTCGATGTACTCCATGACGATGAATTGCTGGCCTCGGTTCGAGGTCCCATACTCGTAAGTCTCCACGATGTTCGAGTGGTTCAGCCCGATGGCGATCTCGCCTTCGCTAGGCTTGTTCAGCCCCTTGAACCGATTTTCAAAAAACTGAACCTTGTCCGTATCGCAAAGCTTCACCCCAACGACACGATTGCCGTTGAAGCGGTCCTTGGCCACAAAGAAATTCCCCATCGTCCCGGAGATTGCCGAGCGGAGCCGCTCAAAACGGGCTTCAATGTCGACCGATTTGCTGACTTTGGTCGCCCTCTCGATGCCCGAGGCATGATCGCTCGCCTTCGGCTTGCCCTTGCTTGCATCGGCGTTTTTCTTGAAAAGGCTGTCAAAAATACCCATCGGTATCGCTTCACTCTAGCGGGCTCGAATCGAAGACTTGTATGTAGTAGTATACCACGAAGCATCCACTTGGTGAAATTGCGATCCGGTTTGCCGCAAAGGAACGATTCATTGGTACCTACCGCGAAATCCAATCTACTGAGCCATTTTATTGAACCGGTACGACCGGCCATGAGCATGGCCTTGGAAGTCACCGATCTTCGCAAAGCCTATGCCGGGCACGAAGCCCTCCGAGGGGTGAGCTTCGAGGTTCGAGCCGGGGAGAGGATCGCTCTCTTGGGACCTAACGGGGCAGGAAAAACCACCTTGATCCGCTGCATCAGCGGACGTGTCGAGGTCTCCGCCGGAGAAATCAAACTCTTCGGAAAAAAACTCGGACAACCCAATGCCGCTATGCAACTTGGGGTCGTCCCGCAGGAACTGGCGATTTATTCAGACCTATCGGCCCGCGAAAACCTCGAATGCTTCGCTCGATTGCACGGCCTAAGAGGTCGAAAACTCCACGATCGTGTCGACTGGGCCCTGGACTGGATCGGACTCGAGGATCGGGCAAGCGATCTGACGGCGAAATTCTCCGGAGGCATGAAACGACGTGTCAATATCGCCTGCGGGGTAATGCACCAACCGGGTTTGCTGCTGCTCGATGAACCCACCGTCGGAGTCGACCCCCAAAGCCGACAACGGATCTTCGATATGCTCGACGAATTGAACCGCCTAGGTACAACCATCCTGCTTACAACCCATCATCTGGACGAGGCCCAAGAGCGAAGCGATCGGATTGTGATCATCGATCATGGACAAGTCATCGCGCAAGGCCGAATCGAACAACTCTTGGAACAGACCGTCGGCAAACAAAAACGTGTCTCGCTCGAAGTCGAGGCCGAAGGAACCATCGGGAAACTTCCACCGGGCCTGTCTGTCCATAACCCCAGCGGCCGTATCATCGGAGCTTGCGAAAATCTCGCTGACGAACTCCCCGCTTGGATGCAAGGATTGGCCAGCTCGGGAATCCGGATCAAGAATCTCGAACTCCAAACCCCCAACCTCCATCACGTCTTTTTACACCTGACTGGCCGCGAGCTTCGGGAATAACCGCCGGTCTGTCTTCCTGGCATTGCCCGAAGATCAGCCTACCAATCTCCTTGCACAAAACGGGGCATCAACTCCCAACCGCTGGGTATCTGAAGTCCGCTTTGAGCCGCCGATACCTCGTCGTAAGTCTCAGACTTGTCCGAACCGATCCGATCTCCAGCGATCGCAAAAGGTACCCAGCCATGCGCGTGCTTTTTGGTGATCACCGGTGTCGGGTGATCGGGGGTGATGAGGATTCGATAAGGCCCTTGCTCTCGAAGCGCATGGAGCAACGGACCGACAATCTCTCGATCGATCGCTTCGAGCGCCTTGACCTTCTCCTCGACCCGCCCCTCGTGACTCGCCTCATCGGGAGCCTCGATGTGCACGCAAACCAAATCATGACTCGCCAATGCGGCAATAGCGGTTTTGCCTTTGGATGCATAATCGGTGTCCAAGTACCCCGTCGCGCCGGGGGCTTCGATCCGATCCCAGCCGACTAGGGCCGCAAGCCCCCTGAGAAGATCCACGGCCGTGATCATCGCACCTCGAAGACCAAACCGCTTTTCGAAGTTTTCCAGCGAAGGTGTCTTACCCAAACCCCATAGCCAAAGATGACTGATCGGAGGCCGGCCCTGAGCCAAACGCACCGCATTGACAGGATGATCGGCAAGCACCTCACTACTTTTTTGCATCCATTCGCACAGTAGGTCGCAACCCGGCCCCCGCGGAAATTCATCGAGGACCGATCCATCGGTCAGATCGTGAGGTGCTCGCGTCCGCGTCTCGCTCGAAAAAGGGGTCGCCTCAGAAGGCCTTCCACGGTAGATCAATAAGTTCCGATAGCTAACCCCCGGAGTGAACTCCAATCGCGCATCGCCGATGGCTGCTTGGACGCTCGATAAAATCTCCCGAGCTTCCTGGTTGCTCGCATGGTCGGCGGTAAAGTCGACCATGATCTGATCGAGGATCGTCACGGTATTGCACCGTATCGCCCAATCGTGAGGCCCCAGAACAATCCCTTGGGCAGCCGCTTCGATCGGCGCTCGACCTGTAAAGAACCGATTCGGGTCGTAGCCAAAAAGGGTCATGTTGGCCACCTCACTGCCTGCCGGCAGGTGCGATGGGACATTGTCGGATTGACCGACGAGCCCTGAACGGGCAATCGCATCCATGTGCGGTGTATAAGCGGCCTGCAAAGGAGTTTTCCCACCTAGGGATTCGACCGGATAGTCCGCACATCCGTCGGGAATGATGATGACGTATTTCATAGCTAGCGCGATTCGAGCCAAATCCTAGAAACCACCCAAAGCATGTACCCGCTCCAACAGACCAACAGCAAAGACGCTACCAAGAACCGCTTATCCATCCTGACTCCCAATGCGTTCAAATCGAGCCGAAAAGGCTTCGTCGAATTCGTATTGGTCATCGAAATCCTCTCGGCGGTCGGACTTGCTTTTCCTCATCTCTCGGATGCGGATCAAGTTGTACACGATCTCACCGAAGTCGCCAGTGGTATGAATTCCCCAACTGTTCAGCACGGTTTTCGCCAGCGCTCCGTACTGATCGAGCGCATACTCGCGGATGGCTTGGCATAGCTGCTGACCCGTCAAATGACGGTCGGACTTGCCCTCGTCGTTCTCGTTTTCACCGGTATACGAAGGCAAATTCATGACCCGCTGAGCGTAGGCCAAACCTTCGCGTACGAATTGATAAGCTTCCAGGTGATAGCGTTGGTCTTTGGCCAAGAGTTCCATCATCGCTAGGACATGTTCGTTCATGAGAATTCAGGCCCTCGTTTGATGACCGACAAGCACTCCTCGGGAGTGATCAGGATGCGGCGATTGTCCTCGGTCGCGACGAGCATCTGCTGGGCGAGCAACTCGACATTGAGCACCCGCGCTTTTCCCTCTCGCGTCAGAATCTCACTGCCAGGCGGGGGGAGCTTGGCTGCCAATTCCTCGTAGTGGTCATTCTCATAGCGAAGGCAACACTTGAGTCTACCGCATCGCCCGGAGAGTTTGTTCGGATCGAGCGTGGCCTTCTGTAGCTTGGCCATCCGCATCGAGACCGGCGGCATCTCGAGCAAATGCCCCGAACAACACAAGGGTCGGCCGCAATCGCCATAGCCACCCAATAGCTTCGCCTCATCCCGAGCACCGATCTGACGCATCTCGATCCTTGCCTGAAATTTGCTGGCAAGCTTTTTGACCAGTTCCCTGAAATCGATGCGATCGGCGGCGGTGAAGAAAACCGTGATCAATTCACCACCGATGATCCTCTCGATCTCGACGATCTGCATGGCGAGCCCCAAGCTATCGACGATCGACTGGCTCTCGGCAGCTTCCTGGATCGCTTGTTTCTTCCATTGGGCCGATGTGGCCAAGTCCGTTGGGCTGGCCGCTCGCTGGATCGATCCGCTCGGAAGATTTTCAGTCGAGGATTGATTCTGATCGGTGATCTCGCAAAGGACCTCTCCGAGCTCGAATCCTCGATTCGACCGCGCGATGACCTGATCTCCTCGATTCTGCTGAGTCTTCGACTGCATCGAAAAAATTGCTCGATTCAATCCACAACGCACGACATAACGGTAACTGGCAGATGCGTTCATGAATCCTCCCCTTGGACTTTCGCAGAACCACCAGGAAAGATACCTTCGAGAGCCAAATACTCAAGCACGCTCTGGGCATGTCGCTCAGGGGTCAATTCCCCTGCTGCGAGCACCAGGTCTGGACTCTGAGGTGGCTCATACGGATCGGTGATCCCGGTGAAAAACGGGATCTTACCCTCCCGGGCCTGGCGGTAGAGACCCTTGGGGTCGCGCTGCTCGCAGATGTCCATCGGCGTGTCGACAAAGACTTCAAAAAACCGCAATCCTTTTTGCGATTCGACCACGCTTCGGACCCCATCGCGGTCCTTGCGGTAAGGGCTCACGAAGGCCGTCAAGCAGATCAATCCCGCCGAAGCCATCAAACAAGTCACTGCACCGACGCGGCGAAGGTTCTCCTGGCGGTCTTGCGGAGAAAAACCTAAACCGAATCGCTGGGCAAAACTTGAATCGTACTGAGATTCAAGCATCGATGGACCTGCGCACAGGCCATGGCGAATGTTGTCACCGTCGAGCAGAAAACTCGGACGGCCCCGGGCATGCAACATCCCATCGAGCACATTGGCAATCGTCGACTTGCCCGACCCACTCAAACCTGTGAACCAAACGACACATCCGGTTTGACCCATCAACTCGGCTCGCTGCGCAAGATCCACCGAACCGGTGTGCCAAACCACCTTGGGCGATTCACAACGGTGTTTCGGATCGGATGTCATGTGCGAAGCAGATTGCATGGACCAAGGGTGCTAAAGAGCCTAAGGAAAAGCAGGTCGGGTTTAGGACTAAAGACCCAATGCCCGTTTGATACGCGCGATGGTATCGCTTTCGGATTTCGCCGTCGCACCAAACCCCAACACCCCTCCGCTGGCCTTGGCCACGTCGTTGACCTCCTCGATCAATTGGGCTTTGAGATCCTGGCTTTGCTTCGAGCCGATGGAAGAGAACACCGCCCCGGCGCACGACTCCCACGTGGAGATCATCTCTTGGGTTGGACCCTCTTTGAGCCAACGCTCCAAAAGCTTCGATGCCTCCGAATCGGCCGCAAGATGTTTTTGGGCGATCATGCGGACGGCCGTCAACTCCATGGGATCGGCTTGGCCGTCGGCCCAAGCCACTGCGACAAGCGGGAGAATCCGAAAAGCGCTCAGGGCCTCGGGGGTGATCCCAAGCCCTTGCAAGGCCTTCAAAGTCGCTTCGTCCTGGATCCCCGATTCGGCTCGCAATTTCGATACGGCTTCCTCAGCCGTAAGCTTCTCTTGAAGCTCACGGATGAGCTTTTGATCCAGATCAGAAAAAAATGCATTCTCCAAGGAACGGCATCGATTGTGAAGAGCGTCGGCATCGGACATAAGTCAATCACTTCCTTTAATTTCACAGGTCAAAAAGCGTCGCGCTACGCGGGTACGTAAGTTACTATACCTGAGGCTACTTCAAAAGATCAGGGGAGCATATAATTCGCATGAAGTTTCCCCGCCAGACGCTTGACAAAAAACCGCTAAAACTCATAAGAGTAACCTTTTGCTGGCCAACACCGCTTGCCTCCCTTTCCCCCAACGGATTCCATGAGCGAAAGACCCCCGACCCCATCCAGTCCCAGGACCATGTTCCAGAAAATCTGGGACCAGCACGTGGTCCATCACGAAACTGGAAAACAAGCCATCCTTTACATCGATCTGCACCTGGTGCACGAGGTGACCAGCGCTCAGGCTTTTGAAGGTCTTCGGCTCGCCGGACGCCAAGTGCGCCGCCCCCAACGGACCATCGCCACCCCTGACCACAATGTCCCAACCTCCGATCGATCCTTGCCCATCGCCGATATGATCTCGCGACAGCAAGTCGATACGCTGCGGAACAACTGCAAAGAGTTCGGAATCCGACTCTATGACCTCAACGATCCCCACCAAGGAATCGTCCATATCATCGGTCCAGAACTCGGGTACACCCAACCGGGAATGACCATCGTCTGCGGTGATTCCCACACGGCAACCCACGGCGCCTTCGGCGCTCTGGCCTTCGGAATCGGAACCAGCGAAGTCGAACACGTCCTGGCGACCCAAACGCTTCTGCAGTATCTCCCCAAAACCTACGAACTGAGAGTCGACGGCCAATTGGCTCCCGGAGTCACGGCCAAAGATCTGATTCTTTACCTGATAGGCAAGCTGACCACCTCGGGTGGAAACGGGTATGTGTTGGAGTACACAGGGGAGGTGATTCGAAACCTCTCCATGGAAGAACGCATGACCGTCTGCAACATGTCGATCGAGGCCGGAGCCCGCGCCGGTATGATCGCCCCTGACCAATCGACCTTCGACTACCTCCGTGGCCGCCCCTTTGCTCCTCAAGAGTTCGATCGCGCCGTCGAACTCTGGAAAAATCTACCCTCCGATCCTGGGGCCAAGTACGACCGCGTCGATCTGTTCCGAGGCCAAGACATCGAGCCACAGATCACCTGGGGAACCAATCCCGGCCAAGTCATCTCCGTCAATACACCAGTCCCATCCCCAGAGGACTTCCAAGACGAAACCGAGCGCAAGTCGACGGCCAGCGCCCTGGACTACATGGGCCTCAAAGCCGGCGAAAAACTTACCAACACCCCTATCCAACGCGTCTTTATCGGATCGTGCACTAACGCCCGTATCGAAGACCTCCGCGCGGCGGCGAAAGTCGTCCAAGGCTACCGAGTCTCCGGGCAAGTCGATGCGATGGTCGTGCCCGGCAGCGGACTGGTCAAACAGCAAGCGGAGAAAGAGGGCCTCGATCGGGTTTTCAAAGAAGCGGGCTTCGATTGGCGCCAAGCCGGTTGCAGCATGTGCTTGGCCATGAACCCAGATCGGCTCGATCCTGGGCAACGCTGCGCATCGACCTCCAACCGAAACTTCGAGGGCCGACAAGGCAAAGGGGGACGCACCCACTTGGTCTCCCCGGCGATGGCCGCAGCGGCCGCAATCGCCGGCAAATTTATCGATATTCGCGATTGGCAATACCGCTGATCGATCCAACAAAACACTCACCAAATCTTCAAGACCATGAAACCATTCACCAAACTCAACGGCGTGGCGGCCGCCATGGACCGCGCCAATGTCGATACCGACCAAATCATCCCCAAACAATTTCTCAAACGGATCGAGCGATCAGGCTTCGGCCAATTCCTCTTCTTCGACTGGCGATTCCTCGAAAATGGACAACCCAACCCGAACTTCGAACTGAATCTCCCTCGCAACGCACATGCCTCGATCCTGCTGGCCCGGAGAAACTTCGGTAGCGGCTCCTCGCGTGAACACGCCGTCTGGGCCATCGAAGACTTCGGAATCCGAGCCGTCATCGCCCCCTCGTTTGCCGATATCTTCTACAACAACTGCTTCAAAAACGGAGTCCTGCCAATCGCCTTGTCCGAAGAGCTCGTCGAGGACCTCTTCGGCCGCTTCGAAACCCACGCACCTTATCGCCTAACGGTCGATCTGGAACAGAATCGGGTTTTTGACGGACACGGATTCTCGGCCTATTTCCAAGTCGAACCCTTCCGCCGCTATTGCTTGCTCCACGGCCTGGACGATATCGGATTGACCTTGGAACACGAGTCGAAAATCACCGAATACGAACGTAGGCTTTAGCCCTTCAGCGGAATTTGTGGGCGAAAAGAGTCTAAGAGCACTGAACTGCTGCGATTTGGTCGATGCCGATCGGCATCGCCGCAGTTCAAACAGCCATCGAGTACGCAGGGTTGAGCTTGGTCATCCTCATTGAACGGCCCGGTGCGGACCAGCATGCCGTGGTGGTGTGGGGAGGGTGCCCGGAAAAGGGCATCCTCACCCGATGTTCCGGCCCTTTGCGTGGCAATGCATGCCGGACAAGTGTACAATTTGAGTGTCCCTAAATCGGAGAACGCACAAAATGACAGTCCAAATACCAAGCGATTTTGCACCGTTCGTGAAACGTCTTGTTGACTCTCGTCGGTTTCTATCCGAAGAGGATGTCATTGCTGAAGGCCTCAGAATGCTTAGGGCGAGCGAAACGCTAAAAGATGAAGTCGAAAAAGGGTTCGATGAGCTCGACCGGGGGCTGGGCGCTGATGTGGACGGCGTATTCGAGCGTCTCCACGCGGACTTGAATCGACCATCATGATTCGAGTCTCGCCCTCCGCATCCGGATGTAGGCGAAGTACGAGCAGAATTCAGCATTCAAGACTGTCGATCTTTCACATTCGGCCGATACGTCATTTTCTTCCGTCGGCTCAATGATGGCATTGAAATCGCACGAGTCATCCACGGAAGTCGTGACCTAAAAAATATCTAGGCCAGAACCGCCCGGTGTGGACCCGGAATTGCACGAAGTGATTGTATTGCATACCAAGTAAAAGTATACGATCTAGCCCTAGCGATCGTCGATTCCCCCATGGTCGAAATGGAAGCTGAGCGCACTACGATAAATACATGCCTGATCGCGTTTATCAGCCACCCGAGAGAGCCTCGGCGACCGCGTCGAAATTGTGCTTCATCATGCCGATGTAAGTCTCGGCTCCCGAGCCGACAGGACCGAGCGCATCGGAGTAAAGTTCTTTACCGACACGCAGCTCGATCCGGCGGCTTGCAGCACCCTCGATCACCGCATCGATCATCTTGCCCGCTACGCTCGATTCCTTAAAGACCGCAGGTACCGAATTCGCGCCGATCAATTCGATCAACTCCGGGATCCGCTGAAGCCCCGCCTCCGAAGCCGTCGAGATCCCTTGGACCCCCTCGACCCTCAACCCATAGCGCCGCCCAAAGTACTGGAAAGCATCGTGCGAAGAAATCAAAATCCGCTGCGGCTTGGGAATCCTTCCGATGGCCTCTTTCCCATAGCGATCGAGCGCCTCGAGTTGCTCGATCAACTCCCCTGCGGCCCGTTCCAACCGCTCTCGATGGTGCACGAGAAATCCCCCGAGGGTGTCTCGGATGGACCCGATCGTTTTGCTCCACATCGAAACGTCCATCCAAATGTGAGGGTCGACCTCCTGGCTCGAGGCCTCCCCAATGAGACTCGATGGATCGAGCGCGTCGGAAAGGGCTACATGCACCCGCTGCGACTTCGAGCCAGCACCGAGCACATCGGACATCCGTCCCTCAAGCTTAAGACCATTGTAGAAGACGATTTTCGAGTGAACGATCGCGACGACATCGTCACGGATCGGCTTGTACAAATGAGGGTCAACACCGGCCGGGATCAACTGCGTCAGTTGCACCGCGTCACCTCCGATACTCCGGACCATGTCGGCGATCATCCCGGTCGTGGCCACAACCGGCAAAGCCTCCGATGGACTCGACCCTTTGTCTCCATAGGTCGCATCGTGGGAACGCTGCCAACAGCCACCGACCAACACTCCAGGTGCACCAAGAGCGGCAAGCTGCATCCAACGCCGACGGTTTGTGTTCATTCAGGTCCCAGACTCTCGATGAGGTCCAACTAGCCTAGATTCAATAATCCTAAATCAAATGCGCCAGGTCGCTTAGTCCCAAGGGTTCTTTCGATGCGAACGCTTCTCCGTAGCGAACTCCGATGGACATTCCCCAAGTCGCAGCCTGCTCACGCAAGAGCTCGATCACAGGTGGATCAAGATGCTCTTTGCCTTCGTAGAACTGGCTGCGATAAGCCATGATCGCATCGGCTTTGACTTGCCAATGCGAACTGATGTCCATGATCCAGGCCGGTTGAGGGATATGCTTCAAATGGATGCAGTAGTAGTAATAAATACGCGAAGGATGAAACGGCTTCCCCGGCAAATCGCATTTGGTCAGTTTGCTCCAGAACCTAGCCGCCTCGACCAACTCGGTCGCTGCAAGATGATCCGGATGCGCATCGAGCCAATAAGGTGCAAAAATCCAACGAGGGCGAGTCAAACGAAACAAACCGGCAATCTTCGCCCGATTCTCAAGCGTCGGTTCGAGGAACCGATTCGCAAGCCCTAAGTTGTAACGCCAAGTGACTCGCAGAATCTCCGTTGCCGACTTGGTTTCCGCTCGGCGTTTTTCTTCCGTGCCATGGGGGGTCGGCTCACCGGTGGTCAAATCGAGAATCCCAATTCGCACGTTCCGCTCAAGCAGCTTGGCGATCGTACCGCCCATCCCTAACTCGGCATCGTCTGGATGCGGAGCCACAACAAGAATGTCCAAAGGGGTTTCGAGTGGTGGTAAATTCGGGTAATCCTGGTGCATCGATCCGAGCATGGCAAGGTGGCTCACGAATGGACGGTAGGTGCGATCAAGTGTTTATCGATAAGCCTGAGGATTCCGGCTGCAACGAGCGACTTCGGACCATGGAGCTGATCCAAAATCGTTCCGCCGCGCAAGATCACCTCGACGTTGTTGTCTTGCGAATTCATGGCCTGGGCACTGTTCGATACGATCATGTCGCAGGCTTTGCGGCTAAGCTTGACAATGGCTCGGAATCGAATGTCTTGGGTCTCCAGTGCGAATGCGACGACCCACTGCTTGGAAAGCTTGTTGGCCGCGAGTGTCGCTACGATGTCAGGCGTTTCTTTCAAATGAAGCGTCAAATCGTTTCCGTTCTTCTGTAGTTTGCTCGTCTCGACATGCTCTGGCATGTAATCGCAAGGAGCAGCAGCTCCGATCAATCCGTCCGCATTGGAAAAAGCGATGCGGGCCTCTTCGAGCATCTCTTGAGTGGTCGTAACCCAGGACACCTTGGCCTTCGTCGGATACTCGACGTTTACCGGTCCGGAAACAACCGTGACCTCATGACCTAGATCCAACGCGGCTTGAGCCAGTGCAGTCCCCATCCTGCCGCTCGACGCGTTGGTCAGATAACGCACCGGATCGAGATACTGCCGCGTCGGACCGGATGTAATGACGATGTGCGCCACAGTGCCCTTACTCCAACCAAGGCTTGCATGCTTCGAGAATCGACTCGGGCTCGCTCATCCGACCGAATCCTATGCGGCGACAAGAAAGCCAACCCGACTCAGGTCCAACCAGATGAACGCCATCGGATTTCAACTGCTGAATGTTTCTTTGCACGGCGGGCTTGCCCCACATCGGTGCGCTCATCGCCGGTGCAAACAACACAGGACACTCGACGTTGAGATACAAAGTCGAAAGCAAATCGTTGGCCAATCCCAACGCGCACGAAGCGATCATCCTTGCGGTCGCCGGAGCGATGACCAGAAGCTTGCAGTCCTGAGCCAACTCGATGTGTGGCCCAAGCGGGAATCGGGAGTCAAATGGATCCACAACGGGACCAGATCCGGTCAGTGCGGCGAAGGTCGCCGCTCCGACAAACTCCGTGGCTTTGGGGGTCATGACAACCGAGACGCGATGGCCAAATTGGACCAATCGACTCACGAGCACAGCAGACTTATATGCCGCTATGCCACCAGAGACTCCGACAACAATCCGGTCTTTGATCCGGTCGATACTGGCCATGATGGCTGCTCGGGTGGAACCGCTTGGCGACCTTTACAGATCTCCAGCGTCCAGATCCAGCAGGTCTCCTTGCTCGGTCGTCTCGCCGTAAATCTTCAATTCGCCGGTCTGCGTCAGATAAATCTTGTCTTGCAAAATTTCCTGGATGACAATTTCCATTTTGTCATCCGAGTGCATGTCGACTAGCGGACGGCCCCCTCGGTTGATCTGTACCAAACGCTTTTGGATAAGAGTCGAGAGCTTGAATCGCCCCCCGACTTTGTTGACAATCGCTTCTTCTTTAAGCTCGTCGAGCATCGGTACGCCTCGTGGGTAGTTAAGTTTGACTCTGGCAAATGGTTGTTGGATTCAGGCCTTTATGGTTGCTTGCCGATTCGAGAATCGTACTGGCATAGCAAACGGCAGACCTGAGCGACCGCATCATCGACTCGATCGTTGATGACGCTGTGGCGGTAGTGGTGCTTGAGCCCCATTTCCTCTCTGGCAACCTGTAAGCGACGTTGGATGGCGTCTTGAGAATCGGTTCCCCGATCCCTGAGTCGCTGCTCCAATTGGTCCATCGATCCTGGGTCGATAAAAATCGTAATTACCTCAGGATCATAGTCCAGAACGGCCAAGGCCCCTTGGACGTCGATCTCCAAGATTACCCATTTTCCGGCAGAAAGACCAGACGAAACGGCCTCTTTGAGCGTTCCGTACCAAAATCCTCGCCCGAAAACCTCTTTGCACTCGAGAAATTCACCCCTGGACCGCTTGGCCTGAAACTCCTCAGGACCCAGAAACCAGTAGTGCTGCCCATGGACTTCCCCAGGCCGAGGTGGTCGAGTCGTGGCCGAAACACTCACAACCAGCGGCAACGGACAACTCTCGAGAAGCTTTGAGACAATGGTCGATTTTCCGGATCCCGATGGGCCCGAGATGATGATCAGCTTGCCGGGGTCATTCGACATTTTGAACCAACTCCCGCATCTGTTCGATCGTCGTTTTGATCGATACGACCCCGTGAGCAATGGTCGCATCGTTGGCCTTGGCTCCGATCGTGTTGGTCTCGCGGCCGATCTCCTGAATCAAAAAATCCAAGCGGCGGCCCTGGGACTCCTTATCGCTCACCGCACTGTGAAACTGCTCAAGGTGGCTGTGCAAGCGAACAATTTCCTCGCGGATGTCGCAGCGATCAGAGAATTGGACGACCTCCCGCAGCACATCGATTTCGCCCACCGTCGGAAGCATTTCCGCAAGAGCCGATCGGACTCGGGACTCCAATCGTTTGCGATAATCGATCAGCACATTCGGGGCACGAGCCTCGATCTGGTCGCTGATGACTCGTACCGTCGCAGCCGACTCGGTAAGCTCCTTGCCCATCTGTTGACCCTCGATCTGCCGCATGCGGTTCAGATCGTCGAGGGCTTGGCCAATCGTCGAAAGCGCCAAAGCCGTGAGCTTCTCGGGCTCAGGTCCGGGGTTCGGTAGCAAAACACCTGGAAGTTGAAGTGCCGATCCGAGTTCAACAACGATCTGATAGCCGTCTCGGCCAACGCCGCTTTTGACTTGATCCAGATACGACTTGAGCGTCGATTCGGAAACCTTGTTCGCCATCGCCGCTGAGCCGCCGGAGAGACGCAGCGTCACATGCACAGAACCGCGGCGAACTTTCTCGCGGACAAGACCCTCGATCTGATTTTCCAGATAGGCCAACGACTCGTGGAGCTTGAAAGTCACCTTCAAAAAGCGGTTGTTGACCGAACGGACTTCCGCCTCGATCGAAAGGCCCTCTTCGATTTGCTGGGCCCTGCCATGGCCCGTCATGCTCTGCAAACCCGTCATACTCTGCAAACCCAGTGATGCTGACCTGATGAATTAACCTTATGGCCATTGGATGTAACCAATCGGACAAGCCAAAACCTACGACCGCAAAGCGCAGTTGGTCAGGCCCCACAAGGCCAACGTTACTTCGATGAAGGAGGTGGGTTCGGAGTTTCAGAGGCCGCAGGTGGCACGGCTGGCTCAGTGGGCACGGCTGGCTCAGTGGGCACGGCTGCAGGTTCCGTTGCCGGTGCTGGAGTTGCCGGTGCTGGAGTTGCCGGTGCTGTCTCAGGAGATACCACCGGCGGAATCGCTGGAAGCTCTGAAGTTCCGCCCATCCCGCCACCGGTGCTCATGCTCGTGGTCGCAG
>Ga0315901_10000693_pt1 | contig 49534 bp, 46 predicted proteins | sample LakEriMetagenome_10_FD_203761 | JGI IMG/M metagenome (GOLD analysis project Ga0315901, IMG submission 203761) | Freshwater fungal communities from buoy surface, Lake Erie, Ohio, United States - Buoy 2 MA116 | ecosystem: Environmental > Aquatic > Freshwater > Lake | place: USA: Lake Erie, Ohio...
TCGAGCGTCTTCTCGGTTCGGGCGGGCACCACGAAGTCGTCCACCGCGCCGCAGCGGGTGCAGATGCTGTGGTGGTGGTGGCCGATGAGGTCCTCGGCCAGCTCGTACCGGGTGCGGTCGTCGGCACCGACCACCTTCTGCACGACGCCGACGGTCTCGAGATCGGTCATGTTGCGGTACATCGAGCTCTGCGTGAGCCGCGGGCGCAGCTCGAGCAGCTCGGGCATCGTGGCGGGACGGGTGAGGCCGGCGAGGAGCTCGACCAGCTCGCGGCGCCCCTTGGTGTAGACGAGCGTGGCGTCGCGGAGGCGGCGATCGGCGATGTGGTGCAGTTCGGCGAGGTCGGCGCTCATGGTCGCGATCCTACCCGTACGGTCCTCGCGCCCATTCGGAACGGTTCCGATTCAGCGGTAGCCTGCCGGCATGTCGATCGATCGCCTGCCCGTCACGGTGCTGTCCGGATTCCTCGGTGCCGGGAAGACCACGTTGCTCAACCGAGTGCTCGCCAACCGCGAGGGCCGGCGGGTGGCCGTGATCGTCAACGACATGAGCGAGGTGAACATCGATGCCGCGCTGGTCGCCGGCGAGGCCGCGCTCGACCGCACCGAGGAGCGCCTCGTGGAGATGTCGAACGGCTGCATCTGCTGCACGCTCCGCGACGACCTGCTGCAGGAGGTCGCCCGGCTCGCACGAGAGGGGCGATTCGACCACCTGCTCATCGAGTCCACCGGGATCAGCGAACCGATGCCCGTGGCGGCGACGTTCCTGTTCGAGGACGAGAACGGGGCGAGCCTGTCCGACCTGGCCCGCCTCGACACGATGCTCACCGTCGTCGACGCCTCTCGCTTCCTCGAGCACTTCGAGGTGCTGGAGGAGCTCGCCGAGCTGGGCATCGGGCGTGACGACGAGGACGATCGCGCCGTCACCGACCTGCTCGTCGACCAGGTGGAGTTCGCCGACGTGCTCGTCGTGTCCAAGCCCGACCTCGTGGAGCCCGACGACCTGGAGCGCGTGGTCGGCCTCGTGCGCCGGCTGAACCCTCGCGCCCGCGTGGTGGTGGCCGAGCGCGGCGACGTCCCGCTCGATCTCGTGCTCGACACGGGCCTGTTCGACGAGGAGGAGGCAGCCACGGCGCCGGGTTGGGTGCGCGAGCTCAACGGCCAGCACACCCCCGAGACCGAGGAGTACGGCATCTCCTCGTTCGTGTATCGCCACCGGTGGCCGTTCCACCCCGACCGGCTCGCCCGCGAGCTGCGGCGTGCATGGCCCGGCGTGCTGCGCAGCAAGGGCTTCTTCTGGCTCGCCACGCGGCCCGAGGTGCAGGCGATGTGGAGCCAGGCGGGCCTGTCGGTCGCGCTCGAGCCGGTGGCCACCTGGTTCGCGGCCATGCCTGAGGACGAGTGGGAGTTCGCGACCGACGTCGACCGCGACGACCTGATGACCCGCTGGGACCCCGAGGTGGGTGATCGCCAGGTCGAGCTGGTCTTCATCGGGATCGACATGGACGAGGCGGCCATCCGGGAGCGGCTCGACCGCTGCGTGCTCACGCCGAAGGAGTTCGAGTCCGGCGCCGAGCGCTGGGCGCGATTCCGCGACCCGCTGCCGGAGTGGGACATGGCGTGCGAGCTGTGAGCGAGCGGGTCCGCGTCGTCATCGTCGGCGCCGGCCCGCAGGGCCTCACCGCCGCCACCTACCTGGTCGCCGCCGGGCTCGATCCCTCCGACCTCACCGTGGTCGATCCGGGCGGTGCGTGGCTCCACCGGTGGCGCACCCGTTTCGCGCAGCTGGGCATCGAGCACCTGCGCTCGCCGTCGGTGCACCACCCCGACCCGGATCCGTACGCCCTCACCGGGTTCGCCCGCGACCTGCGGCGCACCGACGAGCTCGTCGGGCGCTACGGGCTGCCGGGTACCCGCCTGTTCGACGACTTCTGCGACCACGTGATCGCGGACCGTGGGCTCGGTGGTGTCGTGCGGACCGACGCCGTGGTCGACGTCGATGCGAGCGGCACCGTCACCCTCGCCGGTGGCGAGCGCATCGTCGCCCAGCACGTCGTGTGGGCCACCGACCCGGCGGTCGCCGCCGACGTGCCCGAGGGTGCGACGCCATCGGCACGTGCGGTGTCGTCGGCCGTTCGGTGGGAGCAGGTCGACCTCGCCCGTCACGTCCCCACGGTGGCCGTCGTCGGTGGTGGACTCACCGCGGCGCACCTCGTCGATCGGGCGCTCGATGCGGGCAGCCACGTCGAGTGGGTGACGCGCCGCCCGGTCGAGGCGCGCGACTTCGACACCGAACCCGGGTGGCTCGGGCCGAAGGAGATGCAGGCGTTCGTCGCGGTGGACGATCCCGAGGAGCGGTTGGCCCGGGTGCTCGCCGCTCGCGGTGGCGGCACGGTGCCGGCCTGGATGCTGCGGCGATTGCGCCGGGCCGAGCAGGCGGGCCGGCTCTGCCGTCGGGTCGGTCGGGTGGAGGTGCAGGACGCGGGCGGCGCCACACCTGCGGTGCGCGTCGACGGCACTGCCGTGCCCGTCGATCAGGTGTGGCTCGCGATCGGCGACCGTCCGTGCGTGTCCGCCGCGCCGCCGCTGGCGCGGCTGTGCGAGGCGAGCGGCGTCGGGCTGGTCGGCGGACGTCCGCTCCTCGATCCGTCGCTGCGCGTGGCCGGCGGTGCGGTGCAGGTACTCGGACGGCTGGCGCAGCTGCGCCTCGGACCGACCGCCGGCAACCTCGCCGGCGCCCGGCGCGGTGCCGAGCTCGTGGTGGCCGCCGTCGCGGGTGTCGACGCGATGTACGCGCTCGTCGACGCCTGACGCTCGGCGTCCCGCCGCCGTCACGCCGCCGTCACGCCGCCGTCACATCCCGGCGGGTGGCCTCACGATCCCTCGATCGGAGTCGTCGGCGCTCGAACTTGTGAACACATGCGAATAGGTGCATACTTCCATCGTGGCGTCGTTCGATCAACCGTCCGTGGCACGCGGTGCGGAGCTGCTCAAGGTGTTGGGCAGCCCCGTGCGCCTCGGGGTGATCCTCGCCCTGCACGAGCACCGCGAACTGTGCGTCCACGAACTGGTCGACGCGCTCGAGGTGAGTCAGCCGCTCATGTCCCAGCACCTGCGCGTCCTGCGATCGGCCAACCTGATCGTGGGCCGCCGGGACGGCAAGGAGATGCGGTACTCGATCGCCGACGACCACGTCATCCACATCGTGCACGACGCGATCCACCATGCCGAGGAGGCACAGCCATGAGCACCACCCACGCGATCCACGAGGATCACCAGCACCAGCACGGTCCCGGTTGCGGCCATGCCTCGGTCACCCACGACGGCCACGTCGACTACTTCCACGACGGCCACGTGCACCACCAGCACGACGGTCACTGGGACGAGTGCGAGGGCGTGCACGCCGAGCACGGTGACCACGCCGACCACCAGCACGGCCCCGACTGCGGCCACGAGGCGATCCAGCACGGCGACCACGTCGACTACCTGCACGACGGTCACCGTCACGCCCTCCACGACGGCCACTGGGACGAGCACTGACGAGCCGCGGCGCTCCTGCGTCGTCGGGCGGCGCAGGGGCCGACGCGCTCCGGCATTCGGAGGAATAGGACCGATTCCGATACAGTGCCGACCTGTCCTCCGCCACGCGCGGTCCACGGAAAGGTCGTCACATGGACATCGGTCGTCTCCACATCTTCCCGATCAAGAACTTCCACCCGGTGCCCGCTGCGTTGCTCGGGCCGGGCGCACACGAGATGGTGGGTGCATCCGCTCGTGACCTCGGCTTCCGCCGCACGCTCCTGATGACCACCGGCCTGCGCGGTACGGGCATCGTCGACGAGATCCGGGCCCAGGTCGAGGCTGCCGGTGTCGAGGTCGTGGTGTTCGACCAGGTGCAGTCGAACCCGAAGGACACCGACGTGATGGCGGCGCACGCCGTGTACCGGACCGAGCGGTGCGACTCGTTCATCTCCCTCGGTGGCGGTTCGTCGCACGACTGCACGAAGGCCACCCGGGTGGTGGCGGCCCACGACGGGCGGCTCATCACGGACTTCAAGGGCCCCCTCGCGTTGGAGAACCCGGTGCTGCCGCCGCACATCGCGGTGTCGACCACGGCGGGCACCGGATCCGAGACCAGCTTCGCCTTCGTCGTCACCGACACGACCAGCGATCCCGATCGGCCGCACAAGTTCGCCAGCTTCGCCCACGCGCTGGCGCCGTCGCTCGCGATCGACGACCCCGTCCTGTTCTACGGCCTCCCCGCCGACCTCACCGCGTACTGCGGGTTCGACGTCCTCGCGCACGCCGTGGGCGCCTATGTGTCGATCCTGGAGATGACGCCGTCGCACGGACTCGCGCTCCAGGCGATCGAGCTGCTCGCCACGCATCTGCGCACTGCGGTGGGCAACGGCTACGACGCCGCGGCCCGGGAAGGGATGATGTACGCCCAGTACATCGCCGGACAGGCCTTCAACTCAGCGGGGCTCGACGCGGTGCACTCGATCAGCCACGCCACGAGCGCGCACTACGACACCCACCACGGGCTCGGCAACGCGATCGCCACGTTCCCGGTGTGGGAGGCGAACCTGCCGTTCGCGTACCGCAAGTACGCCCGCATCGCGCAGGCCATGGGCGTCGACACCCGCGGGATGAGCGACGTGCAGGCCGCCGACGCCGCGCTCGACGCCGTTCGGCGACTCGCCGACGACGTGGGCATCCCCCAGAACTTCACGTCGCTCAACACCCTGCCCCGCTACAGCAAGAGCCGCATCGGTGAGGGGCGCTACGCGCACGCCGCCACCATCGCAGGCGACGACGCCGACTGCGCACGCGTCGCGCTGCACGCCCTGGGCGACGTGTGCACGGTGACCAACCCCAAGGCGCTCACGCTCGACTCCATGACCGCCCTCGTGCGTTCGGCCATGGTGGGGAGCCGGTGACCGGAGGCGGCCTGGCGATCGAGGCGGTCGAGGCCGTCGACGTCGACACCGTCACCAGGCTCCTGGCCGATCAGGGGTACCTGGCCGACCCGAACATCGCCACCGTCGCCACCCTGGCGGTGGCGCTGGGGCGCCCGATCCTGGCCGAGGGGCCTCCGGGCACCGGGAAGACCCAGCTCGCCGTGTGTCTGGCCGCCGCGCTCGGCCGCCGCCTGATCCGCCTCCAGTGCCACGAGGAGCTCGACGAGGCGCGCTCGCTGTACGAGTGGGACTACGGGCGGCAGATGCTGGCGATGCAGCTGCTCCGGCCCCGGCTCGACGAGGAGCTCGCCGCGTCCGGCTCGGGTCTCGACGCGGCGCTCGCAGGCACGGCCGGCGTCGAGCAGCTGTTCTTCTCGGATCGCTTCGTCGTCGAGCGGCCGCTGCTCGCCGCGGTGCGCTCCGCCGAGCCGGTGCTGCTGCTCGTGGACGAGGTGGATCGTGCCGACGAGGCGTTCGAGGCGCTGTTGCTGGAGGTGCTCGGCGAGCAGCAGGTGACGATCCCCGAGCTCGGCACGATCCGCGCCACCGCGCCGATCGCCGCCGTGATCACCAGCAACGACAGCCGCGAGCTCTCCGATGCGCTCCGTCGCCGCTGCCTCCGACTCGGGTTCTCGCACCCCGACGCGGAACGGGAGTCGGCGATCGTGGCGGCTGTGGTGCCCGACGTGGGTGCCGAGCTGCGTCGCTCGATCGTCGCCTTCCTCGGTGAGCTCCGCACCCTCGGGCTCCGCAAACCTCCGGGGATCAGCGAGACCCTCGACTGGGCACGAGCTCTGGTGCTGCTGGGTGCCGACGTGCTCGACGCCGATCTCGTCCGCTCGACGTTGGGGCTCGTGGTGAAGCACGCCGCCGACGAGGCGCTCGTGGCTCCGCGGGTGCCCGACCTGCTCGCCAGCGCCCGGTGACCGACGTCGTCGCCGCCTCGCGCGACCCGAGCGCGATCGATCCGCTCATCGGCCGGCTCGTCGCGCTGCTGCGCGCCCGAGGCGTCCCGATCTCCGTCGCCGAGGTGGTCGACGCGCACCGCGCCCTCGCCGTGGTGGGCGTCGCGCACCGCGCCCGGGCGCTCGGTGCGCTGCGGGCCACCCTGGTGAAGCACGGCGCGCACGACCGGGTGTTCGACGAGGTGGTGCAGCACCTGCTCGCCGAGCTCGCCGGGGTCGACCTGCGCGCCAGCCCGACCCCGGAGGAGGTGTTCGTCGCGACCCTCGACGCGCCGGCCGACGCCGCACCTCCACTCCCGGAGGAGGCCGAGCGGAACCGACTGCTCGGGGGCCCCGACGACGATGTGGACGGACCTCGCCGGCCGACCCGTGCCGATGCGACCGATGCGATCGATGACGGTGAGGCGATCGGGTTCGACGGTGTCGAGTTCGACGTCGCCGGAGCGGTGGCCGAGGCCGACCGTCGCTGGCACCGGTTGCTGCCGTCGGCTGCCGCTCGGGCCGAGGACGTGATGCCGGCGGCCGAGCGTCGCGACATCGAGCGGGCCGCCCGTGCGTTCGTGGCGCGACACCGCCGCGACACCCGACGGTGGGGGCCGGCACGTTCGGGGCGGCTCGACGTGCGGGCGACCGTGCGGCGGGCACAGCGGACCGGCGGCGTCCCGATGGTGCTCCGGCGTCGCGGGCGCGCCCGCCAGGCGCCACGTGTGCTGGTGCTCGCCGACGTGAGCGTGTCGGTCCGGCCGACGGCACGCCTCGCGTTGCACACCGCGGACGCGCTCACCCGCCGCAGCCGTGGTGTCCGGCTGCTGGTCTTCGTCGACCGTGTGGCCGACGCCACCGCCGTGGTCCGACGGCTCCCACCCGACGGTTCGGTCTCGGTGCTGCTCGACGGTGGTCTCGTCGACATCGGAGCGTCGTCCGACTACGGGTCGGCGCTGCGGGGCGTGTCGTCGATCGTGGGCACCTGGTTGCGTCCGAACACCACGGTCGTGGTGTTCGGCGACGGTCGCAGCAACGGCGCTGACCCGGGGTTCGAGGTCGTCGAGACCTGGAAGCGTCGGGTGCGCGAGGTGCACTGGTGCACCCCCGAGCCGCGCGGGGCGTGGCCGCTCGGGTTCGGGGAGATGCAGGGCTACGCCGAGCGGGTCACCGCCGCGCACCACGTGCGGAGTACGGCCGACGTGGTCGCAGCCCTCGACTCCTGATCCCGGACGTGCCGCAGGCGGTCAGGCCACCGCACCGGGGCGCACGTACGCCGTCAACAGCGAACCGTCCGACGTGCTCACCGCGAGGCTGCGGCCGTCTCGGCGCCACGCCAGCGCCAGCACGATGCCGTCGGCCGAGATCGTCCCGACGGGAGTGTCGAGGCGACCGGGGGACCAGAGGCGCACGTGGCCGCCCGCGTCACCGCTCGCGACCAGCCCGTCGGTCGGACTCGCCGCCAACGCCGTGATCGCGTCGTCGTGACCGACGAGGCGCAGCGGCTCGTCGGGTCGGTCGTCGCCGGAACGATGGTCGTCGTGCTCGTGGTCGTTGCCGTGGGCGGTGCGCCAGATGGGCGGTGCGGAATCGCCGTGACCGGCGTCGTCCGGTGTCCACACCGTCACCTCGTCGGCGGCCGCAGCGCACAGGTGCCTGCCGTCCGTCGTCCAGCAGAGCAGGCCGACGCGGTCGGGGTAGCCGGTGAGCTCGACGGACTCGGCACGGCCGGGCTGCAGCAGGTGGATCGAGCCCCCGAGGTCGCCGAGGGCCACCCGGCGGGCGCGACGGTCGCTCGCGACCGCCACGATCGTGGGCAGGGCGTGGTGGTCGTCGACGGTGCAGAAGCCGCCGTCGAACCACGAGCACCCGCGGATCCCGCCCACCACGGCCATGCGGCCGGCGACGCGGTCGAGCACCGTCACGGTGCCGACCCCCGGATCGACGGTCACGCCCGTGCGCAGCTCCCCGTCGGCCGCGGCGTCGACGTCCACCACGGTGAGCCGGTCGCCGTGTGCCACCACGAACCCGTCCCCGATCGCGGCCGCCGCCGTGATCGACCCTCCGAGCGGTGCGGACGCGGTTCCCGACGTGGAGAACGCCACCACGCGTCCGTCGAGCGCACCGCACAGCACCACGCCCGACCCGACGGCGAGCGCCGTGGGCGGCGCGTCGAGACGGTGGCGCACGTGCACCCCGTCGGTCGCGACGCAGACGGTGCCGTCGTCGCACGCGGCGACGAGGTCGCCGTCGCTCCACGCGAGGTGCCGGGCGGAGTCGTCGAGCGCGTCGCGGCGGACCACCTCCACCCAGGTGAGCAGGTCCACGCCGGTCAGCTCAGGCGGGTCGACTCGAACTCGTGGCGGAGCGCGTCGGCGTCGAGGCCGTACCCCACGATCGCAACGACGCTGCGAAGCGACCGGTCGCCGGGCGGGTGCTCCTGCTCGGAGTGGCTCGTCGCGTAGCTGCGCACACCGCGGCAGCACACGCGGTGCTCCTGTCCGGTCACCGCGACCGCACCCTGCAACCGCAGCAGCCTCGGCCCGTGCGCGGCGATCACCTGGTCGAACCAGGTCTCGACTGCGTCTGGGTCGAGCAGGCCGTCGACCTCGCAGTGCACCGTGACCGGGAGGTCGGCCCCATCGGCGACGACGAACGGCTCCTCGAGGCGAGCGGCCGCGAGTTGGGGGGCGCCGTGCCAGGCTCGCAGGTCGACGAGCGCGGACATGTCGATCGGCGACACGGACGGCACGGCGACATACCCGAAACGGTTCACGGTGCGGACCGCACGGAGCACCCGGCCGAGTGCGTCGTCGGTGAGGTCGATCGCCCGGGCCACCAGCACCCGGTCGGCCACCGCCAGCCGCTGCAGCCCGAGTGCGTCGTCGAAGGGCAGGTCGAGCGCCAGGCGCGTGCCGAGCGAGACGGCGTCGACGGTGGCGATCACGCTGTCGAGGTCCACCAGTCGCTGCAGGTCGGGCTCGGAGAGGATCGTCTGCGTGACGGTGGAGAGGTCGCGAGCCGGGTCGACGACCACGATCACGCGCTGTGCCGGTCGGGGTCGTTCGAGGACCAACCGGATCGCCTGCACCAGGTCGAGGCGGCTCCGGCAGCACGGGCAACCCTCGGTGCGGTCGCCCTCCACGGCACCGACCACGAGCCAGTCGACACCGGTCGCCGGCTCGGGAGCGGCGGACTCGGCGATCACCGCCACGCGCTCGCCCGGGTCGGCGGCGGCCAGGCCGGCGCCGAGGCGGACCGCGAGCAGCGCGGCCTCGTCGCCGCCCGCGACCACGGTGACCGGGGTCGTCCGACGCAGGGCCGCCGAGGGCTCGGACGGTTGCAGCCCGTGGGACGCCGGCTCGGGAGTCGACGGCTCGGGCTCGACGGTCACGCCTTCGGGGCCTTCCGCGTGCCGTAGCGCTTGTTGAACCGCTCGACGCGGCCGGCGGTGTCGACGATCTTCATCTGGCCCGTGAAGTACGGGTGGGTGAGGTTGGAGATCTCGACCGTGAAGAGCGGGTACGTCTGTCCGTCCTCCCACTCGATCGTCCGATCGGTCCGCACCGTGGAGGCGCCCAGCCACCGCTGGCCGATCGACACGTCCTCGAAGACCACGGGTCGGTACTCGGGGTGGATGTCACGCTTCATGCGGGCACTGTACAGGAATCAGTCCGAATCCGATATCGTCGGCCGACATGTCGAACGTGTGCCAGCTCTTCGGGACGAAGCCCGGCTTCGGGAAGTCGGTCTCGCACTCCCACCGCCGCACGAACCGCCGGTGGGACGCCAACATCCAACACAAGCGCTACTACCTGCCGAGCGAGCGACGCTGGATCCGTCTCACGCTCTCCACGCGTGCGATCAAGACGATCGATCGTCGTGGCATCGAGTCCGTCGTGGCCGAGCTGCGCGCCCGGGGGGTGAAGGTCTGATGTCCAAGGCGAGCAAGGACCGTCGCCCGATCATCAAGCTGAAGAGCACCGAGGGCACGGGCTACACCTACGTCACCAAGAAGAACAAGGTGAACGACCGCGAGCGCATCGAGCTGAAGAAGTACGACCCCGTGCTGCGCCGCCACGTCGTGTTCAAGGAAGAGCGCTGACGCATCCGCCCGACGGCGTCGCCCGGCGCCGGACGCGGGACGACCCCGGCCGGCTGGTGCCGGACCGGGGTCGTGTCACGGGGTGACGCGTTCGTCGGACGATCGGGACGCGTGGTGCTCAGCGCAGGTCGAAGCGGTCGAGCTCCATCACCTTCACCCAGGCCCGCACGAAGTCGTGCACGAGGTGCTCGCCGGCGTCGTCGCCGCCGTACACCTCGGAGATCGCCCGCAGGCGGCTGTTCGACCCGAACACCAGGTCGGCCGCCGTGGCCGTCCACCGCACGTCTCCCGTCGCCGGGTCGCGCAGCTCGTGGACGTGCTCCTCGGTGGCCGAGGGCCGCCACGTGAGACCGCCGTCGAGCAGGTTGCGGAACACGTCGTTGCTCAGCACGCCCGGCCGATCGGTGAACACGCCGTGCCGGACACCGCCGACGTTCGCGTTGATCGCTCGCAGCCCACCGAACAGCACCGTCATCTCGGCGGCGGTGAGCGTGAGCAGCTCGGCGCGCTGCAGGAGCAGCTGCTCGGGCGGCAGCTTCTGACCCTCGGCGAGATGGTTGCGAAAGCCGTCGGAGCGGGGCTCGAGCACGGCGAACGACTCGACGTCGGTCATCTCCTGCGTGGCGTCGGTGCGGCCGGGCGTGAACGGCACGGTGACCTCGACGCCGCCCGCACGAGCGGCCTGCTCGACGCCGGCGCCGCCGGCGAGCACGATCAGGTCGGCCATCGAGATGCGCTCGCCGCCGGCCGCCGCGTCGAAGTCGCGCTTCACGCCCTCCAGCACCGACAGCACTCGTGCCAGCCGCTCGGGCTCGTTGACCGCCCAGCTCCGCTGGGGCTCGAGCCGGATGCGGGCGCCGTTCGCGCCGCCACGCTTGTCGGTGCCACGGAACGTCGACGCCGACGCCCAGGCGGTGAACACGAGGTCCTGCACCGACAGACCCGAGGCGAGCACTCGCTGCTTCAGCGTCGCCACGTCGGCCGCGTCGACGAGCTCGTGGTGCACCGGCGGCACGGGGTCCTGCCAGATCAGCATCTCGGACGGCACCTCCGGCCCGACGTAGCGGGACACCGGGCCCATGTCGCGGTGCGTCAGCTTGAACCAGGCGCGGGCGAAGGCGTCGGCGAACCGCTCGGGGTCGCGGTGGAACCGCTCGGAGATCTCGCGGTAGATCGGGTCGAACGCGAGCGCCATGTCCGCGGTCGTCATCATCGGCGGGTTCTTCTTGCCGGGCACGTGCGCATCGGGGACGAGCTCCTGCGCCTCGGGGTTCTTCGGCTTCCACTGCTTCGCGCCGGCGGGGCTCTGGGTGAGCTCCCACTCGAAGCCGAGCAGGTTGTCGAAGTAACCGTTGTCCCACGTGGTGGGGTGGTTGGTCCAGGCACCCTCGATGCCGCTGGTGATCGTGTCGGCGCCCTTGCCGGTGCCGAAGCTGCTGCGCCAGCCGATGCCCATCGAGTGCACCGGGCAGCCCTCGGGCTCGGGGCCCACGAGCGAGGCGTCGCCGGCTCCGTGCGCCTTGCCGAAGGTGTGACCCCCGGCGATCAGCGCCACGGTCTCCTCGTCGTTCATCGCCATCCGGCGGAACGTCTCGCGGATGTCGCGAGCCGACGCCAGCGGGTCGGGCGTGCCGTTCGGGCCCTCGGGGTTCACGTAGATGAGGCCCATCTGCACGGCGCCGAGCGGATCGCTGAGCTCGCGGTCGCCGCTGTAGCGCGCATCGCCGAGCCAGGTGTCCTCGGCTCCCCAGAACACCTCCTCCGGCTCGTACACGTCTTCGCGGCCGCCGCCGAAGCCGAACGTCGGCAGACCCATGTCCTCGATCGCGACGTTGCCGGCGAGCACCATGAGGTCGGCCCACGAGAGCGTGCGGCCGTACTTCTGCTTCACCGGCCACAGCAGGCGACGGGCCTTGTCGAGGTTGGCGTTGTCGGGCCAGCTGTTGAGCGGCGCGAACCGCAGCTGGCCGCTGCCGGCGCCACCGCGGCCGTCGGAGATGCGGTACGTGCCTGCCGCGTGCCAGGCCATGCGGATGAACAGCCCGCCGTAGTGACCCCAGTCGGCGGGCCACCAGTCCTGCGACGTCGTCATCACCTGGACGATGTCGCGCTTCACGGCGTCGAGGTCGAGCGTCGCGAACGCTGCGGCGTAGTCGAAGTCGGCGCCGTAGGGTCCGGGCTTCGGGGCGTGCTTGTCGAGCACGGAGAGATCGAGCTGGTCGGGCCACCAGTCGGCGTTCGTGCGGGGCCGGTGGGCGGACGGCTCGGGTGGGGTGATGACGGGGTTCTCGCTCTCGGACACGACGGGTTCCTTTCGTGGCGGCGATGTCGCCGGGTGTCGCTGGATGACCTCAGGATGCCGGATGATTCGCCATAAGGAAAGGACCGAGTTCCTCTCGGAGCGATAATCTGAGACTATGAATCAGCCCACGCTGCAGCAGCTCCGCTATGCCGTGGCCGTGGCCGACGAGCGGAACTTCGGTCGTGCCGCGGCGCTGTGCTTCGTCAGCCAACCGGCGCTCAGCTCCCAGATCCGTGAACTGGAGGGCCGGCTCCGGGTGCAGCTGTTCGAGCGCGGCCCCCGCGGGGTGCTCGTCACGCCCGCCGGGGCCGAGGTCGTGAGCAGGGCGCGGCGGATCCTGCACGACGTCGACGCCCTGTGCGAGGCGGCGGTCGGCGCGGGCGACGTCCTGTCCGGCCCGCTCCGACTCGGCGTCATCCCCACCGTCGCCCCCTACGTCCTGCCGGCAGCACTGCACGCGGTGGCCGAGACGTACCCGTCGCTCGAGCTGTACCTGCGCGAGGACCGGACCGACGATCTCGTCGCCCAGCTGCAGTCGGGCGACCTCGACCTGCTGCTGCTCGCCCTGCCACTCGATCGCAGCGGCGTGACCGAGCTCCCGCTGTTCGACGAGGCGTTCCGGCTCGCGATGCCGCACGACCACCGTCTCGCGGGGCGGCGACGCTGCAGCACCGCCGACCTGGTGGGCGAGCGGCTCGTCCTCCTCGAGGACGGGCACTGCCTGCGCGACCAGGCGCTCGCCGTGTGTTCGACCTCGGGTGCGGTCGGGGGAGCGGAGGTGCAGGGGACGAGCCTGCCCACCGTGGTGCAGATGGTGGGTGCTGGCCTCGGGGTCACGCTGCTGCCCGAGATGACCGTCGAGCGCGAGGCGCGCCCCGTGCGCAACGTGGTGGTGCGCGACCTCCACCCCGCGCCCACGCGGACCGTCGGGCTGGCCTGGCGCTCGTCCTCCGCGCGCGGCGACGCCTACCGCCGTCTCGGCGAGCTGATCGCGTCCGCCCGTCGAGGTCGCTGACCTCGGTGCGTCCCCGGCCTCAGCGCGTCGTTGCCGACGTCGCGGTGGCCGGCGTCGGTGCCGGTGCGGCGGGGACCAGGCCGTGGCGGGCGAGGTACCGGCGGCGACCGCGCTCGCCCACCGCCGCGAACCGCGGCTCCACCCTGCGGATGAGCCACGGGAACGCCCCGAGCAGGCGCGTGGTCAGCGAGTCGGTGTACGGCACGTAGGTCTCGAGCTTGCCGCTCTCGAGCGCCGCCATGCCGCCGCCGGTGACGAACGCCGTCCGGCGGGTCACGCCGTCACTGCGACCGGAACCGGCGCTGCGGTGCGCAGCTGATCGAACACGCCGTCGTGCAGGTCGGGCCAACCGAGCTGGGTCCGCACCTTCGCCATGTGCTTGCGATAGGCGCTGATCTCGACGTAGGTGGCGTGCCGGTCGGAGCCGACGAAGTGGATCCCGCCGGTCAGGTCGGGTCGATCGGCGGCGACCAACCGGTCGATGCCCGCCGAGCGGCCGCTCTGGCGTGCGGCGATCGTCCTCGCGATCAGGTCGGCCATCTGGTCGAACAGCTTGTAGGCGCCGCCGTTGGTCTCCATGTAACCCAGCGCGTACAGCGAGGGATCGGTGCGGGAGAACAGGTTCAGGTAGAGATCGGGTCGGCCGCCGCGCCACTGCAGGTGCGACGGGTCGAGGTACGGGATGCTCCAGCGGTACCCCGTTGCGCAGAGCACGAGGTCGAAGTCCTCCGAGGTGCCGTCCGTGAAGTGCACGGTGGTGCCGTCGAAGCGGGCGACGTCCGGCTTGGCCACGACGTCGCCGTGCGACAGGTGGTGCAGCAGTTGGGTGTTCATGATCGGGTGCGTCTCGAACAGCCGGTGGTCCGGCTTCGGCAGGCCGTAGCGGGAGAGGCGCCCGTTGAGGACTCGGAGCATCACGCCGAACATGCGCTGCTCGAGCCACATCGGCAGGTGCGGACCCGACGCGGCGAACTCGTCGCTCGGGATGCCGAAGAGGTGCTTGGGGATGAAGTGGTAGCCCCGGCGCAGGCTGATCGCCGCCCGGTCGGCCGCCTGGGCGGCGTCGCACGCGATGTCGACACCGGAGTTGCCCGCCCCGATCACCAGCACTCGCTTGCCGCTGAACTCCGACATCGAGCGATAGGTGTTCGAGTGCCGGATCTCGCCGGTGAAGGTGCCCGGGTAGTCGGGCATCGAGGCGTGCCAGTTCGTTCCGGTGGCGCACACGAGCGAGCCGTAGTGGTGCACGCCGCCGTCGGTGGTGGTGACCGTCCACCCGTCGGCGGTCCGCTCGGTGGCGGCGACGCCAACGCCGAACCGGACGTGCTCGTGAAGGCCGAAGGTCTCCGCGAAGGAACGCATGTAGGCGAGGATCTGCCGGTGCGACGGGTAGTCCGGGTAGTGCTCGGGCATCGGGAAGTCGTGGTAGTGCGACTGGGTCTTCGACGAGATGAAGTGCGCGGAGTCGTACACGGGTGAACCCGGGTTCGACTGGTCCCAGATGCCGCCCACGTCGCCGTGTCGTTCCCACACGTCGAAGGGAACCCCCCGTGCGAGCAGCGCCCGCGCCAGGGCCATGCCCGCCGGCCCTCCGCCCACCACGCACACCCGATCCGATGCCTGTGCCACAGCGTCCTCCTGCGATCCTCGAACGTGAGGACATCTCACGTTCCTCGGAACGGTACGTGGTCGATCTCGGGCCGTCAAGGGGAATCTGATACTCTCTCAGGTTCGTGGACGAGCGTGTCGGCGTGACGGACGAGGTGCCGGCGCACCGCCGCCGCCTGCCCAAGCAGGAGCGATCGCGCCGGCGCGTGGAGGCGGTCCTCGCCGCCGCCCACGAGCTCGTGGTCGAGCACGGCAGTGAGGCGCTCACGATGACCGAGGTCGCGGCGCGCGCAGGCGTGTCGATCGGATCGGTGTACCAGTACTTCCCGGACAAGCCGGCGATCCTGCGCGAACTCGCGCTGCGGATCATGGAGCGTGTGCACCACGGCCTCGTCGACGCGCTCGCCGGCATCGACTCGGCGCCGAGTGCCGTCGAACGGGTGGACGTCGCGCTCGCTGCCTACCACGAGATGTTCCTGTCCGAGCCCGGCATCCGTGACATCTGGGCGGCCACGCAGTCCGACAAGGAGTTGCAGCGGCTCGACGTGGAGGACAGCCGCGACAACGGTCGTGCCATCGCCCGTGCGCTCACGCCGTTCGTGGCGCGTCGCGACCGAGATCGGCTGGAGGTGCTCTGCCTGCTGCACGCGCACCTCGCCGGTGCCGCAGCTCGTCTCGCCCTCGCCGTCGGGGGCGACGAGGGCCGCGCGCTGATGGTCGAGTTCCGCCGCTCGGCGCGACGCGACCTCGACGCACTGCTGGTCGAGCCGCGACGCCGATCCTGACGTCGACGGCGGACGGGACACCGCGAAGGGGCTCAGCTGCCGGACGCGGCCGCCATCACGGCCAGGAACTCCTCGCGCTCGGGGCCGAGCTTCGGCGCCGGCGGACGCTGGTCCTTCTGGGCGTGCGCGGTCATGGCCGCGGTGAGCACCTTCGGGTCGGTGAACAGCGCGTCGGGCGCGTCGAGCATGTTGAACGACCGGAAGAACGCTCGGAAGACGTCGGCGTCCACGCGGGTCGCGGGCAGCAGCCCGTTGAGGACGAAGTCGCGTGTGGCGGCCGCGGCCGGGTCGGGGTGACCACCGTCGTGCATCGCGGTGTGGAGCTTGATCCGGTCGGCGTCCTGACGCACCGCCAGCGTGTAGTGCGGCTCCAGCTCGGTGCGCACCGCCGTGTCCATCGCGTGGGCGAGCGCCACCCGGTCGCGGCCGTGCTCGCGCAGCGCCCGCGAGAGCGCCTCGGCGGCGATGCCCGCGGTGGAGCACCCCTTGCCGTACCAGGGGTTCGTGGCGAGCGCGGCGTCGCCGATCACCACCAGACCCGTGACGACCGGCCGGTCGTCCACCACGAAGCGGCGCACGCGGTTCTTCAGGCGGGCCATCGACTCCACGCCCGTGATCGGGTCGGCGAGGTCGTCGGCGGTCCACGGATCGAGCGGCTTCAGCGTGCGGATCGCCGCCTCCCACGCCGCCTCGTCGCGCAGCGCCATCAGCTCGCGGTCGCCGGTCGGGATGCCGAACGTGATCGAGAACGTGCGGTTGTCGCCGTAGAAGCCGGCGAACGCGACGTACCCGAGGTCGCCGCCGGCCCCGTCCTTGGTGAGCAGCGGGAGCTCCTGCCCCTCGCGCAGGCGGTAGAAGCGCGACAGGTACACGATGCCCGCCTCGCTCTCCTCCTCGAGCGGCTGCACCGCACCGCCGAGCTCGGCGATCCAGTCGAGCACCGGCGAGTGCCGCCCGCCACCGACGACGACCAGGTCGGCCTCGACGGTGGTGCCGTCCTCCAGGCGGAGGCCGCGCACCGCGGGCACGTTCCCTCGGTCGGTGTCAGCGTCGGCCAGCAGCCCGGCCACACCGACCCCACCGCGCCACACGACACCCGGCTCGGCCGTCACGGCCTTGCGCAGCACCCACTCGATCGTGAGCCGGCGGCAGCAGAGCAGCACCAGGTCCTCGTCGCCGGGCCGTGGCTCGCGGTCGGTGATGTCCGCCGGCAGGATCCGTTCGACCGACAGCTCGGTCGCACCCTGCGCCAGCAGCTCGTCGAGCACGTCCGGGGCGCGCTCGCGCAGGATCTTGCGCAACCGCGCCAACAGCGCGTGCGACTGGCGGGCGTGGGCCGCGCCACGGCGGTCCCAGCCGTCGAAGGCCTCGTCGGCGGTCTCGGGCAGATCGGTGTCGTCGCGCTCGTACACGGTGACCCGGTGGCCGTCGCGGGCGAGCACGAGTGCGGCGAGCATGCCGGCCATACCGCCGCCGACGACGGCGACGTCCTGGGGGTCGGCGACCCGGTCGAGGACCGCGGCGGGGGTGTGCTGGGGGGTGGTCTGCTGGGCGGTGGTCTGCTGGGCGGTGGTCATGGGTTCAGAGGCTCCGGAGGAAGTCGAGCAGCGCCTCGTTCACCTCGGCGGGGCGCTCCTGCTGGGTCCAGTGGCCGCACCCCTCGAGCACGATCGAGCGGTGCAGCTTCGGCAGGGTGGTGCCGAACGCGGCGATCGCCGGGGCACCCCAGACGGTGGGGCCGTCGCGGTCCCCGCCGACGAACAGCGCCGGCACGTCGATGCGGGCGCCGCGGAAGGCGGCGAGGTCCTCCCAGTCGCGGTCGACGTTGCGGTAGCGGTTGAGCGGTCCCCGGAACCCGGAGTGCTCGAACTCGCTCGTGTACACGTCGAGGTCGTCCTCGGTGAGCCAGGCCGGCAGGGTGTCGGGGAAGCTGAAGCGGTCGCGCATCCGCGCGCCCCGTGGGATGGTGGCGATCGTGCCCTTCGTGAGGTCGGGCGGCGGCGCGTCGCCCGAGCCGCTGAACATGAAGCCGAGCAGCCAGCCGCGCACGTCGGCCTCGATCTCGGCCTCGGCCCGGCCGGGCTCCTGGAAGTACTCGACGTAGAACTCCTCGTCGCCCGCCATCGCCCGCATCGCGACGCTCGGCCGAACCTCGCCCGGGGGTGCGAACGGGACCGACAGACCGGCCACCGCGGTGAACACGTCGGGCCGCAGCATCGCCGAGTTCCAGGCGATCGGGGCGCCCCAGTCGTGGCCGACGATGGTCGCGGTGCGCTCGCCGAGCGCTGCCACCAGGCCGACGTTGTCGGCCACGAGACGCACCATCCGGTAGTCCTCCACCGCGAGCGGCTTCGACGAGCGGCCGTAGCCGCGCACGTCGATCGCGACCGTGCGGTAGCCGGCCGCGGCGAGCGCGGGGATCTGGTGCCGCCACGAGTACCACGACTCCGGGTAGCCGTGCACCAGCAGCACCAGAGGCCCCTCACCGGCCTCCACGCAGTGCACCCGGTGGTCGCCCACCCGCACGACGTGCGAGCGGGCGCCGGCAGGCAGGTGTGCGGCGCTCACGAGCGGGTCGCGATCTCGCCGGCCCGGGCGTCGGCGACGTAGCCGTCGGCGGCGCTCCAGGTGACCTCGCCGTTCACGACCACCGTGTCCACGCCCTCCTGACGGCGGATCCAGCGCAGGCCGTCGCCGGGGAAGTCGTCCGAGGCGATCTCGGGTCCGCGGCCGATCGTGTCGGCGTCGAAGACGACGACGTCGGCGGCGTACCCGGCCGACAGCAGCCCGCGGCCGCGGAGCTTCCAGATCTGCGCCGGGTCGAGGGTGATCTTCTTGACCGCGGCCTCGAGGCTGAGCGACTTCGTGGTGCGGACGAACTCGGAGAACAGGTAGCCCGTGTCACCGAAGGTGGAGAACGACCCGACGTGGGCACCACCGTCGGAGGCACCGAGGTGCACGTACGGGTGGGCGAGCAGGTCGCCGACCGCCTGCGAGTTCTGGTGGCCGATGCTGGCCCGGATGAACCAGGTGCCGAGGTCCTCGTCGAGCGCCAGGTCGACGATCGTGTCGCCGTGGGTGGCGCCGCGATCCCGAGCGATGTCGTCGATGGAACGACCGATCAGGTCGTCGTTGCGCTGGTGCACCACGTCGCGCACCACGAACCCGCCGGCCCCGAGACCGGCGTTCGGGCGCAGCGCCAGGCCGTTCATCTCGTCGACGAGCGCCTGACGCTGGTCGGCGACGGCGGCGAGCTTGTCGTTGCGGTCGCGGATCGACGCCACCTTCCACCACGTCGGCATCGTGAGCAGCATCAGGCTGCGCTGGTCGAGGGTGAAGCTGATGTCGATCGGCCGGGTCTGCACCTGCGGCCACACGGCGGCACCGCGGGCGCGGGCCGACTCGATGGCCTCCATCACGCGCATGACGCCCCGGTGGTTCGCGTCGGAGTGGAACAGCGGCGACAGCGTGGTGGTGATGCCGTGGCGCAACGACAGCTCGGCGAGCTGCTCGATGCGGGCGATCGTGAGGTCGGTGTCGAAGAACTCGTGGACGATCTGCAGGATCGCGTCGCGCTCGCCCAGCACGGCGGACAGCGCGTCGAGCTCCTCCGGCGCGGCCCAGCGGCTCGGCACGGGCCGGTAGCTCTCGTCGATGTCGACGAAGCTCGTGGAGAGCCCCACCGCGCCGGCGTCGAGGCAGGTGCGCAGCAGATCGGCCATCGCGCCGATCTCCTCCGCCGTGGCCGCCCGTGCCTGCGCGTCGGGGCCCATCACGAACATGCGCAGCACCGAGTGGCCGACGAGCGGCGCGACGTTCAGCGCCAGGTTCCCGGTGAGCGCGTCCAGCCAGCCCCCGAACCCCTCGCCCCAGCGCCAGTCGACGCCGGCGTCGAAGGCGGCCTCGGGCATCTCCTCGATCAGGCGGAACATGCGGCTGAACGCATCGCGCTGGTCGATCCGCAGCGGTGCGAGCGACAGCGAGCAGTTGCCCGGCACCACCGTGGTGACGCCGTGCTCGATCGCCGGGAACGCGTACGGGTCGAAGCACAGCTGGGCGTCGTAGTGGGTGTGCGGGTCGATGAACCCCGGTGCCACCACCCGGCCCGTCGCGTCGATCACGCGGTGTGCCTCGCCGGCGCGTCCGCCCACGGACACGATGCGGCCGCCCACCACGGCGACGTCGCCGCGTCGAGCGGGCAGCCCCGAGCCGTCGACGATCAGTCCGTCACGGATGACGAGATCGAGCATGACCTTCCCCCTGTCGTTCCAGCGCCGGGAGCACCACGCTCCACGGCTGTCCCACGAGCTCGTCGATCGAGCCGACGCCTGCCCGGTCGAGCGAAGCGGTGCACGCCTCCTCGTCGAGCGAGATGGTGGACGTGCCGCCGTTGTCGTAGGTGAGCTCCACCTCGATCTCGGCGCGTCCGTCGTGCCCACCCACCACGGTGGCCCGAGTGATGATCGCGGTCATCGCCCGCACCACCCCCAGCATCCACAGCTCGATCGCCTCACGGCGTGGTCGCCGCCGGCGGCGGCTCGGTGAACACGATGTCGCTCGGCAGCAACCCACCGGAGCGGCCGAGACCGGCCCGCGCCGCGAGGTGCAGGTTCCAGGAGAGCAGCTGCTGCGCCCCGTGCTCCGTGCTCGGCAGCTCGCGCGCGGCGATCGCTGCCAGGTCGTCCCCCGCCTGCGGGAACACGTACTGCCGACGTCCCATTCGTGAGAGCGTACGCAGTGGGACCGGTTCCGTCCGAGCGGAGCCTCCGGTCCGTCGTGGCTGCGACTCGGTGTCAGCGGAGGGCGCCGTAGACCAGCGACCGCAGCTGGCTCGGGAAGTCGAACGTGCCCGAGGGCATGAGCTGGGTCATGAACACCACGCCGAGCTCCTCGGCCGGATCGACCCAGAACGTGGTCGACGCCGCGCCGCCCCACATGAACGACCCCGCCGATCCGACGGCGCCGGTGGCCTGCGGTCCCTTCGACACGGCGACCGTGAGGCCGAACCCGTTGCCGCTGAACCCGACCTCGCCGTAGCCGGTCGGCAACGCCATCTCCGACATCTCACCGTCGTTCGGCAGGTGGTTGGTGCCGATCAGCTCGACGGTCTTGCGGCCGAGCACGCGTGCGCCGTCGAGCTGGCCGCCCCCGGCGAGCATCGCGACGAAGCGCAGGTAGTCGGGCAGCGTGCCGACGAGGCCGCCTCCACCGTTGAACAGCTTCGGGACGCGCAGGTAGGTGCTGCGCGTCGGATCGTCGATCAGCACGAGCTCCTTGCGGGCGTTGCGGCCGTAGCAGGCGGAGAACCGGCTCACCTTGTCCTCGGGCACCCAGAACTCGGTGTCGGTCATCCCCAACGGGCCGAACACCTCGCGGCGCAGGTACTCGTCGTAGGGCAGGCCCGACATGATCTCCACGAGGCGGGCGGCGACGTCCATGCCGTGCGAGTACAGCCAGGTGCTGCCGGGCTGGAACCGCAGCGGCCAGTCGCCGAACGCCGTCGCCATCGACGCGAGGTCGTGGCCGGCCAGCCAGTTGCGTTCACCCAGCACCAGGTCGCCGTTCTCCTCGCCGTAGCCGATACCCGACGTGTGGGTGAGGATGTCCCGGATGGTCGGTGGGCGGTGCGCCGGCACGAGCCGCCAGCCACCGTTCGGGTCGGGCTCGCGCACCTGGAGGTTCTTCCACTCCGGGATCCACCGCTCCACCGGGTCGTCGAGGCGGAAGTGCGCCTGCTCGTAGAGCGTCATCATCGCCACGCCGGTGATCGGCTTGGTCATCGAGTAGAGCCGCCAGATCGTGTCGTCGGTGACCGGCAGGCCCCGCTCGCGGTCGCGCAGGCCGAAGTTGCCGACGTAGCCGACCGTGCCGCCCCGCACGATCGCCACCTGCGCACCGGCGATCTTGCCGGCGTCCAGGTAGCGCGTCCGGAGGTGGTGCTCGATGCGTGCGAGCCGGTCCTCGTCGAGCCCCGCCCCTGCTGCGTCCACGTCCATCCCGAGCCCCCCTGCCGTCGTGGCGACCCCGATCCGTCGAGTCGCCGTCCCCGCCGCACAGGTTGGCACGCGTGTCACCGCCGCCCCGATGCGGCGCGCCCCGATCGCGTGCCGCCGCACGTCCTGGGCGCCACGCGCGGACGAACCGCCTGGAGATCGGAACTCACCGGCACCCAGGACATCCAGCCCCGATTCCTGGGTGCCAGTGAGAGCTCACCGCCGCAGGTGAGCCGGACGTCGCGGCACCCAGGAGATCGGCGTCAGGGGTGTTCGAAGGCGGTCACCACGCCGGCGAAGTTGCGGACCTTGGCGCCCGCCGCGTCTCGCGCAGCCAGGGAGAAGGCACCCGACGACACCACCGACACGTTGCCGTCGGCGTCGCGGACGGTGACCGAACCGGAATCGGTGGTGCCGACGACGGCCACGACCTGACCGGACTTCGGTGTCACCTGGGCGCACTTCACGCCCTTGCTCGCGCGGCCCTGCACGGGGAACTCCGAGATCGCGACCCGCTTGGCGCCACCCTTGGCCTGCACGACCAGCAGGCGGTCGTCGTCGGCCGCCGGGTGGATCGCTCCGACGACCTCGTCGCCGGGAGCGAGCTTGATGCCACGCACGCCCGCCGCCGAGCGCCCCATCGGGCGGACGTCGTCGGGCACGAAGCGCACGGCCTGGCCGTTGCGGGTGACGATCAGCACCGGCCGGTCGCCGTGGAACTCGAGCACCTGCACCACACGTGCGCCGGGCGACACCTTCACCAGCGAGATGCCGCCCTTGCGGTCGCCACCGACGAGGTCGTCGCCCTCGATCCGCTTCACCTGACCGTCGCTCATCACGAGCAGCAGGTCGGTCGGGAACGTGGGGTCGACCCACCAGCCGAGCACCCTGTCGGCAGGGTCGAGTCCGGCGAACACGTTCACGGCGGCCGTCGGCTTGTCGGTCGGCACCGCCGTCCCGAGCGCTCGGTGCAGCTGCCCCGACGACGTGATCACCACCAGGTTCTGGGCGGTGGAGGTGTCGAACGTGCGGAGCGGCTCGAGCTTCGGCTTGGCCTTCGAGTTCGCACGCAGCGCCTGCATGTAGCCGTTGGCGTCGACCATCACCGAGATCGGCTCGTCGAGCACCATCGCCGCCTTGGACACGCGCTGGGCGACCTCGGTCGTGATGGTGGTGACGCGTGGCGCGACGCCGTCGAACTGCGGGAGCACCTCTTCGAGTTCGGTGCCCACCTGCCGGCGCAGGGCCGTGGGCGATCCGAGCAGCTTGCGCAGCTTGGCCGCCTCCTTCTCGAGCTCGACCGCCTCCTTCTGGAACTCGATGACGGCGTCCTCGGTGAGCTGACCGAGGCTGAGGTCGAGCACGGCGTTGGCCTGACCCTCGTCGATCTCGAACTCGGCCATCAACGACGTGCGCGCGATCGCACGCGTCTTCGACGTGCGCACGATCTGGATCGTGCGGTCGATGTCGATCAGCACCGCCAGGAAGCCGCGCAGGCGGTGCAGCCGGTCGTCGATCTTCTCGAGCCGTCGCTCGGACCGTCGGACGATCACGCGGATGCGGTGGTCGATCCAGGCCTGGATCACCGAACGCAGGTTGTAGAGGCGCACCGAGCCGTGCTCGTCGAGGAAGTGCATCTGCACCTTGTTGGTGACCTGCAGGTTGGTCCAGCGCAGCAGTGCGGGGATGACCTGATCGGCGGTGATGCCCGATGCGAGCCCGAGCGTGAGCCGGGTGGCGCCGTCGCTCGACTCGTCGTTGTAGTCGACGATGCCGGCGAGGTTGCCCTCGTCGAGCGCGTCCCCGACGGCGGCGATGAACTTCTCCGTGGAGCCCGTGGTGGTGTCCGCGTAGGGGAGCGAGGTGATCACCAGCTGCTGGCGGCCGCGGCCGAGCTCCTCCACCGTCCACGCGCCGCGTACCACCACACGGCCGACACCGGCGCGGTAGATGTCGGTCATCTCGTCGCCGTTGGTGATCGTGCACTCCTGCGGGAACGACGGCCCGGGCAGGTGCTCCATCAGCTCGTCGACCGTGGCCTTCGGGTTGGCGATGAGGTGCAGCGTGGCGGCGATCACCTCGCGCGGGTCGTGCGGCGGCAGGTACGACGACAGGCCGACGGCGATGCCGTTCGCACCGTTGACCAGCAGTTGCGGGAACGCCGCCGGCAGCACCAGCGGCTCCTCGGTGGAGCCCTCGTAGTTCTCGACCATCGGCACGGTGCCGAGGTCGATGTCGTCGAGCATCAGCATCCCGGCGAACCCCAACCGGGTCTCGGTGTAGCGGGCGGCGGCGGGGGCGAAGTCGGGGCTGCCGTAGTTCCCGTGGAAGTCGAGCAGCGGCACCAGGTTCGCGAAGGGCTGCGCGAGGCGTGTGAGCGCGTCGGCGATCGACTGGTCGCCGTGCGGGTGGAACAGCGCCATCGTGTCGCCCACCACGCGGGCCGTCTTCACGAACGGCCGGTCGGGGAACAGGCGCTGGATGTGCATGTCCCACAGGATCCGGCGGTGCACCGGCTTCAGCCCGTCGGCGGCCGACGGCACCGCGCGGTCCTCGATCACCTGCTGGCCGTAGGCGAAGTAGTCGCGGTCGAGCTGCTCCACCGCCGGCAGCTCGACCACGACCTCCTCGAAGTCGGCGGTCGGCACCACCCGGTTCGACGCCTTCGGGGTGCCCTTGCCCTTCGTCGTGGCCATCAGTTGCTCCCTCCGACGCTCGACCCGACGGACAGCGTCTCGCCCGTGCGTTCCAGGAACCAGGCCTTGCGGGCGTCCGACTTCGGTCCGAACAGCTTCTCGGTCAGCTTCGCCAGACCGGCGGGGTCGTCGACCACCACCCGGCCGATCGTGCGTCCGGACCCGATCACGAGGCGGAGCTCCTGGTGGTCCATCTCGCCCAGCCCCTTCATGCGGCTGACGTGCGCCTTGTGGTCGGGGTGCTCGGCGCGGAACGCGGCCAGTGCCGCGTCGTCGGCCAGGTAGATCCGCTCGCCGCGCAGCGTGGTGGACCACAGCGGCGGCATCGCGTAGAACAACCGCCCGCTCTCGATGAAGCCCGGGCACCACGTGTACAGGAACGCCTCGATCAGCGACCGGATGTGGAGGCCGTCGTTGTCGGCGTCGGCCACCACGACGATGCGGTCGTAGCGGAACTTGTCGAGGTCGAAGTCCTCGCCGATGCCACATCCCATCGACAGGATGAGATCGGCCAGCGACTTCACCACCCGGTCGACGCTCTCCTTGTAGGTGTTCAGCGGCTTGCCGCGCAGCGGCAGGATCGCCTGGAACGACGGGTCGCGCGCGTCCAGCGCGGTGCCGCCCGCCGAGTCGCCCTCGACGATCAGCAGCTCCTTCGGTCGGTCGGTCTTGCCGGTGCAGTCGCGCAGCTTCGGCGGCAGGCCGTTGCGCGACTTCGAGCCCTTCGACAGCAGCGCACGCGCCGCCTGCTGCTCGGCGTTGGATTTGGTGCGGGTGCGCATCGCCGACACCGCGAGATCCGCCACGCGCTTCGCGTCGGCCGGGTTCTCCTCGAGCCAGCGGGTCATGATCGGCAGCACCACCGCACGGGCGCGGGCGCTCGCCTCGGAGTTCATCAGCTTCGACTTCGAGTTCCCGGCGAACTGCGGGCCGGGGATCATGATCGACACCACCGTCATCGCCGCGCCGAAGATGTCGCGCGTGGTGGGCATTTGCTCCTTGTCCTTCAGCAGACCCCGGTCGGTGATGTACCGCTGCACCGCCTCGGTGATCGCGGTGCGGAAGCCGGTGATGTGCATGCCACCCTCCGGCGTGGACACACCGTTGGCGTAGCCGATGGAGGTGTCGCGGCCGTCGACGGTCCAGGCCATCGCGGCGTGCACGGCGGTGTCGTCGATCTCGCCGTGGAAGCTGAGCACCGGCGAGACCGCATCGCTCTCCGACGTGAGCTCGGCCACGAGATCGGCCACCCCACCCTGCGAGCACCACTCGGTGACCACCGGGTTCGCGGGGTCGCGCTCGTCGCGCAGCTCGAACGCGAGGCCGGGGTGCACGAAGCTCTTGTGGCGGAACCGCTCGCCGATCATGCGGGTCGACCACTGCGGCTTGGTGAACGGCACCCCGTGCTCGTCGGAGAACAGCGACAGGTCGGGCCAGAACCGGATGATCGTGCCCGTGGTGGACTTCGACCTCGCCGGCCCCACGTCGCGCAGCGGCTGGTCGACGACGCCGGGGATCAGGGCGCCGTTGCGCTCCTTCACCAGCTTCAGGCTCAGGGCGTGGCGTCGACCGTTGCGCCACACCTCGGCGTCGAGACGGGTGGAGAGGCCGGTGACCACCGAGGCACCCACACCGTGCAGGCCACCGGACACCTTGTACGAACCGCCGTCGAACTTGCCACCGGCATTGGTCTCGGTGAGCACGACCTCGAGTGCGGACCGGCCCGCGTGCGGGCCGTCCTTGAACGGGTCGACCGGGATGCCGCGGCCCTCGTCGCGGACCTCCACCGAACCGTCGCGGTGCAGGATCACCACGATCCGGTCGCCGTGGCCGCCCATCGCCTCGTCGACGGAGTTGTCGACGATCTCCCAGATCAGGTGGTGCAGACCGGCCACGCCCATGCCGGCCGACCCCAGGTACATGAGGGGACGGTGACGGACGTGGGCGAGGCCGCTGAGGGCCTGGATCGACGACGCGTCGTACGCGGTGGCACTGGCGGTGGCGTTGGCGCTGGACATTCGGTTCCTCGGACGGTTCCTGTGGTGGGGGTGGGCGCTGCCCGGGCGGGTGGGCGGTGACCGGATTCTCGGTCGCCGTCCCAGCGGTGATGCTGCACCGCCCGTGTGACATCGGACCCGGCCCGCGAGTCCGTCCTGCGGGCCAGGCCCACGAGTCCAGCACAGCCGGAGGCGGCGGACGCGGCACGCCGCGCCGGTCGTCGGCGGCTGGGTACTGTCGGGAACCCGGTCCGCGCTCCAGGCGGCGGCCGGTCGCGACGGGAGGGACACGCATGGCTGGAGGGCTGGTCGGGCTGCTCGACGACGTGGCGGCGTTGGCGAAGCTCGCCGCGGCGTCGATCGACGACGTCGGCGCCGCCGCCGGTCGCGCCAGCGTGAAGGCCGCCGGCGTGGTGGTGGACGACACGGCGGTCACCCCCACCTACGTGCACGGGCTCGCGGCCGAGCGCGAACTGCCGATCATCAAGCGGATCGCCACCGGCTCGCTGCGCAACAAGCTCGTGTTCATCCTCCCGGCGGCGATGATCCTGAGCGCGATCTCGGCGGACCTCGTCGAGGTGATCCTGATGTGCGGCGGCGCCTTCCTCTGCTACGAGGGCGCCCACAAGATCCACCACCGCGTCACCCACCGCGAGCACCACGCCGAGGAGAACCTGCCGGCCGTCGCCCTCGACGAGGACGCCGAGGAGGCCACCGTGGCCGGGGCGATCCGCACCGACTTCATCCTGTCGGCCGAGATCATGGTGATCGCGCTGAAGGACGTCCTCGACGAGCCGATCGTGTCGCGGGCGGTGATCCTGGTGGTCGTCGCGCTGCTCATCACCGCCGCCGTCTATGGCGTGGTGGCGCTGATCGTGAAGATGGACGACATCGGCCTGCGGATGGTGGAGTCCGGCCGTCCCCGGTCGCAGCGGATCGGCCGCAGCCTCGTGACCGGCATGCCGAAGCTCCTCGCGCTGCTGTCCACCGTCGGCACCGCGGCGATGCTGTGGGTCGGTGGCCACATCCTGCTCGCCGGTGCGCACGAGCTGGGGTGGCACTGGCCGGCGGAGACGGTGCACTCGCTCGCCGACCCGGTGCACGGCGTCGCCGTCGTCGGCGGTGTGCTCGCCTGGCTGGTCGAGACCGCCGCCTCCGCCGCCGTGGGGCTGGCGATCGGATTCGTGGTCGTCGCCGTCGTGTCGCGACTCCCGATCGGCCCGGGTCGTGCGGCGTCGTCCGCGCCGGCCGACCGCCAGGGCACCACCCACTGACCCGCCCCACTGTCCCGCCCCACTGTCCCCGCCCCACCGACCCGTTCACCGGCCCGTTCACGCCGACCGAGAGTCCGGCGAACGCGAGGGTGGCGCCGACGGAGCTCGGGTGCACGAGCGACGCGCACGACGGGGCCGAACCGGCCACCCGCGTCGATGACCCCTCCCTCGGTCCGAGTCGGCGTCGGCGGGCCTGCGTCAGGTGATGGAGGCGGCGTGGATCCCGGCGATCGCCCGATCGAGCGCAGCGTCGAATTCGGCGTCGGTCATCTGCGCCGTCAGGCCCTCGGTGAGCGCACGCGAGAAGCTGGCGATGATGCCGTGGTTGCGGGCCAGCTTGGCGTTCGCGTCGTCACGGCTGTAGCCGCCCGAGAGCGCAACGACGCGCACGACCTTCGGGTGCTGCACGAGCGGCAGGTAGAAGTCGTCGGTGGTGGGGAGGGTGAGCTTCAGCATCACGTGCTGATCCGCGCCGAGCGCGTCGAGGTGGGTGAGCAGCGACTGCTGCAGCAGGTCCTCGGCCTCGGCCTTGGTGGGGCTGTTGATGTCGACCTCGGGCTCGATGATCGGCACCAGCCCGTGCCCCAGGATCTGCGTGCCGACCTCGAACTGCTGGGCGACGACGGCCTCGATGCCGGCGGGGTTCGCGTGCTGGATGACCGAGCGCATCTTCGTCCCGAACACGCCGGCCGCCACGGCCCGCTCGCACAGCGCGTCGAGCTGGGGCATCGGCTTCATGATCTGGGCGCCGTCGACCTCGTCGGCGAGGCCCTTGTCGACCTTCAGGAACGGCACCACACCCTTGACGTCCCACAGGTACGTCGCCGAGCCCAGACCCTCGATCTGGCGGTCCATCGTCATCTCGAACAGGATCGCGCCGAGCACGCGCTCGCCCGTGAACGCCGGGCTGGTGCAGATGCGCGACCGCATCGCGTGCATCAGGTCGAACATCTCCTCCTCGCCGGAGTACGCGCTCTCGTCGATGCCGTACAGGCGGAGCGCCTTGGGCGTGCTGCCGCCGCTCTGGTCGAGGGCGGCGATGAAACCGGCTCCGGTGCGGACGCGTTCGAACATCTGGCTCATGGGCACGATGGTAGGCGGCGGGACCGCTCCTCGGGCCAGCTTCCGCGCCGAGGATGGGTCCGGCGACCCGGTGCGCCGCCCGATCGACCCCGGCCGGGGTGCCGTCAGCCGGCTCGAACCGTGCCGGGCAGCTCGAGCACGCCGTGGACGAAGTTGCTGGCCACGCGCACGGGCTCGCCGGCGGCCTCGAAGCGGATGCCGCGCCGCACGATCTCCTCCAGCAGGAGTCGGATCTCCAGGCGTGCGAGCGGCGCGCCGAGGCAGTGGTGGGGTCCGAAGGTGCCGAAGCTCGTGTGGTCGGGTTTCGGGTCGCGGCCGACGTCGAAGCCGAGGGGATCGGCCCACACCGTCTCGTCGAAGTTGGACGAGGCGTACCACATCACCACCCAGTCGCCCTCCCGGATCGGCACGCCGTGCAGCTCCGTGTCCGTCGTGGCGGTGCGGCGCATGTGGAGCACCGGGGTGGCGCAGCGGATGATCTCCTCCACCGCGTTCGGGATGAGCGACGGGTCGGCGTGCAGGCGTTCCTGCTGGTCGGGGTGGCGCATCAACTGGTGGAGGCCCTGGGAGATCGCCGTGCGAGTGGTCTCGTTGCCGGCGAACACGAGCAGCTGGAAGAAGTTGCAGAACTCCTGGTCGGTGAGCCGGTCGCCGTCGATCTCGGCGTGCACGAGCCGGCTCACGAGGTCGTCCGCCGGCGCGGCCGAGCGCTCGTCGTGGAGTCGCCGGCCGTACTCGAACAGCGCATGGGATGCGGGGCTGTTGAACGGCAGGAGGTCGAGCGGGGTGGTGTTGCCGTACGCGTGCGGGTCGATCTCGCGGTGCGACGTCCCCTCGACGAGCTGGTTCGACAGCTCGACCATGTAGTCGGCGTCGTCCGACGGCACGCCGAGGATGGTGACGATCACCTGGATCGGCAGCGGCTCCGACAGCAACCGCACCAGGTCGATCGGGGTGCCGCCCGAGCCGGCCTCCAGCATCGCGTCCAGCAGCCCGTTCGTGATCCGCCGGGTGATCGTGTCGTAGTCGGCCACGCGCCGCATGGTGAACGGCGGGGTCACGAGTCGACGCAACCGCGTGTGCTCGGGTCCGTCGGTGTCGATCAGCGACCGCCGGGCCTGCTTCGCCTCGGGGCTCAGCTCGAACAGGTTGGTGAACTCGGCGGAGGTGAAGCGGTGCCGGTCGCGCGTGACGGTGGTGACGTCCTCGCGGGTGGTGACCGACCAGAACCCCCCGTGCGAGCAGTCCCACTCGTGCCAGGACACGGGTGCCTCGCGGCGCAGCCGCGCGAACTCCTCGTGGGGGATGCCACGACGCTCGTAGATCTCGGGGCTGGCGATGTCGACCACGTTCGGACCTCCTGGGCGCCGGATCAGCTGAACTCGACGTACCGGGCGAACTCCCACGCGGTCACGTCGTCGGGGTCACCCGACGCGTTCGCCTCGTAGAGGTCGAGCTCGTAGCGGGTGAGCGCCATGAAGTTGGCGGTGAAGTCCTCGCCGAGCGCGGCGGCGAGCGCGCTCGTCTCGAACGCGGCGACACCCTCGGCGAACGTCGCGGGCAGCAGCGGGTGCTCACCGGGGTCGTCGTACTGGTCGCCGGTGGCCTCCGGGCCGGGATCGAGGTGCCGCTCCAGGCCGTCGGCGCCGGCGGCGAGGATCGCACCGATGATCAGGTACGGGTTGGCGTCGGCACCGGCGGCGCGGAACTCCACGCGGTTCGCCGAGCCCTGGCCCACGGTGCAGCGGCACAGCACGCTGCGGTTGTCCCCGCCCCAGTGCACGTGGGTCGGGCAGAACGAGTAGGAGCGCACCCGCTTGTAGCCGTTGCCGAGCGGGATGCCGAGCAGGCTGATGGCCCGGGCGTGGTGGATCAGCCCACCCACCCAGTGCCGGAACACGTCGTTGAGCAGGTGGCCCTCGCCGCGGTCGAACACGTTGTGTCCGTCGCGGTTGAGGCTCGTGTGCACGTGCATGCCGTTGCCCGACTGGCCGGCATACGGCTTCGGCATGAACGTCGCCCGGTACCCGTGGTTGCGGGCGATCTCCTTCACGGTCGCCTTGAACAGCACCGTGTTGTCGGCCGTGCGCATCGGGTCGGAGCACCCGAAGTTGATCTCGAGCTGGCCGGGGCCGTACTCGGGGTTCGACGACTCGACGGGGATGTCGAGGTCGAGCAGCGCGTTGCGCATGTCCGCCACGCAGCGCTCGAGCGGGAAGTTGTCGATCAGCGACGAGTACTGCACGTTCGACTGGGCCGGCGTCCAGTCGTCGTGGCAGATGTAGCACTCGAGCTCCGTGGCGGCGATCGGGTCGTAGCCGAGGGCGCGCACCCGGTCGATCTGGGCCTGCAGCACGTTGCGCGGGTCGAGCGGGTGCGGCCGGTGATGGTGATCGATCGCGTGCGACATCACCGTCGCGTACCCGGGACGGTGGCGGAGCAGGCGGAAGGTCTCGAGGTCGGCCTCGAGGTGCATGTCGAGGAAGCCGGTGCCCATGTTGATGAGCGGGCTGTCGACGATCTCGCACTGCGGATCCATCACGTAGATCGCATCGGCGATGTGCGCCCCGTGCTCGGCGACGGTGCGCACGAACCGCTGTGCCGGCACGCGCTTGCCACGGAGGTGGCCGTAGGTGTCGATCGTGGCGAGCTCGACGGTGTGGACGCCGTGGTGGGCGATCAGGCCGGCGATCTCGTCGAGGCGTGGGCTGGACATCTGCGTCTCCTGGAGGCGGTCGTGGTGGTCGTGGGCGGATGGGTCGGGTCAGGGCACCAGCACGATGCGGCCGGCGGCCTCGCCGGCGCGGAGGCGCTGGTGGGCCTCCTCGGCGCGCTCGAGCGGCATCGGTTCGACGGTGTCCTGGATCGGGTGGCGATGGGCGAAGGCGATCAGCTCGCCGAGCTCGCCCACCGTGCCCCAGATGCTCGACATGAACTGCGCCTCGTGGGGCACGGCACCGACGCCGAACGGCACGCGTCCGCCGTAGAGCCCGACGGCCACGACGATGCCGCGGCGCTGCACGCGCTGCACCGCGGCCTCGAGCGTCGGCTGCGCCCCGACGAAGTCGATGATCGCGTCGAACTTCCCGTCGAGCTCGTCGGTGGCGACGGCCGCCGTCGCGCCCAGCTCCACGGCGCGGCGCTGCTTGCCCGGCGCAGGGTCGGCGACCCACACCTCGGCGTCGGTCATGAGGCGCAGGAACTGGATGCCGAACTGGCCGAGGCCGCCGGCGCCGATCACGAGCGCCCGGGCGGCCGGCCCGCGGCGCCGCAACGCCTCGAGCGTGTGGCGGGCGGCGCGGAAGGCCGTGAGGCCGCCGCACGCGAGCGGCGCGGACCGCACCGGGTCGAGGTCGCCGAGCGGTTGCAGGTACTCGCGGTGGGTGACGAGCATCTGCTCGGCGTAGCCGCCGTCGCGGAACAGGCCCGCCTCCGCGCCGTCGGGGCAGATCATCTCGTGGCCCGTCTCGCAGATCCAGCAGTGGCGGCACCCCCAGGGCGCGTACACCATCACCGGACCGAGGTCGTGGTGGACGCCGGTGACCTCGTGCCCGGGGATGAGCGGCAGCGGGCTGCCGAACTGGCCGTCGACGACGTGGATGTCCGAGTGGCACACCCCGCAGGCGGTGACGTCGATCAGCTCCTGGCCCTCGCCGGCGACGGGGGCGGGTCGGTCGACCACCACCAGGGGCTGCTGGTAGGCCTGCAGCTCGACGGCCTTCATCGTGGGACCTCCAGGGACGGGTGGGCGTGCGTGACGGGTGTGGCGAGGGTGGCGAGGGTGGCGAGGGTGGCGAGGGTGGCGCTCATGGCAGCGGCCGCAGCAGGAGCGGCCCGATGCCGTGCCAGGGCGCCGGCTCGGCGAGCTCGAAGCGGGGATGGCGACGGATCATCTCCCCGAGCGCCACGTTCACCTCGCGGCGGGCGAGGTTGCTGCCGAGGCATCGGTGCGCGCCGGCGCCGAAGGCCATGTGCGGGTTGTGGGCGCGGTCGAGGCGGATCTCGTGCGGGCACTCGAAGCGGTCGGGGTCGCGGTTGGCGGCGCCGAACACCACCACCACCCGCTCGCCGGCACGCATCGGGACCCCGCCGATCTCGGTGTCGCGCCGCAGGGTACGCGCCATCGCCTGCACCGGCGACAACGCCCGCAGGAACTCCTCCGCCGCGGCGGGGATGCGTGCGGGGTCCGCGGCGAGCGCCGCCAGGTCGTCGGGGTGCTGCGCGAGGAACCACAGCCCGGCCCGGATCGTGCCGGCGGTGGTCTCGAGACCGGCGACGAACAGGAGGTAGCAGATGTCGAGCATCTCCTCGTCGTCGAGCGGGCGACCCTGCACCTCGGCGGCGAGCAAGCCGGAGATCACGTCGTCGCCCGGCTCGCGACGGCGCAGGGCGATGAGCGCGCGGAAGTAGTCGTAGACGTCGGCGGCGGCCTGCCGGGCGACGGTCTCGTCGTCGGTGCGGGCGAACACGATGTCGTCGACCCACTGGTCGAAGCGGTCGGCGTCCTCCACGGGGAAGCCGCAGTACTCGCTGAACACCATCGACGGCAGCATCCGGCAGTAGGGCGCCGCGTCGAACACCTCCTGGCCCTCGACCTGGTCGAGCAGCTGGCGGGCCAGCTCGCGGGTTCGTGGGATGAGCCCGTCCATCCGCTGGGGGGTGAAGAACGGCAGCAGCAGCTGCCGGTACGGCGTGAGCGCAGGCGGGTCGATGTCGAGCGGGATGAGCGGTCGGTCGGTGCCGAACGACGGAAGGATCATCGACGGCGCGACGGAGAAGGTGTCCCAGTCGTGCTCGGCGGCGTGGACGTCGTCGGCGCGCACGAGGCTCCAGAAGCCGCCGTAGTGGTCGCTCCACGAGACCGGGCACTCCCGGTGCATGCGCTCGTAGTCGTCGAAGATCGTGTCGAGCGCCGGGCCGTGGAAGTCGAAGTCGTACCGCGGACGGTGGGCGTCGGTCGCGGTCGACGGATCCGTCGCGTCCCCGCTGCTGGTCATCGGCCCTCCCCGTGTGCCGTCGGTGTCGTCGGTGTCGTCGGGTGGACGTCCGAACTCCGCGACAGCGCCCCCCGGCGGCAGCGATGACGCTATCAAATATCAAAGATCACCTCAGCGGTCGGCGCGACGATCGCGTGAACGCCGTGTGCGACGCGCACGGTCGCGGCCCGCCGGCACAGGGAGACCGGTGTCAGCGGCGGCGACGTCGCTCGGCGGCCGCCGCGACGAGCCAGGCGAACAGCGGGTCGTCGTGGCCGTCGTCCATCATCTCCGGGTGCCACTGCACGGCGATCCACGGCCGGTCGGTCGCCTCGATGGCCTCGACGGTGCCGTCCTCGGACCGGGCGGTGACCGTGAAGCGCGGCGCGACGCGGTCGATGGTCTGGTGGTGCAGCGAGTTCACCTCGATCGGGCGCCCGTACAGCCGTGCGCACACCGACCCCTCGGTGAACTCGACGTGGTGGATCGTGGTGTTGGGCGCCTTGTCGAAGTGGGCGTGCTCGGGCACGTCCTGGTGGAGCGTGCCGCCTCCGTGGACGTTCAGCAGCTGCAGACCGCGACAGATGCCCGCGACCGGTAGATCGTCGGCATCGGCCAGGGCGAGCAGGGCGAGCTCGAGCTCGTCGCGCTCGGGCTCGTTGGGGTGACCGTCGAGCGGGTCGGCGCCGTAGTGGGCCGGGTCGACGTCCGCGCCACCGGGAAGGAGGACGCCGTCGAACACCCCGCGGTACTCGGCCGGATCGGCGTCGAACGGTAGGTGCAGCGCGAGGCCGCCCGCGTGCAGCACCCCGCGTGCGTAGTCGGCGAAGTACAGGTCGAGGTCGACGCCCGACAGGCTGTCCGGGAAGTCGGCGATGTGCGCGCCGCGCTTGCGGCGGCCGGGCAACGCGATCACCGGACGGGTCACTGGACGGGTCACTGGACGGGTCACGGAGCCGATGCTACGGGGCCGGACATCCGGCCCCGCCCCGCGCCGCTGATGCCGGGACGACCGACCGAGGTGCTCGCCGACGGCGGCCCGGGACGGATCGGGGCCGGATGTCCGGCCCGGTCGGGACGGAAGGCCCTGCTGACCGCCGGTGCCCGGCGCGACCATGCTGGCATGACAGGTGGGAGCCACGCCCCGGATCCCACCTGTCATGCAGTTCTCGTGCCGCCCAGGAAGGAGCGATCATGTCCGTCTCGCTGCAAGGAGTCGTCGCCGTCGTCACAGGTGGTGCCCGTGGCATGGGTGCGCAGCACGTGCGGGCGCTGGTCGGTGCCGGCGCCACGGTGATCGCCACCGACGTCCTCGACGCCGACGGCGCCGCGCTCGTCGCCGAGGTGGGTGAGCGCGCCGTCTACCGCCACCTCGACGTCACCGACGACGCCGCCTGGCGCGTGCTCGTCGCCCAGGTGGAGGAGCAGTTCGGGCCGATCGGGGTGCTCGTGAACAACGCCGGCATCGTGACGTTCGGGCCGATCGACGTGATGACCCCGGACGTGTGGCAACGCACGATCGACGTCAACCTCACCGGGGTGTGGCTCGGCATGCACCACGTCGTGCCGTCGATGCGGCGCGCCGGCGGCGGCAGCATCGTGAACATCTCCTCGACCGCCGGGCTGCAGGGGTACGCCAACCTCGGCGCCTACGTCGCGAGCAAGTGGGGTGTGCGAGGGCTCACGAAGACGGCGGCGCTGGAGCTCGGGTCGTCGAACATCCGGGTGAACTCCATCCACCCCGGACCGATCCGCACCCCGATGATCGCCGGTCTGTCCGACGACCTCGCGCTGGCGCAGCCGATCCCGCGAGTGGGTGAGCCCGAGGAGGTCACGGCACTGCTGATGTTCCTCCTGCAGGACGCCACGTACTCCACGGGCCACGAGTTCGTGGTCGACGGCGGCGCGGTGATCGGGCAGGTGACCCCGGTGGGACCCGCCGACGACTGATCAGGCCTCGCTGATCCGCCAGCGGTAGTTGCCGACCTGTGTGTTGTAGACGAGGTCGGTGTCGCGCTCCTGCCAGCCCTCGGTGCGGAAGCAGATCTCCCGCAGCGCGGGTGCCGGATCGCCGAACACGTCGGTCGCCGGGGCACGCCCGGTGGTGATGCCGAGCGCCGGGTCGATCGCCACACCGCCCGAGATCAGTGTGACCTGCTCGCGCAGGAAGCCGAGCGGCACGTCACCGTCGATCGTGAACAGCAGGCACAGGTGGCCGAACCCGTCGAGCGGCTCGGACGGCGTGATCTCGATGCCGCCGTACTCGATCATCTCTCCGAGACCCGGGGCCGCAGAGGGGTCGGCCTCGGTGGTGGTCGGCGCCGCCGTGGTGGTCGGCGGGTCGGTGGTGGCCGCCGCCGTCGTGGCGACGGTGGTGGTGGCCGTGGTGTCGTCGTCGCCGCCGAGCGTGCTGATGCCGGCCACCGCGAGCACCGCCCCCGTCGCGGCGCCGACGAGCACGACCGGGAGCCACCCTCGGCGTCGCACGGGTGGGGTGGGCACCGCCACCACCGGACGTGGTCCGTCGGCGACGCGCTCGAGGCGCTTGCCCACGGCTGCCGCGGTGCGGTCGAGCAGGTGTTGTGCCGCGTCGACACGGGCGGCGTCGAACACCACCGCACGTTCGTCGTCGGGCGTGACCGGCGACCGGCGCGGCGCCGGGCGCGGGGCCGGCGCGAGCAACCCGAACCCGGCGGGTGGTCGCAGCACCGCAGGGTCGGCCGGCACGCGATAGGTGCCGAACGCCGCTGCAGCGTCGACGTGCTCGAGTTCGATGCGGGCGAGCGCCCACTCCAGGTCGGCGAGGTCGACGGCGTCGTGATCGCCCCAGCGCGCCTCGCGGGCCCGTCGCTGGAAGGCGCGGCGAGCCTCGGCGAGCGACGCGCCGTAGGGCAGGCCGAGCAGCACGTACGGATTGCGCCGGTCGTCGCTCATCAGAGCATCCTCATGCTGGCGCGTCGGATGTCGCGCACGATCCGCAGGAGGTCGTCGATCTCGCGGGCGATGGGTGCGCCGGTGACGTGCGGGCGGAACTCGCTCAGCACGTCGTCGGCGGCGATCGCGTCGTCCAGGATCGGCTCGAGCTGGGTGCGCAGGAGCGCGGCGTTCTTGCGCAGACGGGGGTCGCGTCGCAGCCGGCGGTCGAGGTCCTCGACGGCGCGCACCATCTTGTCGATCACGATCTCGAGGAACCGCACGTGGCACGTGGCGAGCCGCTCCCAGGCCACGTCCATCACCGTCCGGACGTGTGCCGTGGGTCGCGTCTCGAGCCAGTGGGTGTCGGCCTCGGCGAGCAGCGTGAGGTAGCTGTCGGGCGGCGGGTCGTCGCCGCGCTCGGTCTGCGCGCTCACCGCCAGCACGGCCAGCGGCGCCAGCAGGGCCTGCTGCTCCGGGGTGACGGGCATCTTCCGCTGCACGGCGAACAGCGCGAAGAGCGCGCTCGAGCCGTCGTCGTCGAACACGTGCCGTGCGGCGGTCTCGACGGTGCGGTCGCGCTCCGCGAACACCCACTCGGGAGGGCTCGCCGAGCGGAGCACGAAGGTGAGCGCGTCCACGAACTCGCGCGGGCCCGTCGCTCGCGCCTGGAACACCTTCAGCTCGAGCGACTGCCGGTGCGGACTCACCGCGAGATGGGCGGGACGCGCCAGCCAGTCGCGGTCGAGGTTCGACTGCAGCCCCAGGATCGCGCGGAGCACCCCGGGGTCGACCGGCTCGACCACCAGCTCCCGGAGAGCGTCGATCAGCGCCGGTGGCACCGGCCGGTGGCGTCGGACCGTCCACGGCAGGTCGTCGGTCGACCACAGGTGCACGGCCCGCATCGCCGCGGCGCAGCGGAGCTCGGGCGACGACGACTCCCGGACGAGTCGAGCCAGCTCGAGTGCGGCGGACTCGGGGTCGAGGCTGGACGCGACGATCGCGAGGTTCACCCGCAGCGGGACGTCGTCGGTGCCGCCGATCGCGCTGAGCAGGGTGTCGCGTGCGGCCTCACCGTCGCCGCGCTGCCAGTGCGCGAACGCGATCAGGTTGAGCGCGTCGCGGCGCTGGTGGTCGTCGGCCGCCAGCCGGTGCGCGTGGTGCCCCGTCTCGAGTGCCGCCTCCCACGCGCCGACCACCAGGTGGTCGAAGGTGGCGCGGAGCGCGTACCAGCCGACGAAGCGCTGTGTGGCGTGGTCGAGGTCGGTGCCCCACGTCCACAGTGGCACGTCGAGGCGGGCGGCGAGCAGCGGCCACAGCGACGTGTCGGCCACGAGCTCGTCGGTGAGGTGGGCCGCGGTCGGCGACTCGAGGAAGGTGGCCAGGTGCTCGGCGCGCACCGGGTCGACGGACCGCAGGTCGTCGTCGACGCTCCCGGACTCGACGAGATGCACGATCCCGCGGACGTGCGGCCCGGCCAGTGCCGCGTCGATCTCGTCGAAGCGGCCGGCGGCGAGACGTCGCCGATCCCGCTCGGCGCCGAGGCCGAGCTGGTCGACGTCGTCGTCGGAGAGCGCCTCGGGACGGGTGCGGGCCACCACGTGACGTCGCTGCTCGTCGGACAGGGTGGCCGGATCGAGCGGCGTGCCGAGGTCGATCAGGTCGTCGAGCACGGAGAGCGAGACGTTGGGGCCGACGTCGAGCGGCTCGGCGAGCTGGGCGCCGCGCAGCGCGAGGGCTCGGGCCACGCTGGCGGACGCACCGCCGACGTGGCGCAGCTGCTCGGGCAGCTCCTTGTCGGGCTCCAGCAGGAACCGCGCGAGCGGCGTGATGCCGCACGCGACGCTGACCTGCGCGAGTCGCTGGGTGGCCGAGCCGTGGACTCGCTTGCCGAGCAGGAACCTCGCGGCCGATGCCGCGTCACCCACCCATCGCTGCGACGCCCACCGCAGCACCACCGTGATCACCGCGTACCCGTCGAGTGGGAGTTCGCCCATGGTGCGGACCGCCGCGTCCCGGTCGCCGAGCCGCAGGTGACCGAGCGCCGTCCACCACGACACCTCGCCGGGGGAGAGCGGGAGCAGCGCCACGGCCTCGGGGCAGCCGGCGATGGCGAGCTCGCACGCGGCCCGTCGTGCGGCAGGGAGGTCGATGGCCGGGTCGACGCCGAAGCGGTGCGTGATCAGCGTCGGCTCGATCGCGCTGCCGCCCCAGCCGAGCAGCGCCTCGCTCCGGCAGGCGACGAGCGCCGCTGCCACGTCGGAGCGCAGGCTGGTGAGCCCCTCGACCGCGACGAACCCGGTGGGCGCGGTCGGGGTGGTGTCGACCTTGCGGCCGTCGGTGGTGACGAGGACGTCGCCGGCGTCCGACGACAACCACAGGGCGGCCGCGGCGGCACCGCCGCGGCCGATCCAGCCGATGCGGACGGTCTGCGGCCCGACGGTCACCGGTGGGCCGACGACGGTGTCGTGCTGGCACCTCGGGCAGACGTCGGCGGTGGTGCGGTGTCCGCAGTGCAGGCACGTCGCGCCGTGCAGCTCCGCGAACACGTCCTGCGTCAACCGTCCCCCTCGATGTCCTCGGGTGCACCTCGGTGGGGCACCGCCACTGCGGTCTGCCGGGTGCGGCGACACCCGGTCGGGGTCGCGCGCGAACGTCGTCGCCCCGTGGCCGCGAAGGCTAGTGGTGTTCCCACCGCCGGGCGGGGAGTCCTGGGGAACGACCCGGCCAGGGCATGACTGGCGCCCAGGACGTTCGGCCCAGTTCCTGGGTGCCGGTGAGTTCTCACCGACGCAGGTCAGCCGGAGATCCTGGCACCCAGACGGGGCTCGCGGTCGTGCGACCGTCTGCGGTTGCGGGCCTCAGGCGTCGACGATCTCGAGCCGGACCCGCTTGTTGCCCTTCCCCTTGTTCTCGAGCTTCACCACCCGGATCCGGCCGACCTCCGCCGTGGAGCGCACGTGGGTGCCGCCGTCGGCCTGGCGATCCAGTCCGACGATGTCGACGACGCGGATCTCCGGGACCGACTCGGGGATGAGCGACACCTTGGTGCGGATGAGGTCCTCGTCGGTGACGGCCGTCGACCGCGGCAGGAACGACACCTCGATCGGCCGGTCGGCGGCGAGTTCGTCGTTCACGAGTTGTTCGACACGCGGGCCGAAGCCCTCGGGCAGCGGGTCGAACTCGAAGTCCATGCGGGCGCTCAGCGGCTCCATGTTCCCGCCCGTGACCGGCACCCGCCACTCGTTCCAGATCACCCCGCACAGCACGTGCAGCGCGGTGTGGGTGCGCATCAGCCGATGACGCCGGTCCCAGTCGAGGGTGCCGCGCACCGTGTCGCCGACCGTGGGCAGCGGCCCATCCGCGACCGTGTGCCACACGAGGTCGCCCTCCTTGCGGACGTCGGTGACGGTGAGCCCGGCCAGCACCCCCGTGTCGTGGGGCTGGCCGCCGCCGGTGGCGTAGAAGACGGTGCGGTCGAGCGCGATCGCGTCGTCGCGCACCGCCACCACCGTGGCGTCGACGTCGGTGAGGTAGGCGTCGCGGAGGAAGAGCAGCTCGCTGTGCATCGGGTGGATTCTGGCAGCCGGTCATCGGTGCCGGGCGGGGATAGCGTGGCGTCGATGGGCCGCTTCGATCCCGCGGCGAAGGCCGCTCGCCTCGCGCAGCAGGTGCGCACGACCGACTGGAAGGGTCGCGCCAAGCAGGCGGTGCAGACGCTGAAGGACGAGTACGAGGCCGGCAAGCGCGGCGACGACACGCCGGCCCAGCCGATCTGGGCGTCACCTCGTGAGCAACTCGACGCGGTGCTCGGCCTCCTGCGCTCGGCCGCCCCGGCCCCGGCCCCGGCCCCGGCCACCGCCGCCGACCCCGCCGATACCGCCGACACGGCGGACGTCGAGCGCGACGAGCGTCGGGTCGAGCCCGTCGAGCTGGCGGACGACCGACCCGCCCAGGACGCTGCGGCGTTCGACGCCGACGCCGACGAGGTGGCCGAGGCGCTCCGGCGCGTCGACTGGACCCGGGTCCGGGCGGCGACCGCCGAACGCAGCTCCGACGCCGCACGAACGGTGCGGGCCATGGCCGAGCAGGTCGACTGGACCCGGGTGCAGCCCGTGGCCGCGCAGGTGTCGAGCGCGCTCATCGCCGCCGTGGCGTCGGGTCAGCTCGGCGTGGGTGGTCGCCTCGGCACCACCGTCGCCCGCGCGATCGTCGACCAGGGCGGACTCGGCCAGCACGTCGCCGCTCGCGTGGCGTCGCAGCACCTCGCCGTCCCGGCCGAGCTGCGGCGGGTGATCGACGCCACCGCCCGCGACGCCTGACCGCCGGCGACGCCCGACCGCTGATCGCGACGACCCATCGCCTGGTCCGGTCGTGCGACCCGTGGCGGTCCGGCCGACCCTCAGACGGGCGTGATCAGCTGGTCGACCGGTGCGAACTCGTCGGTGAGCACCCGGGCGTCGCCCACGAACGCGTCGATCCCGGCGGGATCGTCGAGCACCTGGTCGTCGTCGCCACGTGCTGCGTTCGCGGTGCGGATCGCGTCCGTGGGCAGCGGTGCGTCGCTCGCGACCACCACGAAGTTGCCGCCCTCGTCACCGGCGATGCGCGCCGCGGGTGCGACGACGGCGACGTGGGCGAACACGTCGCGCAGCGTGGCGACCTCCGCCCGGACGAAGCCGAGCGGTCCGCCGTCGATGAGGTTCAGCGCGTACACGCCGCCCGGCCGCAGGGTGGCGCGGATCTGCTCGACGAACTCTCGGGTGGTGAGGTGCCAGGGCACGGCCTCCCCGCCGAACGCGTCGCCGATCACCAGGTCGGCGCTCGCCGGGTCGAGCGCCCGCAGGTGCACCCGGGCGTCGCCGGTGCGCACCGTGGTGGTCGGGGTGGGCACGAGCCCCAGTCGGTCCTCGGCCAGTTCGACCACGGACGGGTCGAGCTCGAACACGACGTTGGTCGAGCCGGGCCGGGTGGCTTCGAGGTACCGCGGCATCGTGAACCCGCCACCGCCCACGTGCACGGCGTCGAGGGTCCTCGTGCCTGGTGCGAGCGCCTCCACGACGTCGCCGAGGATCTGGGTGTAGCCGAACTCGAGGTGCGTCGGGTCGGCCAGGTCGACGTAGGAGTTCCGAAGCGAGTCGAGCAGCAGCACCCGTCCCGTCGGCCGGTCGGGGTCGACACGCACCTCGGCGCAGAAGTACGTGCTCTCGACGTCGCACGGCCCGGGAGCCGCGAGCGCGAACCCCGACGACGCGACCACGGCGACCAGGGTGGCCGCGACCGCACGCCGATCGCCCGGTCGGCCGAGCGACAGCCACAGCGCGAACCCGAGCGCCACGAGGCCCACGCCGAGTGCGATGACCACCGGCGTGGTGGGGAACGTCGCGACGAACACGAAGCCGGTGACGAACACGGCGACCAGCGACCCGGCGGTGCCCATCGCCGAGAGGCGTCCGACCACGCGGCCGGTCTCGTCGACGGTGGCCAGGCAGATCTTCACCACCATCGGCGTCACGGCGCTCAGCACCGCCGACGGCAGCAGGAACGACACCGAGGCCAGCAGCACGATCGATCCGATCGCGCCGTCGGCGCTCGGGCCGAACAGGCGGATCAGCGGGACGGTGAGCACCGCGAGCACCCCGCCGGCGGCGACGACGAAGGGCAGCAGCGGTCGCGGGTCGCGGCGGTCGGCGAGACGGCCCCCGAGGAACGTGCCACCGGCGATGCCGGTGAGCACGACGCCGATGATGCCGGTGAAGGTCTGCAGGGTGACGCCGATGTAGGGCGCGAGCAGGCGCCCGGCGAGGATCTCGAGCACGAGGACCGCCCCCGAGGCGACGAAGACGGTGAAGGAGGCGAGTCGGCTCGTCACGGCGCTGCGACCGTAGCGCGAGCGACCGCCGACCGACCGCAGCCCCGGCCCCGGGACCGCCGTGACGTGACCGATGCCCGCGGGCCGCCCGCGCCGCCCGGTGGCTACCCTCGCAGTCGTGCCCGCGCCGTCACCGTCCCCGACGTCCGACACCACGCTGCTCGCCCTCGCGCGCCGCCGCGGGGTCGTGGCCGTCGCGGTCTCGGTGGCATCGGCCCTCGCCCTCGCCGCGTGCAGCGGCGGTGGTGGCGGGAGCGGAGACGAGGTGGCGGTGTCGCTCGGGGAGCCGATCGTCACGGAGGTCGGCAGCCCCGCTGCCGACGTCGCCGGGGCGACCGGCGGCACCGGGGCTGCGGGACCCGCGACGGGCGCCGGTGGGTTCGAGCGGGTGGTGCCCGGCGGCGACTGCCGGTGTGCCGACGGCAGCGAGTACGCGTTCTGGGTGCGCGACGCGGACCCGTCGAAGGTGCTGTTCTTCCTCCAGGGCGGTGGGGCGTGCTTCTCGGCCCTCACGTGCTCCTTCACCAGTGGCGCCTACCAGGTGACGGTCGACGGTGGCGATGATCCCACGGGCGATCCCGGCATCTTCGACCTCACCGACCCGCGCAACCCGTTCGCCGACTGGAGCATGGTGTTCGTGCCGTACTGCACCGGCGACGTCCACCTCGGCGACGCCGCGGCGGACTACGGAGGGCTGGTGGTCGAGCACCGCGGCGCGGTGAACGCCCGCGCCGCGCTCGACGAGCTGGTGCGCCGTTTCCCAGATGCGACGGAGGTGGTGGTCGCGGGCGAGAGCGCCGGGGCCGCACCGGCACCGCTGTACGCCGGTCTGGTGTCCGACGGGCTCCCGGGGGCGCGGATCACGGCACTCGCGGACGGCGCCGGCGCCTACCCGGACGTGCCGACCGTGAACGCACTCATCGGTGGGTTGTGGGGGACCGAGCGTTCGATCCCTGACTGGCCGGTCAACGAGGGACTCACCGCCGCAGAGTGGAGCTTCCCCGGGATCGCCGTGCAGACCGGGCGGCACGCCCCGGACGTCGTGCTCGCGCGACACGACTACGCGTACGACCGCACCCAGGTGCTGTTCGCGGCGCTGGCCGGCATCGGGTCGGACGACCTGCTCTCGCTGATCGACGCCAACGAGCGACGCATCGAGGGCGACGGCGTGCCGCTGCTCAGCTACGTGGCCCCCGGTGACGACCACACGGTGCTCTCGGACGAGGCGTTCTACACCCAGACCGTGGAGGGGGTGGCGCTCGTCGACTGGGTCCGTGCGCTGATCACCCGTGACGGCGACGTGGGCGACGTCCGCTGCTCCTCCTGCGACTGACCGACACGACGTTTCCCAGCTCGAGCACGACTCCCCGTCGGGCCGGGTGCACCGTGCCGGCTCGACGTTTCCTGTCCGACCGGCGGTGTGCAAGGGTGACGACATGCCGTACAACCAGCTCGGGCGGGTGGTGCACGACGCCGACGCCCACATCATGGAGACGCCGTCGTGGCTGCGTGACCACCTCGACCCGTCGCTGCGCGGCCGGGTCGATCCGCTCAGCCTGTCGGGCGGCAACGAGCTCCGCCAGACCGGTGATCCGGCGGAACAGCTCACCGATCTCGACACCACCTTCCGGCGCCTCGCCGAACGGCACGCGTCCGAGGAGTACCGCGCCGTCGAGGCCGCCGAGATCATGGGCCGCAAGAACTTCGCGGCGACCGGGTCGTTCGTCCCGGCCGACCGACCGCGTGCGCTCGACCTGCTGGGCTTCGCGAGCCAACTCGTGTTCAACACGTTCCACAACCGACGGCTCCGCGACTGGGAGCACGGCGGCGACCTCGACCTCGCCTACGGCGCCGCCCGGGCGCACAACCGCGGCATGGTGGAGTTCTGCGCCGTCGACGACCGGTTGCTGCCCACGTGCTACGTGCCGCTCGTCGACTTCGACCGTGCCCGCGACATGGCCGGCGAGGCGATCGCGATGGGTGCCGCGGCGCTGCTCGTCGCGAGCAGCTGCCCGCCCGGGCACTCGCCGAGCCACCGCTCGCTCGATCCCGTGTGGGCGCAGGCCCAGGAGGCCGGCATCCCGGTGGTGTTCCACGTCGGAGGGACCGGCGACCTGATCGACCCCGCGTACTTCCGCAACGGGCTGCCGATCCCGCCGGACTTCCACGGTGGCGAGGAGAACTTCCGCTCGGTCGACTACATGGCGATCCCGTTCCCACCGATGCAGACGCTGGCGACGATGCTGTTCGACGGGGTGCTCGACCGGTTCCCGTCGCTGCGGTTCGGGGTGATCGAGCAGGGTGCGATCTGGGTGCCCAGCTGGATGCGCCAGATGGAGAGCGCGTTCGAGGCGTTCCACCGCCACGAGGACCGCGTCCGTGCCCTGTCGCTCCGACCGAGCGAGTACGTGCGGCGTCAGATGCGGTTCACGCCGTACCCCACCGAGGACGTGGCGTGGATCATCGAGCAGGCCGGGACCGAGGTGCTCATGTTCAACTCCGACTACCCCCACGTCGAGGGCGGTCGTCGACCGATCGAGCGGTTCGAGCGGAGCCTCGGCGACGCCCCCGAGCACGTGCGCCAGGCGTTCTACTGCGACAACTTCCTCGACCTGATGGGCGCGGCCGGGCGACACCTCGCCGTCGCGGCCTGATCACGCGGACGACCCTGCGATGACCACCCGAGCACCTCGCGAACCGGACCTGCCTCCGGTGCCGCTCCCCGTCCTGCACCCCGACACGCTCGCGGTGAGCGCCGGCCGGCCGACCGCGATCGGCGACCCGCTCAACCACCCGATCGTGCTCGCCTCCAACCTGCGCGGCGAGGAGGGCGCGTACGCCCGCACCCACGGGCTCGCCACCTGGGAGGGACTCGAGGACGCGGTCGGCGCGCTGGAGGGCGGCCGGGCCACGGCGTTCTCCACCGGCATGGCGGCTGCGTCGGCGTGCCTGTTCGCGCTCGCCCCGCGCGTGCTCGTGCTGCCGACGTCGTCGTACCTCGGCGTGCGCGCGCTGGTGAACGATCTCGTCGAACAGGCACGGATGCTGGTGCGCTTCGTCGACGTCAGCGACACCGCCGCCGTGGTCGAGGCCACCGACGGCGCCGACGTGGTGTGGGTGGAGACACCTGCCAACCCGACCCTCGACGTCGCCGATCTGCCGCGCATCGTCGCCGCCGCACGGCGCCACGGCGCACGGGTGGTCGTCGACAACACGTTCGCCACGCCGGTGTGCGCCCAGCCCTTGCGCGACGGCGCCGATCTCGTGGTGCACAGCGGGACGAAGTTCATCGGTGGGCACAGCGACCTGATGATCGGGCTCGTCGTGGCAGCGGACGAGGTGCTGTTCGACCGGGTGCGGCACGCCCGTCTGGTCAACGGCGCCACCCCGGGTGCGCTCGAGGCGTTCCTGGCCCTGCGCGGCGTGCGCACGCTGCCGCTGCGGATGGAGCGAGCGCAGTCCAACGCGCATGTGCTCGTCGACCGGCTCCGTGCGCACCACGCCGTCGCCGAGGTGCGCTACCCCGGGTTCGGTGCGATGGTGTCGTTCGTGGTCGGCCCGCCGCCGGTGGGGGACGCCTCGATGGGCGACGCCGTGTGCCGCTCGGTGCGGCTGCTGGTGCCGGCCACCTCGCTCGGTGGCGTGGAGACGACGATCGAGCGTCGTCAGAAGTACGCCGGGGACGCGCACGTGGCCCCCGGTCTGCTGCGGATGAGCGTGGGCATCGAGCACGTCGAGGACGTGTGGGCCGACCTCGCCCAGGCCCTCGACGTCGCGGCGGCGTCCGCCTGCGGCTGACGGGTCCGGTGCGGTCCCGCAGTCCCCGGGTCAGCCGTCCCCCGGGTCAGCGGGCGCGGAGGTCGGCCAGGTCGGGACGTTCGTCGAGGAACTGCGCGACGTACCAGCAGGTCGGGATCACCGTGCGACCCGACGCGCGCACGGCCTCCAGCGCGTGCTCGACGAGCACCGCGGCGAGCCCGCGCCCGCGCATCGACGGGTCGATCACGGTGTGCGGCAGCTCCACCGAGGCGCCACGGTCGACGTAGTCGGCGATGCCGACCACCGTGCCGTCGACGAGGATCTCGAAGCGCGACGCCTCGACGTTGTCGATCACGACGGGCGTGCCGCCCGAGGCGGAGGTGTCGCCCGGTCGTCCGCTCACCAGCGCTCCCAGTGGACGACGTCCTCCACCGCCCGGCGGCGCACCGGTCCGAACCGTCCGACCGGGTAGCCGACCGGCACGAGCGCGTAGATGCCGTGGTCCTTCGGCACCCCGAGCACCCGGCGGAAGTCGGCCTCGCGGAACAGGTGCCAGATGGTGAGCGTGGCACCGAGCCCGTGGGCCCGCGCGGCGAGGAGGAGGTTCTGCACGGCCGGGTAGATGCTCGACGCCTCGCCGAGGCCGCCGGCGGCGCGGGCGCCTGCGGCGAGGTGGCGCAGCTTGGTCGGTCCGAGCGAACGGGCGAGGGCGACGTTGCCGCGCACGTCGAGCAGGGTCGACAGCCCCGGCGAGGAGCGCTGGTAGCAGGCGGCGATCAGCGCCGGCGTCTCGTGGAAGTGCTCGGCCTGGTAGCGCAGCGCGTCTGCCATCCGCGCGTGCCGCTCGTCGTCGGTCCCGGGCACCACCGTGCCCATGAGCTTCGTGTAGGTGTCGACGACGTCACGCCAGAGCTCGGCCAGCTCGGCCATCTGCGCCCGATCGGTCACCACCACGAAGCCGTAGTGCTGGGCGTCGGACCCGCTCGGGGCCCAGGTGGCGGCGCGCACCAGTTCGAGCAGCACCTCGCGCGGCACCGGATCGGGCTTCAGCCGGCGCATCGCCCGCATGGTGGCCATCACCTGCAGCAACGGTGCGTCGGCGCCGACGGGGATCGGCGCGTCGGGAGCCTGCGACAGCTCGGTCGCGTCGGCCCGGGTGGGACCTCGATCGTTCGCCATCGGAACAGTGTGGCCGATGCCGGTCGGCCGTGCGACGGCGCGCCGATTCAGGCCGGGGAGCCGGCGGTGGCCGTGCGGGTGGGGCCGGCGAGGCGGAGCCGGCTCTCGAAGTCCTCGTGGTTCAGGTAGGCGCCGCACAGACGTCGCGTGCCGGTGTAGGCGGTACGCCCGTGGAGCACGCGCCAGTTGTCGAACAGCAGCGCCTCGCCCGGCCGCAGGACGTGCCGCCACTGCAGCGACAGGTCGTTGGCGAGCAGGTCGAACGCCTGCAGGGCCCGGTACACGGCGACCATCTCGTCGTGGGGCAGCACGAACGGTGCTCGGTCGGCGTTGTTGAACGACACCTGCACCAGCTCGCCCGTGTGGTCGTGGCGGAACACCGGACGCGCGGCCACGAGGTGCGAGCCGTCGCCGAGGTACTGGCCGGGGATCGCGACGCTCGCCAGCAGTGCGTACTGCTCGGGCGAGCGGTCGCGCAGCTCCTGCGCGATGCGGAAGCCGTCGACCATCGTGCTCTCGCCACCCTCGCCGTCGAAGTACAGGCAGTGCAGCATCTGCAGCCCCGGCGCGTCGTGGGAGTAGGTGCCGTCGGTGTGCGGGCGCAGCTCGAGGTTGGTGTAGGCGGTGTCGGCCTTCGACATGTCGGCGGTGAACTCCCAGAACCCGCCGAAGATCGTCTCGCGCACGTACCCCACGCGGCGCGCCAACGCCTCGGTCGCCTCGGCGGTCGCCGGCGTGCCGGTGACGATGCAGAAGCCGTAGCGGGCGACGAGCTCGAGCCAGCGGGTGACCCCGTCGTCGGCCTCCATCACCTCGTCGTGGTCGATGCGCGGTGTGTCGCGGATGGCGTCCGCGTCCCACAGCACCCGGTCGCGGTCGATGCGCGCCGTCGGTGCCGATGGGGCGCGGAACCGTTCGAGGAAGGCCACCGGCAGTGCGGCGCGGTCGCCGTCCGCCCACACCACCACGAGTTCGTCGCCCTCGACGTCGGCCGCTGCCGCCGGTGCGAGGTCGACCGACAGGCCGGCGGTCCACAGCTGGCGCTGCTGGGTGACCGGGTGCAGCGTGGCCTCGTCGTGCGCGTGGTCGCGCAGCCAGATCCAGGGGTGGCTGCTGGTCACGCCGTCGTCCCAGCCGAGCTCGAGTCGGTCGTCGTGGCGGGAGATCCGCGAAATGCCGGTCATGATGGAAAACGGTATCACCGTTCAGGAAACCCCATCCAGGGTGGGTCGGCCGCGGCGCGACGGGTGAGCGCCCGACGAGGTCGCGCCACGGTCGCGCCACCGTTCGGTGGTGGGGTACGGTTCGGCGCATGAGCACGGGACCCACGAGCACCAAGGACGTCGAGACCGTCGAGCGGTTCATCGCCGCGCCGGCAGAGAAGATCTTCGATCTGCTCGCCGATCCGTCACGTCACCGGGACATCGACGGGTCGGGCACCGTGAAGGCGTCGCCCGACGGCTCACGTCGCCTCGCGCTCGGCGACCGTTTCGGCATGGACATGAAGATGGGCATCGGGTACTCGATGGTGAGCACCGTGATCGAGTTCGACGAGAACCGTCGCATCGCATGGCAGTCCACCTCGCCGATCAAGGTCCTCGGCCTCGTCGTCGGCGGCCGCATCTGGAGGTACGAGCTCGAACCCACCGAGGGTGGCACGCTCGTGCGCGAGAGCTGGGACGTCAGCCAGGAGCGGATCAAGGCGATGGTACGGCCGATGCGGGCCAAGACCCGCGAGAACATGGAGAAGACCCTCGCCCGCATCGAGGAGCTCGTCACCGCCTGAGCGATGTCCTGAGCGATGTCCTGAGCGGTGCTCGGCGTGCCCGACCCGGCGCGTCAGGTGATGCTGCAGGAGTTCGGGATCACGAGCAGCGGCAGCGGATCGATCGCCGGCGCACGCTGGCCACCCGGGTGCACCTCGAAGTGGAGGTGGTAGTTGCCGGGACCGGGGTTGCCGGTGTCGCCGACGTAGCCGATCACCTGCCCGCGGCTCACGGTGTCACCCAGTTCGAGGCCCGCTGCGAACGCGGAGAGGTGGGCGTAGAAGAAGTACGTGCCGTCCCCGGC